>Ga0164292_10001289_pt1 | contig 20127 bp, 19 predicted proteins | sample GEODES117metaG_FD_111486 | JGI IMG/M metagenome (GOLD analysis project Ga0164292, IMG submission 111486) | Eutrophic lake water microbial communities from Lake Mendota, Wisconsin, USA - GEODES117 metaG | ecosystem: Environmental > Aquatic > Freshwater > Lake | place: USA: Lake Mendota...
GCAATCCAGCAGCAGGGCCGTGGTTTCAGGCGCCAGGCTGGTGCCGGTGCGGCCGGGGATGTTGTAAAGCATCAGCGGCAGCTCGGGAGCCGCCCCGGCGATGGCGCGGAAGTGGGCCTCCAGCCCCTCCTGGGGCGGCTTGTTGTAGTAGGGCACCACCACGAGGGCGCCGTCGGCACCGAGTGCCGCCGCTTCACGGGTGGCCTCGATCGCCTCGGCGGTGCAGTTGCTGCCGCTGCCGGCGATCAGCTTGGCGCGGCCGCCCACGGCGCCCTTCACGGCCGCAAACAGCTCGTGCTGCTCGGCCCAGCTGAGGGTGGGCGACTCACCGGTGGTGCCACACAGCACCAGGCCGTCGGAGCCATGGGCCACCAGGTGATCGGCCAGACGAGCAGCCAGCTCCAGATCCACGCCGCCATCAGCGCGGAACGGAGTGACCATGGCGGTCACCACCCGGCCGAAGGGGGCATTGGTCCAGGGCTGGGGCGAGGCCATGCTCAAGCGGCCCTCCCGGCTTCAGAGCGCTCGAGCAACAGCTCGGCGATCTGAACGGCGTTGAGGGCCGCGCCTTTGCGGATCTGGTCGCCACAGAGCCAGAGCTCGAGGGCGTTGGCGTCGCTGAGGTCCTGGCGGATGCGGCCCACCGCCACCGGATCCCGACCGGTCACGTCGGTGGGCATGGGGAAGCGGTTGGCCTCAAAGTCTTCCAGCAGCTCCACTCCAGGGGCCGCCTCCAGCAATGCGCGGGCCTCAGCCACAGGGAACGGCTCGAAGAACTCGATGTTGACGGCCTCGGAGTGGGCCCGCAGCACCGGCACCCGCACACAGGTGGCCGAGAGACGCAGATCGGGCAAGCCCATGATCTTGCGGGTTTCGTTGAGCATCTTGAGCTCCTCCTCGCAGTAACCGTTGGGCTGCAGGGGGGAGTTGTGCAGGAAGAGGTTGAAGGCGAGCGAGTGGGGCAGCACCTCACTCACCGGCTCGCCGCCGTCGAGCACGGTGCGGCTGAGCTGGCGCAGCTCCTCCATGGCCCGGGCACCCGCGCCGCTGGCGCTCTGGTAAGTGCTCACCACCACCCGCTTGATCATCCGGCGGGCCTGCAAGGGCGCCAGGGCCAGGGTGAGCAGGATCGTGGTGCAGTTGGGGTTGGCGATAATCCCCTGGTGCCCAAAGGCAGCCTCGGGATTCACCTCCGGCACCACCAGCGGCACAGCCGGATCCAGACGGAAGGCACTGGAGTTGTCGATCACCACGGCACCGGCCGCAGCGGCCACCGGGCCCCACTGCCGGGAGGCCGAGCCACCGGCCGAAGCGAGCACCACGTCGACCCCGGCGAAGGCCTCCGCGCTCACCGGCTGAATGGTGAGCTCCTGGCCCTGCCAGTGCAGGGACTGGCCGGCAGAGCGGGGCGAAGCCAGCGGAATCAGCTCAGCGACTGGAAAGTGACGCTCTTCGAGCAGCTGCAGCAGCTCCTGGCCCACGGCGCCGGTCACACCGAGGATGGCAACCCTCAGGGGGCGATTGGGCAGGCGTGTAGGAGCGATCAGGGAAGCGGTCTGGGCGACGGCCAAAGGAAACGAAAATTAGGGGCGAAAGCAGGGCTCAGGTTGCTGCTGGACGTGGACGCCCCAACCGGGCAATCAACAGGGCAGGCAATGGGAGCAAACCGATCGAGCTGGGGGTAGGAAGCTCGCTGGGGAAACCAAGAAACAGGGCCCAGGTCGCGCCCGGATGCCTGAACTTGATGATGTGATCTGGGTCACACCCTACGACGAATTGCGGCGCAGGGAGAGGGGGCAGACCACTTTCTAGGATCGGGGGCTGCATAGATCCGCCATGAGTCCTGCCGCCAGCACCAAAGCCGCCCAGAGCAACCCTGATCTGCAGGTGAAGGTGAGCCCCCGGCCAGGGAGCCGGGTGGCCCTGGAGCTGGCCATCCCCGGCAGCCGCACCCAGGCCTCCCACGAGGCCGCCGTGCAGAAGCTGAGCCGCACCATCAAGCTGCCCGGCTTCCGCCAGGGCAAGGTGCCGAGGCCGGTGCTGCTGCAGCAGATCGGGCCCCTCCGCATCCGGGCCACGGCTCTCGAGGAGCTGGTGGATGCCGCCTTCCGCGATGCCCTGGCCACCGAAGACGTGGCCGCCATCGGCCGGCCCGAGCTGAGCGAGGGCTTTGAAGTCGTGCTGGAGCGCTTTGAGCCCGGCAGTGAGCTCAGTTTCACCCTGGAGCTCGATGTGGAGCCCACCCCCAGCCTCAAGAAGACCAAGGGTCTCAAGGCCGAGGCCGAGGCGATCAGCTACGACCCCACTCGGGTGGATGAGCTGATCGAGCAATCCCGCAAGCAGCTGGCCACTCTGGTGCCAGTGGAGGGTCGTGCCGCCGAGAGCGGCGACGTGGCGGTGCTGAGCTTCAGCGGCGTCTTCGCCGACACTGACGAATCGATCAGTGGGGGCAGCAGCGACGCCCTGGAGGTGGAGCTGGAGGACGGCCGGATGATCCCCGGCTTCGTGGAGGGGGTGATCGGCATGGCCGTGGGCGACACCAAGACGGTGGATTGCCAGTTCCCGGAGAGCTATCCGCAGGAAGACGCCGCCGGTCGCAAGGCCCGCTTTGAGATCACCCTCAAGGACCTCAAGACCCGCGAAATGCCGGCCCTCGACGACGCCTTCGCCCAGCAGGCGAGCGACAAGCAGACCCTGGCCGAGCTGCGCACCGACCTGGAAACCCGCCTCAAGGAAGACGCCGAGCGCCGCGCCAAGGCCGCACGCCACGACGCCCTGCTCAGCGCCCTGGTGGAGGAGCTCGAGGTGGAACTGCCGGAAACCCTGATCCAGCAGGAGGTGCGCGACCTGATCGAACAGACGGCCGGCCAGATCGCCCAGCAGGGCATGGATGTGAAGAAGCTGTTCACCCCCGACCTGGTGCGCTCACTGATGGACACCTCCCGGCCGGAGGCTGAATCACGCCTGAGGAGGAGCCTGGCCCTCAAGGCCCTGGCCGCCACCGAATCGATCGAGGTGGCCGCAGAGGAGCTGGAGGCCAAGGTGAAGGAGATCAGTCGCGGCCTGAGCCAACAGGGCAACATCGACCCTGAGCGGCTGCAGGCCGTGGTGGCCGACGACCTGCTGCAGGAAAAGCTGCTCGACTGGCTGGAAGCCAACAGCACGATCACCGAAAAGGCGGCAAGCGAAGAGCCGGCGACCGAGAAGGCAGCAGCCAAGAAGGGCGGCGGCAAAAAAGCCGCCAAGGCCGACGCCGAAGCCTGATCACAGCACCCGGCCCAGCCCCATAGATTGCTTTTACTAGCCCGTCACTCCGCGTGATCGACGCAACCCTCCACCACCCGATCCATAGCCACTGGTCGGGGAGCCCGTGGGCAGCCCCCGGGGTGCTGCCCACGGTGGTGGAGCAGTCGGGCAAAGGCGAGCGAGCCTTCGATATCTACTCGCGCCTGCTGCGCGAGCGAATCATCTTTCTTGGCACCGGCATCGATGACGCCGTGGCCGACGCCCTTGTGGCCCAGCTGCTGTTTCTCGAGGCGGAAGACCCAGAGAAGGACATTCAGATCTACATCAATTCACCAGGCGGCTCGGTCACAGCCGGCCTGGCGATTTACGACACCATGCAGCAGGTGGCGCCTGACGTGGTGACCATCTGCTACGGCCTGGCCGCCTCCATGGGGGCCTTTCTCCTCTCGGGTGGCACCAAGGGCAAGAGGCTGGCCCTACCCAACGCCCGGATCATGATCCACCAGCCCCTCGGCGGTGCCCAGGGCCAGGCCATCGACATCGAGATCCAGGCCAGAGAGATCCTGTTCCTCAAGGACACCCTCAACGGCCTGATGGCGGAACACACCGGCCAGCCGCTCGAGAAGATTGCCGAAGACACCGACCGCGACTACTTCCTTTCTCCACAGGAGGCGGTTGAATACGGACTGATCGATCGGGTCGTCACCGACACCGCAACGGTCTGACTGTCCTGGATCCGCTTGGATCCGATACAGACCGATCCCTTTTTGATCCTTAAGGTCGGCTGACGAACCTTCGGTTCTCGTCGATCCTGGACCCAGGACCCTCCTGCCCGTCGCCGCCCCGATGGCCAAGTTCGACGCCCACCTGAAGTGCTCCTTCTGCGGGAAATCGCAGGAGCAGGTGCGCAAGCTGATCGCCGGCCCAGGCGTCTATATCTGCGACGAGTGCATCGATCTCTGCAACGAGATCCTCGACGAGGAACTGGTGGAGTCACCAGGCGGCAGCAGCGGTGGGCGCCAGGCCCCCGAGCACCAGCGCAGCAAGCACCCGCCCAAAAAGACCAGTAAACCGGTCCCCACCCTGGCCGAGATCCCCAAACCCCAGGAGATCAAGGCCTTCCTCGACCGCCAGGTGGTGGGCCAGGACACCGCCAAGAAAAACCTGTCGGTGGCCGTGTACAACCACTACAAGCGCCTGGCCTGGCAGGGCGACGGCAAGGGCGAGAGCAACGAAACCAGCACCCGCCTGCACAAGAGCAACATCCTGCTGATCGGCCCCACCGGCTGCGGCAAGACCCTGCTGGCCCAAACGCTGGCCGAGATGCTGGATGTGCCCTTCGCCGTGGCCGACGCCACCACCCTCACCGAGGCGGGCTATGTGGGCGAAGACGTGGAAAACATCCTGCTGCGGCTGCTGCAAAAGGCCGACATGGATGTGGAGCAGGCCCAGCGCGGCATCATCTACATCGACGAGATCGACAAGATCGCCCGCAAGAGTGAGAATCCCTCAATCACCCGCGATGTGTCGGGTGAAGGGGTGCAGCAGGCGCTGCTGAAGATGCTTGAGGGAACGGTGGCCAATGTGCCCCCCCAGGGGGGCCGCAAGCACCCCTATCAGGACTGCATTCAGATCGACACCAGCCAGATTCTCTTCATCTGTGGCGGTGCCTTCGTCGGCCTCGACGAGGTGGTGCAGAAGCGGATGGGCCGCAACGCCATCGGCTTCATCAATCCCGAGGGCACGGGCCGGCCGCGCGGCAACAAGGAGCGCATGGCAGCCGAGGTGCTGCGCCATCTCGAGCCCGACGACCTGGTGAAGTACGGCCTGATTCCTGAATTCATCGGCCGCCTGCCCGTGACAGCGGTGCTGGAGCCGCTCGATGCCCGGGCCCTTGAGGCGATCCTCACCGAGCCCCGCGATGCCTTGGTGAAACAGTTCCAGACGCTGCTGAGCATGGACGACGTGCGCCTGGAGTTTGAGCCTGGAGCCGTGGAGGCGATCGCCACCGAGGCCTTCCGCCGCAAGACCGGTGCCCGGGCCCTGCGAGGGATCGTGGAGGAGCTGATGCTCGATCTGATGTACGACCTGCCGTCGCGATCCGACGTGAAGACCTTCACGATCACCCGGGAGCTGGTGGAATCGCGCAGCAAGGCCAATGTGGTGCCCCTGGGCGCCCCCCCCCAGGCAGCCAGCGCCTGAATCAGGCTCGCCAGCACCCACCCCACCCCATGGCCCGCGCCGACCACCTGCAGGTGCCGCGCCAGCACGGCCTGTTCCAGCACCACGGCATCGACCTGGGCGACGGCACCGTGGCCCACTACCTGGAAGGGAGGGAGATTCTGCGCAGCGCCAGGGAGGAGTTTGGCCGCGGCCAACCGATCAGCGTGGTGGCCTATGAGGATGGAACCTGCTCACTGCCTGGGGTCACCCTGCGGCGCGCCATGGGGCGGCTGGGGGAGCAGAACTACAACCTCCTGTTCAACAACTGCGAACACTTCGCCCACTGGTGCAAGACCGGGCGTCACCGCAGCAGACAGGTGGAAGGCTGGCTGGAGCTACCGGGCAGCCTGGTCGGCGGCTTGCAACAAGGCCTGTTCAAAGCGCTGCAAACCGGGCTCGATCGCGGCCTGGAGCAGCTGGATCCCGAGGTGATCAGCCGCGGCCTCAGCCAACTTGAGGGCTTGCGCCAGCGGTTGCAGACCAAGCTGGAGGAAGAGCTGAGCCGAGCCGAAGCCCGCTGGGGTGAAAACCAGTTTGAACGGTTGCGACAGGCCGCCCAGCGGCTGGCCGACCAGCTCAGCGAGGTGGAGGAGCTGGAAAGTGCCATCGAAACCCAGCTGCAGCGGCGACTCGAGCCCGGCGAGGGCCAGTAGTCTCAGACCTCCACCAGGCCGAGGCTCAGCCGATGGAGCCGCCATCTCTGCACCTGCAGAAACCCCAGCAGGCCCAGCAGTCTGCGCATCAGCCGCTGCACCACAAATACCGGCCGCAGCGCTTCGACCAACTGGTGGGCCAGGAGTCGATCGCGGCCACCCTGGGCAACGCCCTTCGCACGGGCCGGATTGCCCCGGCATACCTGTTCAGCGGCCCGCGCGGCACCGGCAAAACCTCCAGCGCCCGCATCCTGGCGCGCTCACTCAATTGCATCGGCAGTGAGGGGCCCACCCCCGATCCCTGCGGTGTGTGCGAGCTCTGCACCACCATCGCCGCCGGCACCGCCCTCGACGTCATTGAAATCGACGCCGCGTCCAACACCGGCGTGGACAACATCCGAGAACTGATCGAGCGCTCACGCTTCGCGCCGGTGCAGGCGCGCTGGAAGGTGTACGTGGTGGACGAGTGCCACATGCTCTCCACGGCGGCCTTCAACGCCCTGCTGAAAACGCTGGAGGAGCCACCGCCGCGGGTGGTGTTCGTGCTGGCCACCACCGATCCCCAACGGGTGCTGCCCACGATCCTCAGCCGCTGCCAGCGCTTTGATTTTCGCCGCATTCCGCTGGAGGCCCTGGAGCGGCACCTCGCCTGGATCGCCGAGCAGGAGGCGATCGGCATCACTCCTGAGGCCCTGCACGTCGTGGCCCAGCGTGCCCAGGGGGGTCTGCGCGACGCCGAAAGCCTGTTGGATCAGCTCAGCCTGCTGCCGGCACCGGTGGAGGCGGCCGCGGTCTGGGAACTGCTGGGAGCCGTACCCGAACAGGAGCTACTGGCCCTGGCAGAAGCCATGGCCAGCGCCCAGCCCCTTGCCCTACTGGAGTCTTGCCGCCAGCTGCTGGAGCGAGGCCGCGAGCCGGCGGCCGTGCTGCAGGGAATCGCTGGACTGCTGCGGGATCTGGTGCTGGCGGCCGCAGCCCCCGATCGGCTCGAACTCACGAGGGTGTCGCCCCAGTTCCGAGGCCAGTTGCCCGATCTGGCTGCCCGCATCGGCCAGGGTCGTCTGCTCGGCTGGCAGGCCCAACTCAAGGGAAGTGAGCAACAGCTCCGCCACAGCGTCAACCCGCGGCTGTGGCTGGAGGTGCTGCTGCTCGGCCTGCTGGCGGAGGCCGCTCCCGCAGGGGTCCACCAACCAGCGCCCGCTGCTGGGCAACTGCCATCACCTGCCCCACAGGCAGCCACCCCGGCTCCTGCTCCGGTCGCACCGGCTGTGGCGCCGGCGCCCGTTGCCGCTGCGCCCCACCCGGCTCCTCCGATCCCGCCCAGTCCCCAGCAGGGCATGACCCCAGAGCCCCCCCCTCCGATTGCCGAAACCGCACCCGATCTGGGCGAGCTGTGGCACCAGGTGCTGGCAGGACTGGAGTTGCCGTCCACTCGCATGCTGCTCTCCCAGCAGGCCCGGCTGCTGCGCCTTGACGACCGCAAGGCCGTGGTTCAGGTGGCAGGAAACTGGATGGCCATGGTGCAGAGCCGACTCCCCCTGCTCGAAGCTGCCATGGCCAAGGCGCTGGGGAGTGCGCGCCAGCTGGTGCTGGAAGCCGGCGGAGAACCGCCCCGCCCCACCACCGCGCCAACTACACCCGTAACCGCAGTGCCGGCACCCGTTGCTGCGGCAGCCAGCTCGCCAGCGCCGCCGGCAGCACCTCCAGCACCATCCCCCGCAGCAACGGCGGCGGTAGCGGCTCCCGCCGCTGTCCCGGGCGCACCCGTCGCCGCATCGCTTCCAAGCGGGGCAGGAGGGGCGTCCAGACCCGAGCTGCCTGCTCTGTCAAGTCCACCACCCCCAGCTGCTGCCATCGACGAGAAGGCGCGGCGACTGGCTGATTTCTTCAACGGCGAGGTGATCGATGTGGATGCCGCCGAGCTGGACGGCGATCGGGACAACATCGCTGTGGCCTGATCCAACCAGCGGTACCCAGCGGCAGGGGATCAGGCAGCCGCGGGATCTTCGACCGGTTCAGATGGCTCTGCACCCAGGTGGGTGGTCTTGGCCCACACCAGGGTCTTGGGCAGCAGCGCCATGCGCAGGGTGGTCCACGGAATCACAACGAACCAATGGCCGAGGTAGGCGATGCCAAGAGCGAGATTGGCGGGGTTCATGGCCGGGAAGGCCGGGCCCTCGCCAGGACGCCGGCAGCCGCTGAGAATCGACACGCCCGAGAGGCCGAACGCCACAAAAGAAAGGGGCCAGAAGGTGGGCAGGCTGCGGGTGAGCAGGGCCCCGAGCAGATCGGCTAACGCCACCACCGGCATGGCGTACTGCAGCAGGAAAAAGCAGGCCAGATCGAGACGCTGACCTCCGCTGAGGCGATTGGAGCACAGGGCGGGCCAATAGTCGAAAAAGCGCTGCAAACCGCCTTCAGCCCAGCGCTGACGCTGACGCCACAGGGCCGCCAGGGTGAGCACAGCCTCTTCGCGCACCGGCGGATCCCAGAGAATGCCTACGGGCTCTCCCGCCAGCAACAGACGAAAACTGAGGTCGAGGTCGTCGGTCACGGTGTCTTCGTTGAAACCGCCGGCCCGCTGCAGCCCATCGCGACGCAACAGCTGACCGTTGCCACGCAACTCCGCCACGCCTCCACTGCCGAGGCGTCCCTGCTGGATCACCGCATCAAGAGCCATCTCCATGGCCTGGGCCCGCGTGAGCCAGTTGGTGAGCGGATTCACCACGGCCTTGCGAAGCTGCACCGCCGACCAGCCACCGTTTTCCGCCATCGGGATCAGGCGCTCAAGGGTGTCGGGCTGGAGATCGGCATCGGCATCCAGCACCAGCATCCAGCGGCCCTGCAGCTGCTGGCTCACCAGATTGAGCGCACCCGACTTGCCGCCGCCGGCACCGGGCTCCCGGCGCATCACCCGCAGGAAGGCAAAGCGCTGCTGCAGTTCGGAGAGCAGCTGGGGGGTGCGATCACTGCTGGCGTCATCGACCACCCACAGGTTCAGCTGGCCCTCGGGGTAGTGCAGCCGGGCAATGCCCTCCACCAACCGGGTGATCACAGCCTGCTCATCGCGAGCCGCGACCACCACATCCACCGCTGGCAGCGCTGGAGCTGCGGAGCCTGCCTCGGCCCCGGCAGCCTGGCGAGCAGAGACCGCCGATGCCGATGGGCGCAGGGCCTGCAGAAGGACGGTGCGCAGGCTGTAGCCGCCGAGCAGAACGGCCAGGCTGATGGCGGGCCAGAGCTGGACCGTGGGATCCAACCAGTGGGGAGCGATTCCGGCCCAGCCACACCCGAGCAAAAAGACCGCCGATGGCACCCGCCGGCCGGAGCATGCCATTGGCTGTGGGTCTGGCTCTGCCGTCACGACCCAGTCTCACCCATGTGAACAGACTCTAAGGGGCGCTCTCAGCTGGGCCTGGGCTGAGCTGATCGAGGTTCACCAGACCCGTGCCTGGGTAGTAGTGCGCCAGGATCCGCGCAGCGCTCCAGCCCTGGTCAGCCAGCTCAATTGCGCCGGCCTGGGACAGCCCGGCTCCATGACCGAAGCCGCCCCCCTGGAAGCGCCAGCGACCCGTGCCCTCGGGACTCACCAGAAACAGCGTGCTCGGCAGACTGCGGAGATGGCGCCGGATGGCGTCCCGACGCAACACGACCGAATTGCCTGGCCCATCGCCAGTGCCCTGGATCTGCAGAGCCAGCACCCGCCCGCTCGGACCGCGCTCCAGCACAGCCAGCCTGGTGGGGGTGCCGAGGTTGGGTGCCAGGGGCCGAACGGCGGCAGCGATCTGGGCGGCATCGAGGCTGCGGCTCCAGCGGAAGCGGGGGTGGCTGGCCCCATAGAGCCCCGTGCGGGTGGCCAACAGCGAGCCCACCTGGCCTGGCGCCAGTGGAATCAGGAAGCGCTGCTGCAGCGCAGCCACCCCATCCAGGCGCGGCTGGAGATAGGGCAGCGGTGCACCGCTCCACATCTCCTCAAAGCCGGCGGCAACGCCCCCGTTGGTGGCGTGATACACCGCGTGAATCGGCTTGCCCTGCCAGCTGAGCAGCTGCAGGCGGGTGGCCGCCACCGCCTGGCGCACGGCAGATCCAGCATGGCCTGGATCGCCGTACACCTGGCACTGGGTGTCGCTGCAGAGGTGGTAGCCATCCACGCTGTAGCGCTCCTGATTACGCAGGGCCCAGGTGCGGGCCAGCACGGCCTGGGCCGCCAGCGCCGCCGGGGGCGAACCGGCCCCGATCTCATGGGGTACCACTCCCAGCAGATAGCGCTCGAGCGGCACCTGCTCCACCAGGGTCCAGCTGCCGTAGGCATCGGGCTGCAGGCGGAAAGGGCCTGAGAACACGCCCCCACGCCAGCGCAGCCCCCCTGGCGCCTGGAGTTGCAACGGCCCCTGCAGCGGCACCGATCCCGAGGCCAGCTGCAACTCGGGCCGCAGGCGCTGGCGCAGCTCCAGCTCCACCAGCCGAGCGGCCGGCTGCGGCAGTTCACCTGCGGGCGGCGGAGCCGTAGCCGCGGCCCACACCTCCCAGTCGGCCGGATGGGCGATCACAGTGCGCACTCCCTGCTGCTGCCAGCGGCGGGCGGCCTCCTCGGCGCTCTCGTAGCTGGCGAACGGCCCCAGCACCCGGCGGCTGAAGCGCAGGGGCGGATCGAGCGGCTCAGGACTCCAGCGCAGCACCAGCTCCCTGCCCTGGTGCTGCTGGCCTGAGGCCGTGATCAGGGTGAGGCTGCCGGAAGCCGCCTGGAGCACCAGCGGCTGGCTGCCTCCCAGCCGGGCGCCAAGAGCCACCCACAGACGGGGGGCGGATGCTGTGACCGCCGGCGGCGCCGGAACCGCGAGATGGGTTGGCAGCACTGGCGAATCAAGGGGATCACCCTGGCGGGCGCCCTCGTCGGCCACCGCACCACCGCGCCCCAGGCCGCAGCCGCTCACCACCAGCAGGGTGGCGCCGCTGGCCAGGGCCCAGTGGGTCAGGGAACGAAGCGCGCTTGGGACACGGGCAGGCATGACGGGGAGGGTGGTGCTTGGAGGAACGGGCACCCGCGTCGTACTCTGCTTGTTTGTGCCCGCGCTGGGAGCCATGCCGAAGCTCAAGACCCGCAAAGCAGCCGCCAAGCGGTTCAAGGCCACCGGCAGCGGCAAGTTCCTGCGTCGCCGGGCCTTCCGCAGCCACCTGCTCGATCACAAGAGCCCCAAGCGCAAGCGCCACCTCGCCACCATGGCTGTGGTCGATGAGCGTGACGCCGACAACGTGAGCGCGATGCTCCCCTACGCCTGAGCCTCTCGCCCAGTCGTTTTCATACCGTTCCACTCCACCTGATTCCCTGCCATGGCCCGCGTCAAGAGGGGCAACGTCGCCCGCAAACGCCGCAACAAGATTCTTCGTCTGGCGCGGGGCTTCCGTGGCGGCAACGGCTCCCTGTTCCGCACCGCCAACCAGCGGGTGATGAAGGCGCTCTGCAACGCCTATCGCGATCGTCGACGCCGCAAGCGCGACTTCCGTCGCCTCTGGATTGCCCGCATCAACGCCGCTGCTCGTCTCAACGGCATGAGCTACAGCAAGCTGATGGGCGGTCTCAAGAAGGCTGACGTGCGCATCAATCGCAAGATGCTTGCCCAGATGGCGGTGCTGGACCCCAGCAGCTTCACCAGTGTGGTGGGCGCCGCCAAGAGCTGAACCATCCAAACCGGTAGGTCTCCGTGGAATCCCTTCTGCCCCAGGCCTACCTGATCGGTCTGGTGGCCCTGTTGGCTGTCGCAGCCGTTGCCGTGGGCCGTCAGATCTGGCGGGTGCGGGGTGATGAAGTCACCCTGGCTCGCTTGGAACGCAAGGATCCTGAACAGTCCGGCGATGCCGGAAGTCTCTATGAGTTGGCGTCTGTGCAGCTGCGCAAACGCCTCTACGGCCAGGCCGCCGACAATCTCAAACTGGCGCTCAAGCGAGCCCAGGCTGATCGGGAACCGGCCGAGGCTGTCGCGGTGATTCAAAATGCTCTCGGCTTCTCATTGGCAGCCCAGGGACAGTTCAAAACGGCTGTCAAGCATTACCGGCAGGCCCTCCAGTCCAAAGCCGATTACCCGGTGGCTCTCAACAATCTGGCCTTCGCGCTGGAAAAGCAACTCAAGCAGGAAGAGGCCGTCGCCGCCTATCGACAGGTGCTCGAGCTCGACTCCTCAAATAAAACCGCAAGAAAGAGGCTGGCCCGGCTTGAACGAAGTCTCGGCTCCAATCAGGCCGCTTGATTCAGGCCGCTCCAGCGAGAACGGCCAGCCGGTTTGAGCCTGACGTCAAGCGTTGAGGAGAAGAAGCCTTCGACCTGGCTCCATCACCAAGGCCTCGCTCACCAGAGTCCGCGAACAGGCATAGCGGCGCCTGCATTGCTGGCTGGAGAACGGGTAGGCCCAGGTTGCAACGCCAGACGCCCACCCTGGTCGGTGAGGCGATTGGCATTCCAACCGCTGAGCTCAAGGCCCTGGAGACCCTGAAACTCACCGCCGGCCTGTAAGCCGCCACCCAGTTGATCACCCAGCGGAATCAGATCGAGCTGGTCGGATTCGGCGTTGAGGTTGCCCTGCACCGGCGACACCACACCGGCGATGCTGATCTCACCGCGCAGGTCCACGATGGCGCCCATGGCCCTCACGGCGGTGAGGTTGAGGGTCACAGGCTGCGGGGCACCGGCGGCAAACGACTGATAAGTGCCGGTCCACTGGCGGGGCAGCTCCCTGGCGAGCAGTTCGGCCCGGGCCACCGGATCAAAGGTCTCCACCGGCTCGATTGCGGTGCCTGTGGCCTGGTCGATCACCGGGCCACTCCCGCCGCTGGGCGCCACAAACGGCACGAAGCCATCACTGGCCAGAGGGGTTGCGGCCACCAGGGCACTGGCGAAGAGCAATGGAGCGGCAGGCACGACAACGGGATCGGCTGATGGGAGGCTAGAGCGATTCGTTCCCCCCTGCTCCGGCTTCCGTGGTTGCAGCCCGCCCCTCGACCCCTGCACACGCCGCCCCAGCGGCCGCCGCAGCCTGCGCCAGCGGGCCTGCTGACCCGCTGGTGATCGGCGGTCGCCAGTTCAACAGCCGGCTGATGACCGGCACCGGCAAGTACCCGAGCCTGGAGGCGATGCAGGCCAGCATCGCTTCCAGCGCCTGCGACATCGTGACCGTGGCGGTGCGACGGGTGCAGAGCCAGGCCGCAGGCCATGAAGGGCTGATGGAGGCGATCGACTGGCAACGGATCTGGATGCTGCCCAACACGGCCGGCTGCGCCACGGCCGAGGAGGCGGTGCGGGTGGCACGGCTGGGGCGGGAACTGGCCAAGCTGGCCGGCCAGGAGGACAACACCTTCGTCAAGCTGGAGGTGATCCCCGACACCCGGCACCTGCTGCCGGATCCGATCGGCACTCTGGAGGCCGCTGAGCAGCTGGTGAAGGAGGGCTTCACGGTGCTGCCCTACATCAACGCCGATCCACTGCTGGCCAAGCGCCTGGAGGAGGCGGGCTGCGCCACGGTGATGCCGCTTGGCTCACCGATCGGCTCCGGCCAGGGCATCCGCAACGCCGCCAACATCGCCCTGATCATCGAGGACGCCCGGGTGCCGGTGGTGGTGGACGCGGGCATCGGCGTGCCCAGCGAGGCGGCGCAGGCGATGGAGATGGGCGCCGACGCTCTACTGATCAACAGTGCGATCGCCCTGGCCGGCGATCCGGCCACGATGGGCCGCGCCATGGCCCAGGCGTGCGAGGCCGGCCGCAGCGCCTTCAAGGCCGGGCGTCTGCCGATCCGCGCCGGAGCCAGCCCCAGCTCTCCCACCACAGGCCTGGTGGGCAGCTAGGGGCCGGGGATCGGGGCCTCATTCGGCGTCACGTGAAGAAGCGTGCCGAGGCCAGGACGCCACCGAAGGCTCTCCATAGGGTGAATCCCAGTTCAGCTCCAGTCCATGCAGGTCACCGAGGAAGACGGCGGCAAGCTCAATGCCTTCGCCCGTGAGCCCCGCATGGTGGTGATGGAGCGAGGTGAAGCCAGTAATACCAACAGCCGTCTGCTGCTGATCGGCGGAGCCGTGCTCGTGTTGGTGCTGGTGGCGGTTGCTGCCGGGATCAGCTGAGCCAAAGGCCTGTAGTAGTTTGCGGTTCAGAGCACGCGCTCATCCGGCAGGGAGTCACGGGTCTTGGCCATGTCAGTCGCCATGAAGGTTCTGGTTCTGGGCGGCGACGGCTTCTGTGGCTGGCCCTGTGCCGTGAACCTGGCGGATGCCGGTCACGACGTGGTGATCGTGGACAACCTCAGTCGCCGCAAGATCGACATCGACCTGGGCGTGGAGTCGCTCACACCGATCGCCACCATCTCCGAACGCCTGCGGGCCTGGGAGCAGGTGGGAGGCAAGGCGATGCGGTTCGTGCACCTCGACATCGCCAGGGACTACGACCTGCTGCTCGATCTGCTGCGCAGCGAGCGCCCCGATGCGGTGGTGCACTTCGCCGAGCAACGGGCGGCGCCCTACTCGATGAAGAGCAGCGCGACCAAGCGCTACACCGTTGACAACAACGTCAACGGAACCCACAACCTGCTTGCCGCCATCGTGGAAAGCGGCCTCGACTGTCACATCGTGCACCTGGGCACGATGGGGGTCTACGGCTACGGCTCCCACCGCGGCGCCACCATCCCCGAGGGCTACCTCACGGTGGAGGTGCCCCAGCCCGACGGCAGTCGCTTCACCGAAAAGATTCTGCACCCGGCGGACCCAGGCAGCGTCTATCACATGACCAAGACGCTGGATCAGCTGCTTTTTTATTACTACAACAAGAACGACGGCATCCGCGTCACCGATCTGCACCAAGGCATCGTGTGGGGCACGAACACCGCCCTCACGGAAAAGGACCCCCGCCTCACCAACCGCTTCGACTACGACGGGGATTACGGCACGGTGCTCAACCGCTTCCTGATGCAGGCAGCGATCGGCTACCCCCTCACCGTGCATGGCACCGGTGGCCAGACCCGCGCCTTTATCCATATCCGCGACTCCGTGCGCTGTGTGCAGTTGGCCCTGGAGCACCCCCCCAGCTCCGGTGAGAGGGTGAAGATCTTCAACCAGATGACCGAGAGCCACCAGGTGGGCGAGCTGGCCGAGAAGGTGGCGGTGCTCACCGGCGCCCAGATCAACCATCTGCCCAACCCGCGCAAGGAGGCGATTGAAAACGACCTGATCGTGGACAACCGCTGCTTCATCGAGCTGGGCCTCAAGCCCACCACCCTCGATGACGGCCTGCTGGCCGAGGTGGTGGATGTGGCACGCCGCTGGGCCGATCGCTGCGACCGCTCCCGCATCCCCTGCCAGTCGGCCTGGACCCAGACCCAGGCCCAGGCCATCAAGACCGGCTGAGCTTGAAGATCGCCTTTTTCACCGAGACCTTCCTGCCGAAGGTCGATGGCATCGTCACCCGCCTCACCAAGACGCTGCCGCATCTGGTGAACGCGGGAGACCAGGTGATGGTGTTCTGTCCCGAGGGAGCACCTGAGCGCTACATGGGCGCCGAGGTGGTGGGGGTGCCGGCCATGCCGCTGCCGCTCTACCCCGAGCTGAAACTGGCCCTGCCTCGGCCGGCGGTGGCCGAGGCACTGGAGCGCTTCCAGCCCGACCTCGTGCACGTGGTGAATCCGGCGGTGCTTGGGCTGGGCGGCATCTGGCTGGCAAAAACCAAGGGCTATCCGCTGGTGGCCAGCTACCACACCCATCTGCCGAAGTATCTGGAGCACTACGGCATGGGCATGCTGGAGCCGCTGCTGTGGGAACTGCTCAAGGCCGCCCACAACCAGGCCCGCCTCAACCTCTGTACCTCCACGGCGATGGTGCAGGAGCTGAGCGAGAAAGGGATCCAGCACACCGACCTGTGGCAGCGGGGGGTGGACACCGAGCTGTTCCGGCCGGAGCTGCGGAGTGATGCCATGCGCCAGCGGCTGCTCGGCAGCCACAGCGACACCGGCAAGCTGCTGCTCTACATCGGCCGGCTGTCGGCCGAGAAGCAAATCGAACGGATCCGTCCCGTGCTGGAGGCCATCCCCGATGCGCGCCTCGCCCTGGTGGGGGACGGACCGCACCGCGCCAAGCTGGAAGAGCACTTCGCCGGGCTACCGGTGCACTTTGTGGGCTATCTGGCTGGAGAGGAGCTGGCCAGTGCCTACGCCAGCGGCGATGCCTTCGTGTTCCCCTCCAGCACCGAAACCCTGGGGCTGGTGCTGCTGGAAGCCATGGCCGCCGGCTGCCCGGTGGTGGGTGCCAACCGCGGCGGCATCCCCGACATCGTGACCGACGGCGACAACGGCTGCCTCTATGAGCCGGAGGGGGCTGATGGCGGTGCCGCGAGCCTGACGGCAGCGGTGCAACGGCTGCTGGGCGATGCCACTGAGCGCCAGGCCCTGCGCCTTGCCGCTCGCCGCGAGGCCGAGCGCTGGGACTGGCACGGCGCCACCCAGCAGCTGCGGCGCTACTACCAACGTGTCCTGGAGCGGCCGTCGCTGCAGCTGGCCGCCTGATCCGGCAGGCCTGCGCCGCCGGGGCTGGCCCCGTTGACTGGACTGCTTGAACCGTGGCTCAGTCCGACGACCTGGCGTTCTGGGAACCGCGGAACCAGGTGGTCATCAGCGCCTTCACCATCGGCACGGCCACCGTTCCCCCGTAGCCGCCGGTGTTCTCGCCCAGGGCCACGATCACCAGGCTGGGCTTGTCGGCTGGTGCATAGCCACCGAACCAGGCATGCACCGGCCGGGGCGGATCTTCAGCCGTCCCGGTCTTGCCGGCTGCGGGCGGCAGGCCTGGGTCGTTGAGGGCACGCGCAGTGCCCTCGGTGGCTGCCATGCGCAGGCCCTTGCGCACGGCCTCAAGGGTGGTGGGTTTGAGCCCAATCCAGGTGCGCTGGGGCTTCTGCTCCACCAGGTGGGGCTTCACCAGCCACCCCCCATTGGCCACTGCCGCATACATCACCGCCATCTGCAACGGCGTGACCAGCACAGCCCCCTGTCCGATCGAGGCCGTGATCGTGTCGACGGGGGTCCAGGGCTCTCCCAGCACCGCCTTTTTCCAGGCCTGATCGCCCAGCAACCCCTCGGTCTCCTCGTCGCCCAACTCGATGCCTGTGGAACGGCCGTAGCCGAGCAGGCGCGCCGTCTTGAAGATGGGATCTGGCCCCATCCGCAGACCCACGCGGTAGTAGAAGCTGTTGGAGCTGAAGGCCAACGCCGGCGTGAGGCCGATCGGGCCCATGTTCACGTGATCGCGGTAGCAGAGGCCGGCGTAGCAGAAGCTGCCGGTGGCGGGCACCTTCTCGTTGGGCTGGAGCTTGCCCGACTCAAGGGCGGCGATGCTGGTGATGATCTTGAAGGTGCTCGCCGGCGGGAACCCCTGGAAGGCCCGGTTGAGCAAGGGAGCCTCAGGGCCGTTGAGGGCAGCCCATTCGGTGCTGGTGGGAGCTGGAGAAAAGACATTGGGATCGAAACCGGGGCGGCTGGCCAGGGCTCGGATCGCGCCGGTGTTGGGATCAAGGGCCACGATCGCCCCTTTGCGCACCCCATCAAGGGCCCGCTCGGCGGCCTGCTGCAGGGGCAGATCCAGGGTGAGCCGCAGGTCCTTGCCGGCGCGGGCCGGCTTGTCGCCCAGGACGCGCTGCACCTGGCCGGCCGCATTCACTTCCACCTGCTGGCCGCCCCACTCCCCGCGCAGGTGACGCTCGAACGCTCGCTCCACGCCGCTGCGGCCCACCCGGTCACGGATGCGATACCCCTCGGGCTCAAGCTTCTCGTATTCCTCCTCGGTGATGCCGCTGGTGTAACCGAGCACATGGGCTGCCAGGCGACCGTGGGGATAGTGGCGCAGGATGTCGGCATCCACCTCGGCCCCGGGGAGGCGCGTGGCCTGCTCGCGGAAGCGCAACACCTGCTCAGGCTTGAGCGCCTCGGCCAGTTCGATGCGGAAGCCCTCGGGATTGGCGCCACTGCGACGCCGCTCATCCAGCTGCTTAGCGGGGATATCCAGCAGGGCAGCCAGGCGGTCGCGCAGGCCCGGCCAGGCCGCTTCGCTCACCTGGCCGGGCTGGATATAGAGGTTGTAGGTGATGCGGCTCGTGGCCAGCACCTGGCCCTGACGATCCAGCAAACGCCCCCTGATCGGGTTGCGGGGCATCAGACGGATGCGATTTTCATCGGCCCGCTCGCGGTTTTCAGCGCCATGCAGCAGCTGCAACCAGGCCAACCGCAGCCCCATGGCTCCGGTGAACAGCAACACCACCGCCAGCAGCCAGGCCGGCTGGCGGCCCATCCCGCACTGACGGGTGGTGTGGGGCAGGCCCAGCACCATGGTCAGGCGCCGGCCTGCAAACGACGCTCCAGCTCAGCCAGGTGCTCACCGATCCGCTGCAATCGCTGCGGCAGCGCCTCCGGGTCAGGATCCCAGGGCTTATCCAGCAGCTCCTCGACTGTCTCCACCTCCCGGACCTGCACCGCCATCACCGGATTACCCAGGCCCGGGCTCAGCTGATCCAACTGGGCCCGCACGCGACTGGCCGCCTGCTCACCTTCCTGGCGCAGGGCATCGATCGGATCGGGGCTGCCCGCTGCAAAGGCGGCAGCAACCTCGGGAGCACCGCCTTTGCGGGCACGGTCCACCAGGGCCAGGCCCACCGGCAGGACCTGCTGCATCAAGGCGAGCCGCAACTTGTCGAGCGGTTCCGGGGCCAAGGGCGGAGGCGACAGGGTGGAAAGGAAGATGCCTGAAGGGCATCAGGCAACCAGTCTGGCGCCTCAGTTGACCGCAGGAGCCGGCACACCGGGCTGCGCCGCCGGCTCCATCAACACACCGCGGCAAGCCTGCTGACTGCCCAGCCACCAGCCACCCCCAACCGCCAGCACCAGCAGGGCCCCCATCGGCAGCAAGGCCTGACGGGTGACGTGGAGAGCGCTCCATTCACGCCAGGCCAGCCAGGTGCGCTCCCGGTCAAAGCGGCGGCGCTGGCGCAGCTCCTCCTGCTCCCGGCGGCGCAGGGAACGGCTGACCCAGCGCTCAAAGGCCCGCTTCTTGGTGACGGCCATCTTGCGCTCCACTTCAAGCAGCTGGCCCGCCGTGAGCTCAGGGTTGAAGGTGCTGATCAGCTCCAGGCTCTTGAGGAACATCTCCACAGCGCCATCCTTGGCCGCTCGCTCGTCGTCGTCGAGGAGCGCCCAATCGAGCTCGGGATAGAAGCGGCTGCGATTGGCCGCGATCTGTTCCTCCGGCAACTGGCCGGGCTCCCTCAGCCAGCGATCCGTGTTGGCATCGAAGCGACGCCAGTAGAGGAACGGGTTGAGATAGACGGTCTTTCCACCCAGCTGAATGCTGTCCTGCTGCAACCGGCGCTGCAACTGCAGGTCCTGCTCGGCGGAGCTGGACGTGGATGTCGCGGAGGAGGCGGCAGTCACGGCGACAGGAGTGGGGCCTTGAGCGTAACGAAGGTGCCGAGGGGCCGCCATCGCCCAGGCATCACTCCCACTCGATCGTGCCGGGGGGCTTGCTGGTGATGTCGAGCACCACCCGATTCACACCCTTCACCTCGTTGACGATCCGGTTGGAGATCGTCTCCAGCAGGTCGTAGGGCAGGCGCGACCAGTCGGCGGTCATGCCATCTTCCGACGACACGCAGCGCAACACGATCGGGAAGGCATAGGTGCGCTTGTCGCCCATCACGCCCACGCTGCGCACCGGCAGGAGCACCGCGAAGGCCTGCCAGATCTCGTTGTAGAGGCCGGCCGCCTTCACCTCCTCGCGCACGATCAGATCGGCATCGCGCAGGATGTCGAGCTTCTCGTCGGTGACCTCACCAAGAATGCGGATCGCCAGACCCGGCCCCGGGAAGGGATGGCGCCCCACGATCTCCTCGGGCAGACCGAGACTGCGGCCCACCTTGCGCACCTCATCCTTGAACAGGCGGCGCAGGGGCTCCACCAGCTTGAACTGCAGATCCTTGGGCAGGCCGCCC
>Ga0164292_10001291_pt1 | contig 20118 bp, 20 predicted proteins | sample GEODES117metaG_FD_111486 | JGI IMG/M metagenome (GOLD analysis project Ga0164292, IMG submission 111486) | Eutrophic lake water microbial communities from Lake Mendota, Wisconsin, USA - GEODES117 metaG | ecosystem: Environmental > Aquatic > Freshwater > Lake | place: USA: Lake Mendota...
TAAGGAAGCCAAGTGAGCATGATAAGCACACCAAAAATATTAAAACAGGCATGGGCACGAGCTGCTCTTTTGGCATTTACGTTGGCACCTATCGACGCGAGAATCGCTGTAATAGTAGTCCCAATATTTTCGCCTAAGACCAATGAGACAGCTGTGTGATAAGGAATAATTCCGGAGGTTGCAAGGGCCATGGTAATTCCAAGCATGGCCGATGAGCTTTGAACAATCATAGTGAGTAAACAACCCATCATAATTGAAGCAATATAGGCCCCGTAATTTTCACCTGAAAAATAGGCTATTGAATCAAGAAAGGCTTGGTTTTCGCGAAGAGGTGCAAAGGCCCCTGACATAATCTGAAGTCCCAAGAAAACTAGTCCAATACCTAAAACAGACTTTCCTAAATGCTGCCACTTCTCGGATTTTGAAAATAAACCAGGAATAAAACCTAAACCAACAAGGAGAAGGCCATACTTATCAACTTTAACAGAAATGATCCAACCGGTAATGGTGGTACCAATATTCGCCCCAAAAATAACTCCAATTGCTTGAGTTAGGTTCATGAGACCTGCATTCACAAAACCAACGGTCATAACAGTAGTAACTGAGGAAGACTGAATAATACAAGTGACAAGGAGACCTACACCGACCGCCATGAAGCGATTTGCAGTGATGGAATTGATAATTTTTCGAATCACATCACCTGCAACTGCTTGCAACCCATCCGACATGAATTTCATTCCGAAAAAGAAAATTCCTAATCCACCCAGAAGGGTATAGATAATGGTAAACGCTTCCATCAAGTCTCCTTAAATATTCTCTAATCAACCATGGTCGCAAAAGCGATTGGAATAATGATGTAGAGAATCGTATCGCGAACTAAGTAAAATAGAAAAAAGTAAACAAAGGCTTTAGGTCCTTTTAAAAACAATCTCTCTAGGCCCAAGTATTGAGCTTTCTTAGACATGGCCACCATAAATTTGGTCTTACCATAGTGCTTAAAAAAGAAAGTAATCGCCCCATCCACCTTGCGGTCAAAGGCAATGAAGTGAGATTTTATCCAAGCCGACATAGTCAAATTCCAATAGGTTAATTCATATCAAAGATGAAATAATGTTTTTGTGAAGATTGTGTCAAGAAAACCTGCCGTAAACAAATTTTAGCTACGCCCTCTAAGACTATCTTTTTAAACGCTTGTGACACTTTCATGACAATTATTTAGGGTCAATATTTTAAAGTTGAAAACATGCTAGATGGTCTTCGTCTCTGGAATTTTTCAAGCGGTAGTCTCCCTACGGAGAATTTACTGGGTCACAGTTTTGAACTGAGAACGTGTCAAAGGACACTGGTACTTTCTTTTCACCCCAACCCTTTTCTTAGCTCCGAGTTACCGAACCACGAGATCGTTACAGGAACTCATGCCTACCTATTTCTTTTAGAAACCATTTGTGGTCTTAAAAGTAAGCTTATTGGAGAGAATGAAATTGTGGGCCAGTTTAAAGAGGCTTATCAAATCTATGCTGGTTCAACTCTTAAAGATACGAGAGTATTGATGGTCTTGGAAAAACTCTTTAAGGATGCAAAAGACATTAGAACTCAATATTTAATTGGTATTTCACAGAAAACTTATGCCTCACTCACTCGTCGACATATTATCCAAAAAGCAAAAGCTAATCATGTGGTCGTAGTTGGCTCAGGTGCCCTGGCCGAAGATCTTATTAATCAATTTAAGAAAAAAGCCAAGGTTTCAATTTGTGCGAGAAATACTGAAAAAGCAGCTGAGCTTGCCAAGATTCATGGACTAGAAATTATTCCATGGGAGCAACGCCATCAACTATCTAATATTCCCTATATTGCCAATACTGTTGGAACCCAAGAAATAATCTTTGATAAAAATTTCTTTAATACTTGGTCAAAACAAAAAACTAGGCTTTTTGTCGACTTAGGATCGCCTTCTAGTATAGATACGGCCCTTGATTTTAATAATGGTGTTGTGCGGTTAGACGATATTTTTCGAGAAGGAGCTATCGTTCAAGAACAAAAAGAAAAGCAAATTACCATGGCGAAAGCGGCCATGATTGATATCACCATAAAACGTCAGTCACTTTTCGAAGAAAAATTCAATAAATCATCAGAGCTATTTTCTCCTCAAAACGTCTCTCCTGTGAGATACATCTAGGTCTATGACCACTTACAAAATTGGCACACGAGGGTCTCTCCTAGCAGTGACTCAATCTACACTTATTAAAAATGAACTTGAAAGAATTTCGGGTGAGAGGTTTGAACTTGTTTTAATCAAAACTCAAGGTGATCAAATAACCAACAAACCTTTATGGCAACTTGAGGGTAAAGATTTTTTTACCAAAGAACTTGATGAAGCCCTTTTGGCAGATGAAGTTGATCTTCTCATTCATTCTTATAAAGATCTAGGTTCAGAGAGACCTTCAGGAATTAAACTTGCGGCCATCACTGAAAGAAGATTTGCCCATGATGTTTTAATTATTCCTCAAAAAAATATTGAAGCATTAGCAAACTGGAAAGGTGAATTTGTCGTTGGGACTTCCTCACCTCGAAGGATCGCAAACATTACACATTCTCTAAAAAATTATATCCCTGGCTCGCCTCATCTTCGATGTGAAACACTTCGTGGGAACGTTAATACGAGGATTAGAAAACTTAAAGATGGTGAGTTTCATGCAATTACTCTTGCTCTTGCAGGAATTGAAAGACTCGCTCACACAGAAAAATCAGCTCTTGAACTAAAAGAACTTTTAAGTGGCATGAATTATTTCGTTATGCCACAAAGTATTTTTCCATCTGCTGCCTCCCAAGGCGCCCTTGGAATAGAGATGCGAAAAGATCGAGCTGATGACGGAAAACTCTTTAATATATTGTCTAAACTCTCACATGCGAAAACTGTAGAGGAAGTTGTAAGGGAGAGAAAAACTTTTAAAGAATTTGGTGGTGGCTGTCATCTGGCCGTTGGTATCCACGTCAAGAAAATTAATGAGAATCTTTTTCTCCACGTTAACGCGGGAGAAGTTGATGGGGTAAGAGTTGAAAAAAAATGGCTTGAAGGACATTCTCTTCCTACTCTTCCTAAAAACAAAAAACTTTTTGTTGGCCTACCAAAGGGTGACAGACCTGAAATTGTTTTTGATGAATACTTAAAAAAAATTCCACTCACAAAAGAATTGGATTTATCCGGTCAACACGTATTCGTTACCAGTATGTATTGCATTGAAACGCTAAAAGCGTCTCAATGTCCTGAAGGCATCTGGGCCGCAGGAGCTAAAAGTGCGAGGGACCTCGCCTCAAACGGTTTTTGGGTTAACGGTACCGCAGATAGCCTGGGTACTGATGATTTAAAGAACATCCAGTCTTCAAAGGCTCTTCAAATCATTCACTCACATTTAAATTCCCCTTGGACTGTTCTAACTCATGAGAACTCAAAATCTGATATGGGCGATATCGTCGGATGTTACCAAAGAAAAAGTACTGAAGTCTCAAAAGATTACGAAAATCGGCTCCGAGAAGTTGGTGCTTGTTATTGGACAAGTTTTCCTCAATATGAATCTTTTTTACAAAAATTCCCTTTTCTCAAAGAAGTTATTCACTTTTGTGGAATGGGAAAGACTTGGCAGGAATTTAAAAAGGCAGGGGTCACGATTAATCCGATCGCTAACATGCAAGACTACTATGAGCTATTAAGGAAATAATATGAACAATAAAGAACTTTTTGAAAAATCTCTAAAATATGTGCCTGGTGGAGTTCATTCCCCAGTAAGATCCTTTAAAGGTCTTCATACTACTCCTCGTTTTATTAATCGAGGAAAAGGAGCAAAGATCTGGGATGAAGAAGGAAAAGAATTTATTGATTTTTGTATGAGTTTTGGCCCACTCATTCACGGTCATCAAGACCCAGAAATTAAGGAAGCCATCATCAAGGCCCTTGAAAGAGGATGGACATTTGGTGCTTGTGAAAAATATTCCTTAGAACTCGCAGAATATATAGTTAATAAAATTTCTTTCATTGAACAAATTCGCTTCATGAATTCAGGAACTGAAGCAGTAATGACGGCTGTTCGACTCGCCAGAGGAATCACAGGAAGATCAAAGATCATTAAATTCAATGGCTGCTACCACGGTCACCTTGATTCTATGTTGATTAAGGCGGGATCTGGTCTTGCTGGTACTGCTGAAGCATCATCTAAAGGTGTTACAGAAAGGCAGGCCGGTGACACACTCATTTGTGAACTTGGTGACTTGGAAGAAGTAAAAAGAGTTTTTGAGGATCATAAAGAACAAATAGCCGCAATATTTATTGAACCACTTCCAGCAAACAATGGTCTACTTGTTCAAGATGATTCCTTTCTCAAAGGACTTCGTGAATTATGTGATAAAAATTGTGCTCTTCTCGTTTTTGACGAAGTGATCTCAGGATTTAGAGTTGGATTTGGTGGAATGGCGGAAAAAACAGGAATCATTCCTGATCTTGTAACTTATGGGAAAATTATTGGCGGAGGAATGCCTGTGGGGGCCGTAGCTGGTTCCAAAAAATTCATGGAATGTCTCGCCCCTCTTGGACCAGTTTATCAAGCTGGCACACTATCAGGAAATCCCGTTGCTATGGCAGCCGGACTTGTGAATTGCAAGAAACTCACAAATGAGGCGTATGACAGGTTAGAAGAAAATTCAAAGAATATCGTTTCTATAATGAATGATTGGATGAATAAAAATGGATTTGATGATTATCAAACCATTCGATATGGATCACTCTTCTGGCCGATATCAACACATCATAAACTCACTAACATTACAGAGCTTCCTAAAAATATGAACGAAAGGTTTTATAAACTTTTTGAGGTGATGTTAAACAAGGGTATTTATCTTGCGCCTAATGCTTACGAGGTTGGATTTGTAAGTCTTGCTCATGATCAAAAAGTCCAAGAAGAACTTAAAGAGAGGTTATGGAAGTAAATAAGACGAGGCGATGGTTTTATGCCCTAACGTTTTTGTGGGTTATTATGCTACTAGGACTTGGATCTTGGTGGCTCTACCTTGTCTTTAAACTTCACTCAACCCTCAGCTCCCTTAATCTTCCCGAGCTTGGTTCTCAAAATCGCTTTCTCAACATGATGAAATGGGAAGGGAGCTTTTTCTTTATCTTTCTTGTCCTTTTGGGTGTTTCACTTTTTATCATGTACGTTCGTGATATGAGAAAATCTAAAGCTATGCAGGCCTTCTTCTCTTCACTTTCTCATGAATTAAAGACACCTCTTGCGAGTATGCGACTTCAAGCTGAAGTCATTAAAGATTTAATTGAAGACGAATCTCACTCGCACGATCAACTTTCTAACTTAACGAGAAGACTCATTGAGGATACTCATAAATTAGAATCAGAATTAGAAAAGAGCTTACAGTTATCTCGGATAGAGCAAGATGCCACGATGACACTTGCTCCATTAAGTCTTGAAAGATTTCTTCGTAGGCAAGAATCAAGACTTCTCTCCCCTTTAAAAATCGAACTTAATATTTCAAATGATGGATCTGAAGTTCTTGCTGATGAACTTTCGATGAATATGATCTTTAGAAATCTAATTGAAAATACTCAACGTCATCAAACTGGAGCACAAAAAGTTCTCATCACTTCCAAGAAAGTGGGTCACTTTATTGAGATAACATACGATGACTTTGGAAAACAATTTGAAGGCGACAGTAAGCTTTTAGGCGAATTGTTTTATAAATTTAACTCTGCCAAGGGTTCTGGTATTGGACTTTATTTAATTAAAAATCTCATGCGAAAAATGCACGGTCATTTCGTTATTTCCAACGAGGGAAGACTTCTCTTTAAGCTCTATTTTAAAGCAACAAATGGTGAGAATTATGAGTGATCTCTCACTTTTATTGGTAGAAGACGAACCTAACTTGGGTCAGACCTTAAGAGATTATTTAAGAGCTAAGAAATTTGATGTCGAGCTTGCCATTAATTGCTCCGATGCCCGGATAAAATTTAGTGAGATAAGTCCTGCTATTGTTATTTTAGATATAGGCTTACCGGATGGAGATGGCATAAGTCTTGCCCGAGAGTTTCGAGCGCGCAGAAAAGATTGTGTCTTATTATTTTGTACTGCGCTCAATGACCCCTCACTAAGACTAGAGGGTCTAGTACTTGGCGCAGAAGATTACATCACGAAACCTTTTGAACTAAAGGAACTCACTCTTCGGTTGGATAGAATTCTTAAGTCACGTCAACTAACGATGAAAAATCCAGACGAATACCGTTTTGGTAGTCTTATTTTTTGGCCCAAGCGTTTTGAGTTAGAGGATGCAACAGGAAAGATTACCCCTTTGGGACAAAAGGAATGTGCCATCCTTGAGCTTTTACTACAAAAGAAAAATGAAGTCGTAGCTAGAGACTTAATGATTGAGACGATTTGGGGTGAAAATTCGTTCCCTACAAATAGGACCATTGATAATTATATCGTCAAACTCAGAAAATGGGCCGATTCAGATCATGCAAAATCTCTCCAAATTACATCCGTAAGAGGAATTGGATATAAATTAGAAGTTAAAGGGCAATAACATGGACATTTTTGAAAAGAGATCATCTACACTTCCTGTTTGGTTCATGAGGCAAGCAGGACGTTATCATAGTCACTACCAAGGTATAAAAAAGAATTCTGATTTCATGACAATGTGTAAAAATCCAGAACTTGCTTGTGAGGTAACTTTGGGGCCGATAAAAGATTTTGGCTTTAACGCTGCCATTCTTTTTTCTGATTTGTTATTCCCATTAGAACAGTTAGGCATGGGACTCTCTTATCATTCTGGCCCTCCTACTCTTGAATGGCATTTGGAAAAGATCGAGGACATAAAAAAACTCAAAGTCATTTCTCCTGGTGAAGATTTTTATAAATTTCAAGGTGAGGCCTGTAAGCTCCTACGCGAACGATTACCTAAAGATGTGACTCTCCTTGGGTTCGTGGGAGCACCTTTTACACTTTATACATACGCTGTAGAGGGTTCTCATTCAGGAAACCTTGTTTCCGCAAAAAAAGGACTCTTTGACGGAAGATTCGAAGCATTTTGCAAGATACTTCTTCCGGAACTTTTAAAAGAGATGGTTACACAGGCAAAGAATGGTGCTCAAGCAGTGGCCCTATTTGATACTGCTGCTGGAGAACTTTGTGTTCAAGATTATAAAGAATTTATTGTTCCGAAATTAACAGCGCTTTTGAGAGATTTTAAGTCTCAGTCACCTGGAACAAAAATAATTTATTATTCTAAACACACTCAAGCTGGCTTTATTAAGGCCTTAGATCTCACCCATATTGATGTTATCGGTGTTGACTGGAGGTGTGACCTTGTGGAAATTCAAAAATTACTACCCCATGATAAATTTATTCAGGGCAATTTAGATCCAGCTTGGCTTCACCTTCCTTCGGACATTCTTCAAAAGAAGGCTAACCATTACTATCAAGATCTTAGAGAGCGTGGCCTTGATTTCAAACGTTGGATCGCAGGGTTAGGCCATGGGGTTCTTATTCAAACTCCTGAAGAAAACGTTCGACTATTGGTTAAGTTGATTCAGTCTCAGAAATGTTGAACTTAAAAAATTTTTACTTATGTTAGGATCTTCCTAGGAGGACCTGACTATGTCTAAACTATTTTTGTTATTATTGATCTCGATCTCAATCTCTAATGCCTTCGCCTGCGGGGGGACAAAAGATGAAGAGGAGAAAAAAAGATTCGATCAAGTGGTTGTTAAGTACCAATAAAGAATTCTTTTGGAAGTCCAGCTTTCTGTAACTTTGCAAAACATGTGGGGACGAGACCTGTGAATTTTAATTCACCATTTTTCTGGATACCAATGTCCTGAAGGAGAATCTTGTCCCCCTCCATTCCCGACACCTCAGTGACTTGATGAACGACTCTTGAACCGTTTTTGTCTCTTTTTATTTGAATAATAAAATCAATCGCTGTTGAAATTTGATAGCGCAAGGCCTTGAGAGGTAAATCATATCCCGATAGCATATAAAGATTCTCTAATCGCAAAAGACACTCTCCTGGAGTATTGGCATGAACGCTAGTCATGGAGCCCTCGTGACCAGTATTCATCGCTTGAAGAAGATCAAATACTTCTCCCCCTCTGACTTCGCCAACAATAATTCTATCCGGCCTCATTCTAAGAGTGTTTTTCAACAAGTCTCTTATTGTTAATCCTTTTATGTCAGTCAATCCTGGTCTTGCTTCAAGTCTCACAATATTTGGCAAATTAAACTGAAGCTCCCTTGTGTCTTCAATTGTGATCACTCTTTCTTTAGATGGAATCTCCTGAAGAAGTAAATTTAAACACGTTGTTTTACCCACACCTGTGCCACCAGCAACAACAACGTTCAGCCTCGCCTTTACAAGTAGTTTAAAAAAATCCGTCCATTGATCGTTAAGACCAAATATTCCGGGAGAGCCATCAAAATTTTTAATTGTTTTGGAATATCGACGAATCGTTATTGCATGGGAACTATTGGTATAATCTTTATGAATAAGATTAACTCGAGATCCATCTGGTAAGTTACCGTCAAGAATTGGTGACTTTGAATCAAAAGTTTTTCTATTAAAGACTGCCAAATCCTGACAGAAGAGATCCATTTCCTCATCCGAAAACTTAGCATCTATTCTAATCATTTCTCCATCTTTTTCGACGTAGACGTTATCATTTTTATTAATGATTAGTTCTGAAATGCCTGATTTTTTTGCAAGTTCATCAATGAGATCGTTTATTCTATTTTTTCCCATAATAAAATCCTATATTTTCCCATACAAAAAAAGTTCTGGATCATCGATACTGGCCGAATATGAAAGAAGATTTTCGAACATCATTTTTTTAGATTCAGAGGACATCTGAGATAAGAGATCCTCAATCTTTTTTCCACTCATAAGAGCATTCAATAAAACCTTATCTCCTAGCGCTAAAAGCAAATGAAATAAAATGAGTATAAGATAATCAATTTTTTCAGACTTTACCTGAGATAAACGTAGGAACGCACCAATCTCTTCAGGGATTTTTATTTCATGAAATGTTCCTGTCACTTTTTTCTTATTTTCAAGATTGGCCATCTTTAAATAAAAGCCAAGAAGAAAACATCGAGAAACACCCTGGATACTATGATCTGAAAATCGAAATTCAAAATCCTTAACGTCGTCTATAAATTCATTCATTGTCTTAGATGGAAATTTACCTTTCAACGTTTTATAAACATAAATTCCGGCCAAACGATCTCTGAAATTATGCCAACCAAGAGTAGACAATGATTTCAATAGCCCCTTAGAACTTCCAAATTCGTCAAAACTATTTTCTAGGTATTTTTCCAAGGAAGGATTGGAATGAAAGGTATCAGAAATCAAAGTATGAGCGTGAGAAACGGATAAGTTAGATTTTAGTAGAGTCGTAAATTCCAAAGGTAAAACAATGTGAGGTAAAGTAATCTTCTGCATATCCGACCGTTTTAATCCATCCTCATTTTCAACATATATCCTATTTAAACATGACTATGGACTTTCACCAAGGGATTCTCAATAATTAAGAAATGAATCTACCCGTATACAAGCATCACAAATTCACCGCCTTCTCTACAGATGAGCTAGAACAGGTTATTTCTGAAGATTTTAACCTGAGATCGCCAGTTGTGATTGATATTTTAGAAATGCCGTTAGAAGACCAGAAAGAATTCATTATTTATGTCGAGAATTATTTTACTAAAAGAAATTAATCTTTTTTATTTCCTTACCCCATTTATTTTTTATCTCAAATAAATTCTTCACAAACAAAAATACCCATTTTAAAAGAAAAAAAAGATTTACCTCGATTTTTTAATAAAAAAGAATCTAGGATGAACGTAAAAGAATCTGGTCTTGCGGATAAGAATAAGCTTATTCAACTTGAAATAAAAAATTCAGATCCAAATTTTTATCAACAAGAAATTAAAAACTTTGGAGAAACTCATCGAACAATTTATCAACAAGAAAAAGAAAGAGTATTTTATCGAAAACTATTGAGCCAATTGTTCAAAGGTCACCAAAATGGATAATAAAAAGAACATTAAGAATAACATTGATGACGATTTAAAAGGCTTTGAAGAGTTCATTGAAAGCATTCCGACTGAAACAAAATCACAGCATGGTATTCAAAAAAAGAATGAAACAAATTTTGAAAATTTTACATTTTTATCGCATGACGGAACAAGGCTAGAGAAACTTAAAATTTTATTTAATGACAAATTGCCGTTTTGCTCTAAATTTGACCAGAGTAAAAAACTAATTACAGACCAACTTGAAGAAATTTCAATCCTAAAAGATCGACTTTATTCAGTCGCAGAAAGAGAAGGTTCGCCTTATAAGAGATCCATTTCTGAAATCTTTAACTCATATTACGAAAAAAAATGAAAATCAATTACTAGTATTGTTTAATAATATTGGCCCACCAATATGTTTAAATTCCTCATGCTCCATATTATCAATTTCGTATCCATTTAACTGCTCAATCATTATCTGATAAAGATATTTATCAAATCGAGGAACCAATTCAAGACCAAATTTTTCTATAAAGAGTGAGGTTTGTTCTCTTAACACAGGGTCCTCCTCACCTTTAATGAGGTACTCTTCACCCTGTTTTTTAAAAAATTTATGATAGAAATTTTTTAGTTCCGAAATCGTGATACCCATTTTTCCAGCGGACTCTTTTTCATAGTGACCACCAACGAAATTTATAAAACTTGAAATCATAATTGACTCAAAATCAATATTTTCAATCTCATAATTCAAGTAGAATTGATCATTAAGAAGCCCATCTGCCTTCATTTTTTCAATTGTTTTAAAAAATGTCTGAATAAACGGAAGCGATTTTACAAAAGTTTCACTCGCATCATTCCACAATTTAAATGAATCTAAATTACTTATTTCAAGAGGTTTAGAACTACCATCAAACTTATACTTCGTAATCTCATCATCTGAGTTTTCTAAGAAGCTGTTCCAGTACATACCCAAGAAGTATGAAAAATCATCCTGCTCGAATGATGTCGTGGACAATTCTTTATGAATCCTTTTTTTAGTTAGCTCAATTAAACTATGGCCTACTTTATAGAGATCAAAGAAATCGTAGTGTTCAAAAATTTTCTCTTGAGTCTCAGGACTGATTTGGCTCTTTATAAATTCAAAGCCGAGTTCAAGTCTTTGACGAGTTTGACTTCCTACCTTTGCCATCGCCAAGGATCCACTTTTTAGCGAATCCTCTAAAGTCATGCGCGAGTTAACCAGGCGTATAAAACTAAAATGCAAAAAATGCTGACGTTTCTCAGAAGAAACTTTTTCGAGAGCAGTTTTTAGACTATCCATTCCTGTTTGATAAGGAATTAAAGAGGTCGCATGTAAGGTCTGATTTGCTGATTGAGCATCAATCTCCGGTGTCAGACTTTTTTTGTTTTTTATAAAAAATAAAATCTCTGATTCTTTAAAAAATGGAGTGTTATATTTTAAAGCTTCAAAATAATCTACAAATCCAAAATCACGTAGTCTTTCCTTCTTTTGGTTGTAGGCTTCCTCCTCCATTAACTGATAAGAATCAACAACCATTTTAAATAGAAAAGCATAAGCATGCTCGACACCTAGATCAGCATATAAGCGTCTAATCATTTCTTTAAGTTCTTGGGCCATCGTAAAATTTTCTGGGTACTCAATCAGAAGTAAATTATCTTCTGTAAGAAAATAATTATCACCTTCAGGGTACATAGGATCTTCAGCATCGAATGTTTGAACTATAAATTGATTTTTTAAAGCTAATAGGAAGTCCTCACTTTTTACAAACTCCAAAACAACTGAATCATCTTCGCACTTCGAATAAATCTCAAACCAATGGTAAATCGATTCAGGATCGAGATTGTCTTTTTGCCATAAATCAATGTCTCTTAAGGCCTGTCTCTGATCACTTGATAATTTGGGGATAACTTGGGCAATTTGATCAGTAGATGTCGTTTGTAAAGAAACGTAAAGTGGCTGAATCGGTATCATAGACAGATCTAGACCTGAATCAACTAATTTCTCTATATCTTCAAATTTCTTATAAGCTTGAGCTTCATAAAGCAATTGGCTTAACAGATCTTTTTTGACCATAGAATCACTCATAGATTTTCCTTATATTTCTTTGACGAAATTACCTTAATGAAGATCCTTTGGCCATTGCATACACTCTGCATCAAAGGTAAAATGAAGAGATGAAATCGACCCCTACTATTTTAAAAAAAATACCTGTTCTTCATGATATTAAGCAACGTTATCCAGGCATTAAGGGGCTTTTTTTTGACATGGATGGCACTTTATTTAATACCGAACCTCTTCACACCAAGGCACTCCTAAGGATAGGTGAAAAATACAATATAACACCCCCATATCCGGTGGATGTCGTTCATGAGTTATTAGTTGGAAAAGCCGATCATTTATTATTCGAGATCATTCAAGCATGGCCTGGAATGCCTCAACATTGGTCTGTTGATGATTTTGTAAATGAAAAAAATATTAATGTGATTGAGTTAATTACAAAGACTCCTCGCTCAAATTACCTTCCCCCAGAAATCTCTTTACTTATTCAAAATGCTTATGAAGAAGGCTTTCTACTCGCCCTTGTGACTTCGAGTGAAAAAATAGTCACAGAGAAGCTTCTTGGAATTTCCGGTTTAGAAAAATATTTTCAGATTATTTTGACCCGAGATGACTGTCCAAAACATAAACCCGATCCATGGCCATATTTAAGGGCCATAGAACTATCAAAACTAAACAGCGATGAGATCATTATTTTTGAAGATTCTTCAGTAGGGCTTGATTCTGCGACTTCGAGCGCTCAGCATGTAATAAAAGTTGAATGGTATTGATTTAAGGTTTGATTACCAGAATCGCCCACTGATTTCCCGATGATTGATTGTTTATAAGTTGTATAAGTTCAGGTTCAGGAGAGAAACTGCTATCAATTTCATTAGAGACATAAAATTTATCTCCCAAAATTGAGATTAAGTTCCAAAGACCTTGGTGTTCCTGCATATCAATCATAAACTTAATGAATAATAAGGGAACAGGACCATCCTTTAAGCCCAGTTTATCATAGGTCATCATTTCATTCAGGGCCTCGCGAGACATGTAAGTTTTTAGGCGCTCAGAAAGTGTATTCATCATGTTTAAGCTAAAAACGTAATCGTATTTTAATTTAAGCATATCAACTTCAACTTGATCTAAATTTTGTGTTCTTCTAATTTCAGAAGCTATTAGGAACGCACTCTTGACTGGGGTTTGAATTTCTTTGACTTCTTCCCTCTTAATTATTGTTGTTGGTATCTTTACTTCTATCTTCGTATCCTCTTTTTTGACTTCATTATTTTTCGACACAACAATTTGATCAGCATTTATTACAGCCTTCTTTGAAATAATTAGAGGCTGCGCTTTTACATGAACTTCGGAAAGGCCTTTATCCTCAAACTCTTTACTTGATCCATAAAAGAAGACTCTTCCTTGCAAGAAGCGTTCTTTATGAGTTTCTTTTAGAAAATTTTTAATCACTGGAAATAAATTTTTCAAAGCAGAAAAGCGAACTTCCTTATGAGACATCACTTCAGAGAATCTTCTAAGGCAACCAAGAGCTTCACCTTTTGCATTAAATGTATTAATGATATTTGATTGAGCAATCAAAGAATACGCATCTAGTTGTTTTGAAAGACCAAATAATTCATCTTCCTCTGAACAAATGAGCGTCATTATCTTTTTATCATTTTCACACATTTGCTCTAGTTTTGAAGGGATTTGATCAAAACTGCAGTTGTCACATTCCTCGCCAAGCCTGTAATGAGAGTAAAACTTGAATGTTCGATTTTTAAAATCTTTCAACCAATCTTCTTTTTTATATTTTGAGGACAAAGATTCATCGTACTTTGGTAAATGCTGCGAAAGTCGATCTATAAATTTTTTCATCTGTGTTGATTTAGGCTTACAAGATTGTAACCAGCTCTTCAAATCAAATTGACACCCCTTTTTTAGACTAAAATGCCTTGAAACCAAGTCAAGATGCCAATCGGCCTCCAAAAGATAACTCAAAGTAATTAAGCGATAAGAAAAACGTATATCATCAAAGTGTTCAGTCAAAAATTGATTCGAACATTGCATGCCGCTATTCAATTCGTTTTTAAAGAAATGAGAAAAGTCGGTATCTGGATTGAATAAAAATGGCTTAAAGTAGTCTTTATAGAATGCATCATCTTTAAAGCTCATTTCACCGTTATAGATGTTGTGTATAATTAATGGCTGATATCTTTCATGATAGGAGTCTAGCCTTTTTTCACCAATGTAAACTTCAGATAAGACGCGATCCAGTTTAGCAAAAACCGGTTTTATCATTAAGAGTGCAAATAAAATTTTTAAAACCAAATTAAAGTTAGCCATGGTATGTAGGTAATCACAATTAGTGCAACAAGCATTAAAATAAGGTACGGAATACTTATTTTATAAAGCTCAATCACAGGCTTATTAAATCTAAATGAACTTATAAAAAGGTTAATCCCTACAGGTGGGGTAATATAGCCAATCTCTAGATTCGTAAGAAACACGATTGCAAGATGAAGTGGGTTAACCCCAAATTGTTCAGCGATTGGCAAGATGAGAGGTACCACGACAATAATCGCGCTAAAGATATCCATGAGACAACCCACAATCAGGAGGAATATATTTAAAATGAACAAGAATAGGTACTTATTTTTTATAAGTATTCTCATCTCCTCTAATATCTTCATTGGGATTTCTTCATCCACAAGATAGTTTGTGAGTCCTAAGGCACAGCAGAGTATAAGTAGTATCGCTCCAACTAAAGTAAGTGATTCCACAATAACTTTAGGAAGATCTCTGATCAGAGACAAATCTTTGGTAAAAAGAGTGTTCACAACGAGGACATAAAATGCTGAAAGTGCAGCGGCTTCAGTCGCAGTTAAGAAGCCACCGTAAATACCGCCCAACACAAAGAAAGGAAGTGGTATTTCGTAGCGAGCTTCGAGGAGAGAGTACTTCAACTCATTCCAAGAAAATGATTTTCTAATTTTTTTTATGTTTCTCGAATTAAAAACAGAATAACATCCCAAAATTAACATTAACACAAATCCTGGTATGAGCCCTGCCAAGAAAAGTTGGTCAATATCAACTTTCGCTATAATTCCATAAAGAATGATCGGAAGACTCGGGGGAAATAATAGACCCAAAGATCCACAAGTCGTGATAAGCCCAAGCGAAAATTTTTCTGAATAACCTTCCTGAATCAAAATGGGAAAAAGAAGCCCACCCAAAGCAATAATGGTAACTCCTGAAGCTCCCGTAAAAGCAGTAAAAAATGCACAAACGAAAAGACATACAATAGCAACCCCTCCTGGCAACCAGCCAAGGAGAGCTTGAGATAATCGAAGAAGACGTAAAGGAGCTTTCGATTCCGCCAACACATATCCGGCGAAGGTAAAAAGAGGGATTGTTAAGATTGTTGGGGCGGAAGCTAAGCGATAAATTTCAACCGCAACAGCAGATGACTCAATTCCGCTAAAATAAAAAGCTGTCAAGGCCAAAGCTGCCATAACAGTAAAAATCGGAGCACCAAGAAGTGCCAGGATTAAAATAGAACTATAGGCGATGATGTTCACGTGAATCCCCTTCAATCAAGCCAATCATTAACCTATTTAAAAACCGCAGTGAAATTAAAAGCATCCCAGATGGAATAATACCAACCAAATATGAGGTATGGATTTGCAAAAATGCGATCGATCCAAATTCTTGCTCTACTATGAAAAAGTCCCAAGCTGCTTTCGTGAGCATTACGCAAGTTATAAGACAAAACAATGTGACCAAATTCCTATGAAGCCAATGGAGAATTTTTGAAGAAGAATTTTCAACAAAGTGTGTAAGGATATCTACTTTTATGTGTGCCCCTTTGCTTGTTGCAAGTGAGCCACCTAAAAATGCAGACAAAAAAACAACGTGCCTTATAAGGGGCTCGATCCAAAGTGGTGTTTGCCCAATCCACCGTAGTATTATTGAAAGAACAGCAAAGCCCAGAATAAAATAGAGTGAAAAGATTAAACTCCACCTACTGAACTTTTCTAAAAAGCTGTCAAAACTTTTAAATAATTTCACCATTATTTTGTCTCTTTCTCCAAAAGATCTAATACTTTTGCTGAAATATACTTATTTTTTAATTTATTTATCACTTCTGAGCGAACTCCTGCTGCGGCCTTATAATCAGCTTCAGGGAAGGAGACAAATTCAATTCCAGATTTTTTTAATAATTGTTTAGAGGACTCACTTTCCTCAACTGACTTATCATTTGCTTCTTTTACATATTTCTTAGAAATCATGAGAATCTTTTGTTGATGATCAGGTTTAATTTTTGACCATACTTTATCTGAGATCAGGAGAGCGCCGATGGAAAATGCGGTTGGAAAGTCGACTAAATACTTTACTTTCGTGTTCCACTGTAAAGCAAGTATTGCAAGAGGTGGAGCATAAGCAGCATTTATAATACCAGTAGAAAGAGATGATAGAACATCCGGAAGGGCCAGAGGAACGCTCACAAGCTTAAGAGAATCAAGCATAGCTCCAACTAAAGGATCTCCTTCCCAGGACCAAATTTTAACACCTTTTAATTCGTTCAAGTTTGAAACTTTTTTTGTTGATACAACATAGACCTGTCCTATTTCATAGAAACCAAGATTGACAAATCCTTTGGCTTTAAAGGCGAAATCAAATTGAGGCGTAAGTTTAACGAGGGTCTCAGAAGCCTTTTTTTGATTTTGATAGAATGTAAAAGGGATCTCCATGACTCTTACATCGCCATTAATATCCCCCAGTGTTTTACCAGTAAATATTCCACCATGTAATTGTCCTATTCTTACTTTCCTAAGAACATCAGGCTCATCTCCAGAAACTCCCCCATAATAAATTTTAAAATTTACCTCTCCCCCAGTTAAAGAACTCACATCCTTTGAAAATTTCTTTAAGCTATTACCCCAAGTTGTGCCTTCAGGAACAAGAACTGCGAGTTTTATTTGTTGGGAGGCAAAAACATTCAACGAAAGAAGGACGGAACAGAACAATAGTATTTTACACATAGATGCCCTTAAAATATTTTGTTTTTATTTGTTTCTATTATTTGTAAACGTTTTTTAGCAATTGAATTATATAAGTTTAAATCTTGCAAGTCTTTGTAGGGAGAAACATCCTCTAGCGTGTCTCTATTGAGATTCTCCCAAACTGAAATTTCTTCTTTAAGCGCTTTTGATTCACGATCATATTTTTCAACATCAATTGTTGGAATTAAATAATACTGAATATAGCTAATTCTCATTAAGAGATTTTTAGGATATTTCTTTATTGCTTCAACAAAGAGCTTTTCTCCTTTCTCAGGATCCCCTCCAAGCATCTTTGGCCGAGAGACAAAATATTGAGCGTAAAAAAGATCACACACATTTCCGTCAACGCCAGGATTCAATTCGCAGACTCTATCAAACATAGCTTTTACTTTTGAAACCTGAGAAACAAGGGCAATGTTATTTTTTTGTAAATTAATTAAACTCGCCCAAGACTGTGCCGTATAAAGAAGTGCAGTTATGTCTTCTTTCTTCAAAGTTTGAAGCTTTTGAATTAAAACATCCTCTTCATTTGATAATAAATCCTTAGATGTGATCTTTTTATGCGCTAAATAGATGAGTCCATAGTCGAATGCTCTTGTGTAATGATCGATGGCCATTCGTTTCCAATGAGAATCCTCAATTCCTAATAATTCGTCATTAAAAGCAAGTGTTTCTAGTACCGAAAAAGCATACCCAGAGTAGCTTTTAATCATGACCGATAGCAGTCGGTAGTTTGATTTATCATTTTCCCAAAGGACTTCTAAAAATTTTAAGTTTGCGGGTGCCGATTCCCTAATAACATCCCAATTCCTCTCTTTCATCATCACGTCTGAGGAGATTTCAAAAATAGGTGTTGTTGTTCGCAAGGCGATTTTTTGGAGTGAGCAACCATAAATGACAAAAATAAGAGGTAGAATAAACTTACCCATGTAGCCCCTAACCTGTGAATATTACGTTCATTATTAGTGTAACCAAGGGTGGATATTTAACATACCAAAATGAGAATCGGTAAAAATTCCCTACTTTAACTGTCTAAGTGATATAAGTGCTATAATTTTTAAAGTATGTATTTGAAGGTAATACTCAAGTTTATTTGATCATTACCGATAATAAAATGCATCTTTTAACAGGAGTAACGAGTTGGGAAATAAACATCCTAATCGAATCGCCTGAACTCTTTTGTTTCAAACAGTAGGGTTAGGCGTTTTACTTAAAATGCAATTAACCCGAGGTTTTATATGAAGACAAAAGAGACATTTGACACAAAAATCATCGCACTAGAAAAACTAAACCAAAAAACAAAACCTAAAAGTCTACGCCCTATGAGATCAATGGTCGCGGTTAGAAGTTTAAAACCAAAGACAACTGTTGCTAGTCTAAGTTCTAAAATTGAAGAGCAAGTTGCAAGAGATTAGAAGCTTTTTTCGATGTCAGATTTTAAGCTTTTCTGGATTTCAGAAAGTTTAAGAATTTGTTTCTGATGAATAAAACTGAGATATTTCTTTTTTGTTTCAAAAATAACCTCATTCGCATTTAAATACTGCTTCTTCAATTCACGAATACAAAATTGCTTTTGAGAAGCTGGAAGTGCTTTCCCCTTACTATTGACAGACTCACCGGCACAATAAAGTTTCTCATCCTCAACAGCTAATTCAATTCCTTTAATAAGTTGATTAAAACTTTCCTCAAACTCTGATCCTTCTTTGATTTCTAATTTCTTTATTTTATCCACAAGCTGAGAAATCCTAGAATCATTTCCAGAGTCTCCAGAAACAAAATCAAATAAGTCCGCATGAACTTCAAAACCGATAAATAAAAAAAGTATTAAAATAAATTTTGCCATGATCCCTTGTCCTTAAATAGTGATTCGAAAAAAGTCTGAGTCTCTGCAATAAATCGACTTAATGGAAATCCAACGACATTGGCGTAGTCTCCTTCAACTTTCGAAATAAATGTTAAAGAAGGTCCCTGAATTCCATAAGCTCCTGCCTTATCTAACGAATCACCAGTAGCGAGGTAGTTTTCCATGAGAATCGAATTAATGTGATTAAATGTAACTTTTGATTCTTCTGTAAAATTTAAAGTGTGAGATTTACCATTTATAAACAATTGCCCATAGACAGCTGTAAAAACAGAATGGGTTTTACCAGCTAGTTCTGTTAAGAAGTTATAGGCCTCATCTCTACTTTGTGGTTTTCCATATATTTTACCGTCCAGGCAAACAATCGTATCAGCTGAAACAACATAAACTGGAGAAGCGATGCTTAATCGTTTTAACTCCTCCAGGACGGCCTCACCTTTTAATCTCGCAATTTCAGATGAGAATTTGATGGGATCTTTTTCCAAAGATTCTTCTGCTATGTTCATTGCTTTAATCTGAAAAGGAACTCCTAAATATCCGAAAAGTTCTTTCCTTCTTGGTGAAGCAGAAGCCAAAATTAAACTAATTTTAGAATTTACCATTTCTTAATATCCAAACATAATATTGTACATCACTCATTTCTCTAACACGGATTTTTTTGTTATCATACTTTGATTTTAATCCTAAAAGATAGTGTTTTAAACTTTGACGATATAAGCTTTCCGTAATTTGGTTGTTCACCTTTTGATCGGTTCCCTCCAACCTTGCAAGAAGATTATTGATTGATTTAAGATTTGTTGTCTCTACTCGTCTTGTATATTCTGATAGAAATTTTAACCTTTCTTGCAGATTTTCTCCCCAGACCGTATACCCGAACTCCACTGCCATTTTTTCAGGATAAGGAAGTAAGGGAAACATTGGAAGCGTAAACTGTTTAACCCAAATTTCTCGTGCAAGTTCAATCGTTTTTATTCTTTTTGTTAATAGTTCTAAAACTTGAAGCGTTCCTGGGATTTCTTCAAGTTTTGAAAATGATCTACCGTTAGATTCGATTTTATACCA
>Ga0164292_10001293_pt1 | contig 20115 bp, 17 predicted proteins | sample GEODES117metaG_FD_111486 | JGI IMG/M metagenome (GOLD analysis project Ga0164292, IMG submission 111486) | Eutrophic lake water microbial communities from Lake Mendota, Wisconsin, USA - GEODES117 metaG | ecosystem: Environmental > Aquatic > Freshwater > Lake | place: USA: Lake Mendota...
AAAGAAATTCTTGAGGTCATTTTAAAGTAATGACTGAATACCTTTCTCACTACTCCGTCATGTTAAAGGAATGTCTTGAGGCATTAGAACTTGGTTCTAAAGCTTCAGGATCCAAATTCTTTGCAGATCTCACCTTTGGCGCCGGAGGACATACTTTCGCACTATCGGACCAAGTGAGTGGTTCTACGGTTTATTCTACCGATCAAGATCCGGATGCTCTTAAGAATGGAAATGAAAATATTCAGCGTAGGGGCAAAGAAGGGGCAATTCATCTTCTTCCGATGAATTTTCAAGAATTCCCAGATTGGTGTGAAAAACATCAGATGCAGGGAAGATTTGCTGGCATTCTTATGGACCTCGGAGTGTCATCCCATCAATTTGATAAAATGGAACGAGGGTTTAGCTTCAGGGCCGATGCTCCATTAGACATGAGAATGAATTATGGGGATCGCTCAATACCTACCGCCGCTGACTTATTAAATACCCTCTCTGAAAAAGAGATTGCAGATATCATTTTTAATTACGGTGAGGAGAGACTTTCGAGAAAGATTGCTGCAAGAATTGTTGAACTCAGACAAAAAGAAAAAATAACCACCACTGGCCAGATTGAAGACATCTGTTTTCACTCTTACCCTGCGAAAGATCGTCATGGAAAGCTTCATCCCGCGACACGAACATTCCAAGCTCTTCGCATAGCTGTGAATGAAGAATTGACTGTTCTCGAAAATACTCTACCAAAATTGTTGCCATACTTAGCAGAGGGTGGAGTCTTAGCGGTGATTAGTTTTCATTCTTTGGAAGATCGGATTGTGAAACATACTTTTAAAGAAATAGTGGAGAAAAAAGATTTTCCTGCTATCATCTTAACTAAGAAACCACTTACGGCCACGGATGAAGAGCTGTCTCAGAATTCTCGTTCACGAAGTGCCAAACTTCGTTTACTACAACGAGTTTCTCAACCAGGAGGGTTTGATGGCGTTAAGAAAAAAAGGTACTCTCAAGTTTAATAATCGTTTAATTGAATTCTTATTCAATCCGAAAGCACTTCCATTTACTCTAACGTTTACAACTCTTGCTATTCTCTTTGTTGGATTTCGAATGAAAGGAATTGAGCAGGCGTATTTATTAAACTCAATCGAGAGTGATATTTATAAAGCCACAATAAAAAATAAAGAATTAAAGGCGCAAAGAGCGCGTGATATGTCTGTGCCGCGTTTGAGAGAATTTGCGGTAAAGTATGATCTCAAAGAGCCTGGTCCTGAACAAATCATTCTTATTCCTTAGGAAGCCAAGTGAAGAATAGAATTTTTATTAGCTTCCTTATTTTTTGTTTTTTATTTTCCGTTGTTGTCAGCAAAGCTTTCTACATTCAAGTTGTGAACAAGGGAAAATTACTGGCCTACGCGAAGTCACAATTTATTAGGGAAGTTAAAGAGTATCCGAATCGGGGTAATATTCTCGACAGAAATGGAAACCCATTAGCGATTAATGTTCATGTCTATAACCTGTTTACTATACCTAGAAACAAAAACAATGAATTCTACAATCAATTAAAAACGCTCTCAAAAGCTGTTCCGGAACTTCCCTATCAAAAATTACGATCACTCGTTCAGCATAGGAATAAGTATACTTGGCTAGCACGTAAAATCCGTTTGTCTGAAGAACAATTAAAAAGAATAAAAAAACTAGATCATATTTTTGTCGAATCTCACACCCAGCGCGTTTATCCGAATAAGGAACTTTTGGCGCAAACAATTGGATTTGTGGGACTCGATAATGTTGGACTAGCTGGTCTAGAAAATAGTCTAAATAAAGAACTTAAGGGCAAGCCTCAGATCGTAAAATATATTAGAGATGCGAAGGGCCGCCCTATTAAATATGAGACGAAAGCTTCAGATCTTGTCGCACCTGATATTGAACTTTCCATCGATAAAGATATTCAAGGCGCCCTCGAAAGTTATTTAAAAGAAGCAGTTTCTCATCACAGTGCCTTTAGGGGTGGTGCGGGAGTCATGGATGCGGAGACGGGGGAAATACTCGCCATTGCTAATTACCCTACCTATGATCCCAATCAAGCGACCTCTTACCCCCTTGAGAACAGAAAGCTCGCCTTTGTCACAGATCCTTTTGAACCCGGCTCAATTTTTAAAACACTCACGATTGCTTCGGCATTAGAAAATAAAATAGCTAAACCTGAGACAAAATTCTTCTGTGAATATGGAAAAATGCGTGTACAAAATCACTGGATTTCTGAAGCTGAGACGCATGAGAAGTTTGAATGGTTAACAGTTTCGGATATTTTAAAATTTAGTTCAAACGTTGGGACGACTAAGGTTGCATTTGCCCTTAAGTATCCAAAGTTGCGTGAGACTCTTGATAAATTTCAAATTGCCCAGAAAACAGGAATTGAAATGAAAGGAGAGTCCAAGGGAATATTGAGTTTTAAGGCAAAGGACAAGGTTCGCCCTTTATCTTTAAGTAATATTAGTTTCGGTCAAGGTGTTGCTACGACTGCGATTCAAATGTTAAGGGCCTATGGCGCTATCGCCAATGGTGGTTATCTTGTGAAGCCAACACTTTTAAAAAGTGATAAATCCCAACTTATTCCAGAAAATAAAATGATCAGCTCACAAACCTCAGAGCAACTTACAAAAATGCTGGTTTCCGTCGTTAATGAGGGCACAGGAGACAGTGCTCAGATTCCTCATTATGAAATTGCTGGTAAAACGGGAACGGCGCAAAGAGTTTCACCAACGGGTGGATACGCTGGCTACATTGGAAGTTTTGTCGGATTTCCTGTTAATGTGAATAGAAAATTTGTTGTCATGGCCTATATTGATCATCCAACTGACAATGGATACTACGGTGGAGTAACGGCAGCTCCAGTTTTTAGAAAAATTACACAATATATACTTTATAAGAAAAAAGATTTTGCTCAATTTGCAAAGTATGATGAAAAATCAAATACAAAAAACCTAGATGAGGTTCAAACTCAACAATCTCAAACGACTAAGTTTTTTGGAGCTGGTTATATGCCAGACTTTTCAGGACTTGATAAAGCCAGTGCCATTCAGTTAGCAGAAGAGAGAAATTTAAGACTTGAAATTTATGGTTATGGTGTCGTCTCCAAGCAGTCCATAACACCTGGAACGTCGATCCAGGGAAATGTTTCTGTCAGGTTGAATTTTGAAGCACCTACATATGCTGAATGAGAAAAAATTATCAACTATTTTGAATGATCAAATACCCAAGATCACCTTGAGTGATGTGCACTGGAAAAGTCAGGACTCAACAGAAACGTCGATTCTCTTTTATAAGATCTTACCAGATGAGAAATCAAAAAATCTATTTGTCGATAGAATTAAAAAATCAACATTTGGTTGGTTAGTTCTTAATGTCGATCATCCATCGAGACCGGTTAATAGTTGCATTGTACCCGAGGAAGATTGGCCAAGAGTTCAAAAAGAAATTTTAGATGAACTCTATCCTTTACCAAATATTAAGATGGTTGCGATTACAGGAACGAATGGTAAAACGACAACAGCAGATCTTGTTTTGCAACTTGGACATCTTATTGGGAAAAAGGGACTTAGTATTGGAACCCTTGGTGTAAGGGAATACAACAAAACGCTTTTAGATTTTGGTCTCACTTCACCAAGTTTTATTGATCTAAGAAAATTTCTAGCTAAGTTTGGAGCCGATAAAGATTTTTGTGTCCTCGAAGCTAGTTCTCACGCACTCACTCAGGATCGGCTTTATGGTTTGACATTTGATGCCGGAGGTTGGCTCTCATTCTCGCAAGATCATCTAGATTATCATCACTCCATGGAGGAGTATTTTAAAGCGAAGCTTTTACTTTTTAATTATCTAAAATCTGGAGCAAGTGTTTTTGTTCCACATGAGCAAAAAGAATTAGTTTTAAAAATTAAGAGTGTTTCAAGTAAGATTCAGGAAACCAATAAAATTCCAGAAAAGCTACCTCTGTTTTTTAGTACTAAATTTAATCGCAATAATCTTGAAGTTGCATTGAGTATTATAAAAACCCTTTTTGATTTAACGGAAAATCCTGATTTTAACAAACTCATTACTCCCGATGGTCGTTTTTATATACGACAATATAACAGCAATTATATTGTCGTAGATTTCGCTCATACTCCGGACGCTCTTGAAAATATTTGTCAGGGAATCAATGAAGCGTTTCCCAATCATCGATTAAAAGTCCTTTTTGGATGCGGGGGAGATCGAGATAGAACGAAACGGCCAATTATGGGTAAAATTGCTGAGACTTTTGGTTCAGAAGTTTATTTAACAAGTGATAATCCCAGAACTGAAAATCCGGATCAAATTATAGATGATATTTTTAAAGGGATGAGCTCAACTCATGTGAAAAAAATAGTTGATCGAAAAAAGGCCGTCCAATTAGCTTTCTCTGAATTAAAAGAGAATGAAATATTACTTCTCGCCGGAAAGGGTCATGAAGATTATATTCTCATCAATGGCGTTAAGCATCCCTACAGCGATATTGCTGAAGTTGAAGATTTTCTACTTAGGAAAAAAATATGATAAATTTGAAACTTTTAAAAAATTGTAAAAGTTTAAAAAAACAAATCCAAAAAGACGGAAAATTATCTTTTTGTACCGATACGAGACGTTACAATCATCCTAGCGCATTTGTCGCCATTCCTGGAGTTAAAGTTAATCCATTGGATGTCATAGATGAATTATTGAGTAAAAAGTGTCCCTTAGTTTTTTTTCAACACGACGATGTAAATGAAAAAAAAATTGAAAATCTTCGTCATCGCTTTCCAGAAACGGAATTTGTCCCGGTTTCTGACAGTGTCACTTTTCTTCAGGAATTATCTCACGAACATATAAAAGAGTGGAAATCGAACAATACTAGAAACACTGTCTTTGCCATTTCTGGATCAAATGGAAAAACGACTCATAAAGAAATGCTCTCCTTTCTCTTGAAAGAAGTGATGCCAGAAAAAATTGTCTCGACTGAAAAAAATAATAATAATCATCTCGGTGTTCCTCTCACTCTTCTAGGAGTCACTGATAAAACAGAAATCGTGGTTTTGGAGTTGGGGAGTAACCACCCAGGTGAGATCAAAGTTTTGTGTGATATTGCTCTACCGAACGCTGGCATTACAACCAATATCGGTGCCACTCATATGGAGTTTTTTGGAACGGAAGAAAATGTTTTTCAAGAAGAGGCTTATCTTTATCATGCCATTAAAAACGTAACGAGTGGAAAAGGGTTTTATCTCATCAATATGGATGATTCTTTTCTAAAGACATTAAGGCCAACTGAGGGGAGTATCACTTATGGTGAAGCTCCTAATGTCTTTGCCAAGGTTTCACTCCTTGAAGATGGTGCAGAGATAGTTGTCAATAACAACCACTTACGTGCTTCAAATGCCTTCATCACTGGCGGCCATAATAAGCTTAATTTAATAACCTGCTTATTCATTGCGACTCATTTGTACCCAGAGCATGGGCCAAAATTTATTGAGGCGTGTAAGAATTTTCGTCCAACAAAAAATCGCTCTGAGTGGATTCAATTTGAAGGTCGTTCTGTTTATTTAGATGCCTATAACGCGAACCCTTCGTCGATGCGAGCGGCCCTGCAGGGATTTAAAGAGAGTGTTCTCTCTCAGGGGTTCAAGCTTTCAGAGGCGTGTATTGTGCTTGGGGACATGAATGAACTAGGGGACACAACCCCTCAGTATCATAAAGATCTCGGTGTTTTTGTGAATGAGCTAGGATTCGATAATGTTTATTTTGTAGGTCGTTTTGCTCATTTCTATCGTGAGGGCTATTCGAAGGGAAGACCCAAAAATTCAAGTGCCGAATTTAAAAGTGAGTACAGGAATGAGTGTTTAAAACAATTCCCAATTCACTTCATTAAGGGATCCCGCTCTTTACAATTAGAGTCACTGTTCGATATAACTTAAGTTTATCTTTTTTAAAGGGATAAACATGCTGTATCATTGGCTTTACCCATTGAGTCAAAAGTTTCATTTATTTAATCTTTTTAAATACATTACTTTTAGATCTTTTTTGGCGTTCATTATTGCAACTATTGTTTCCATTTTTTGGGGTAAGCGATTTATTGCCCTTATGAAACTCAGACAATTTGGTCAGACGATTCGAGATGATGGCCCTGAAACTCACAAAAAGAAAAAGGGGACTCCGACTTTTGGTGGAGTTTTTATTTTGGGTTCTGCTGCGGTCGCTTGTTTGATTTGTGGAAATTTCGTTTCCTTTCCTTTTCTGATTGCTGCTTTTGTCACTGTCTCTTATTTCTTTTTGGGTGGGCTTGATGATTACCTCAAGGTGTTAAAGAAAAACACGAAGGGTGTTTCTGCGAGACAAAAATTAGTATGGCAGTTTTCTACGGCACTTATCGCTTCCTACGTTATGATCAAGTGGGGGGTTACGGATTCAAAAATCTATCTTCCTTTTCTTAAAGATCCAGTGATCGATATTGGTTGGTTCTATGTTCCGTTTGCAGCCTTCGTTATCGTAGGATCATCTAATGCTCTCAATTTAACTGATGGACTTGATGGTCTCGCTATCGGTCCAACGATTACTTCTGCAGCGACTCTTGGGTTACTTGCTTATCTCGCTGGGCACTCTGAGCTTGCGAATTATCTTTTTATTCCCTATGTTCCTGATGTCGGAGAACTATTAGTTCTCGTATCTGCTATTATTGGGGCCGGTGTGGGCTTTCTTTGGTACAACGCATATCCAGCCGAGATTTTCATGGGCGACGTTGGATCCTTATCGCTAGGCGGAGGACTAGGAACCATAGCAGTTCTCACTAAGAACGAATTTCTTTTCGTCTTAATTGGTGGAATTTTTGTAATTGAAGCACTTTCAGTTATTATTCAGGTGGCATCATTTAAAACTCGTGGCAAAAGAATCTTCAAAATGGCACCCATTCATCATCATTTTGAGTTGATGGGATGGCCTGAGACAAAAGTGATTGTGAGATTTTGGATTGTAAGTCTCATTTTTGCGATTATTGCACTCGCCACATTAAAACTAAGATAAAAATTTAAGGAGCATTTATGGAAAAATATAAAGGGAAAAAAGTCCTCGTTGTTGGTCTTGGAAAAACAGGATTTGCCCTGATTAATCTATTTACTCAGTGGGGATGTGAAATAAAAGTCACAGATATGAAGCCCATTTTTGATCTCAATAAACAGGTTAAAAGACTTAAGAAAATTAACCCAACTCCTACAATGACTCTTGGAGAGCATAAAGACGAAGATTTTATTGAGGCAGAAATAATTGTTTATTCTTCTTCCGTTGATCCGAATCTTCCACAGCTCCGTGTTGCCCGTGAACATGGAAGGGCCGTTTATTCAGATTTCGCTTTCGCCTATGAAAATTGTCACAAACCCATTGTAGCTGTCTGCGGGTCTCATGGTCGCACGATTACGGCACACATGATTGGCTATACGTTGAAATTAGATAAAAAGAATGTATTCATCGGTGGCACTTCTGAGGAGCCGTTTATCAATTTCTTAACGATGCAAGGAAGAGATGAAATTGACTACTGTGTGGTTGAAGTTTCTCCACAACAACTTCAGACAGTTGAAACCTTTAAGCCAATTCTCGCCGTTTATCCAAATTTAGAGGAAAAAAATCTCCTTGGCCGATTTAAAACGTCATCGGAGTATCTTGAAACGGCATTAAAAGTGGCAAAGAATCTTGGCCCAGAAAATTACTTAATTGTGAACTTTGATAAGCTCGCTTCAAATTCTGTTTTAAGAACTTCCCAAGCTCAAACGTTTTGGTACTCGCGAAAATCGTTTGTGACGATGGGTGTGGTTTCTGAAATCCAAGGCACTCACTTTCACGACAAGAGAATTCACTCAAACATCCATTTCCATTCAGAGTTTAAAGTAACGGATATGAGAATCGTGGGTGTGAATAATCGTGAGAATTTGATGGCCGCTATTACCGCTTGTAAAGCGCTTAGAGTGTCAGATAGTGCGATTCAACAGTGTATCGAAAAATTCCCAGGCATTCCTCATCGCCTAGAATTTGTTGTTGAAAAAAATGGAGTTCGTTTTTACAACGATTCAAAATCTGAAACGATGGATGAGTTGAAAGTATCTCTAGATGCTTTTAAAGACCAAGTGATTCTTATTGCTGGTGGGAAAGAAATCGAAGGTCTCCCTTTCGATAAGTATGCCAATATTATTCGTGAAAAAGTGAGAGTTTTAGTTCTCGTGGGTGAAGTCAAAGAAACCATGAACCGAGTTCTTGGGGATGTGACTCAAACTTATCTTGTTGGATCATTTGATGAGTCAGTCCTTCTTGCTTACCAAAAATCAAGAACAGGGGATAAGATCCTTCTTTGTCCAGGAAACGATAGCACAGATGTGTTTCGTGACTTTGAAGAGAAAGGAAACTATTACAAAAAACTTATTTTCCAACTTTAATTTCAATTTCCTTGAGAGTGTCCGTAGGGGCACTCTCTTTCAACAATTTCCTCCGATTAATATTGAGCACAAAAAGAAGTCGCGTTACACTGAAAGAAACTCTAACAGTGTAGTTTTCAATGAATGAAAATAATCGACTAGAAAAGTTAACGAACTACTTCCTGATAAACGTCTTCTTTATCATCCTGTTTGGCGTGATCATGGTTTTTTCTGCCAGCTATATGTACGCCACAGAGAATATGGGTTCGAGTTACTTTTTTCTTATCAAGCAGCTTATTTTTATTGCGATGGGATTAGCGATCGCCCTCGTTTTTTCAAAACTTAAAATTCTTTATCTCTACAAACAAGCTTATAAAATTAACGCCTTTTTTGGATTTTTAGTGACTCTAACTCTTGTACCGGGGCTTAGAGTTGTGATTAAAGGATCGAAGCGTTGGTTGAATCTCGGTTTTATGAATCTTCAGCCGGGTGAGTTTTTAAAGTATACTCTCATGCTCGCGGCTATTCGATACTTTGAGAACTTTAATAACTATACACCCAAGCAAAGAGTTGTTTATCTCTCTGGAATCGTTTATCCACTGGCGATTTTTATTTTGCAGCCGGATTTCGGAACATTTTTTATTTCTGCCCTTATTATTGGTTTTATCGCCTTTTTAAGTTCGTTTCCGAGGAAATACTTTTACTCGGCGCTAGTGATGGGAATGATTGGTGCCTTTGGGATTTTGATTTCTGCACCTTATCGCGTGAAGAGACTTCTCACTTTTCTTGACCCCTGGAAAGATCCTAAGGGCGCTGGGTTTCAGGTTATCCAATCATTTCTCGCCTTTGCAAACGGTTCATTTTTTGGCCAGGGACTAGGAAATAGTAACGAAAAGTTATTCTATCTACCTGAGGCCTACAATGATTTTATTTTCTCCGTGGTGGGGGAAGAGCTCGGTTTTGTTGGAGTACTTGTAACGGTCCTCATGTTTATTAGTTTTATTTTTATTGGACTTAAAATGGCAATCTCTCTGAAATCAAGAGTGGGAAGCATCATGGTCGCTGCGATTATTTTTGCGATTGGTTTTCAGGCATTCATGAATATGGGTGTTGTCCTTGGTGTTCTTCCTACGAAGGGACTCAATCTTCCCTTTATTAGTTATGGCGGATCTTCTATGGTCGCTAATTTAGCTGCCCTTGGACTCATATTTGCGTGTGTAAAAATTCAGCCTAGTGATGCTAAGGAAGTGAAAAATCTTGGGAAACAAACTCCTGTTAAAGCATTAAGGAGTGCATTCGGCTCATGAAATACGCAGTTATTGTAGCTGGTGGTACAGGTGGACACATCAATGCCGCTTTGGCGATCGGCGAGGCCCTTCAATCCGAGTCTTGGGATATTCAATATCTCACGGGCAAAAGACCATTAGATTACAAGTTATTTAAAAATCAGAAAGTTAAACACCTTAATTCAAAACCACTTCGAACAAAAAATCCGCTTCAACTCTTAAGTAACCTTTTTCTCAATCTTTTTAGTTTCTTCACGATCCTTATGAAATTTATCTCCCATCGTCCAAGGTTTATTGTTGGGGCCGGTGGATATGTTTGTGGCCCAACTTTGCTGGCCGGATTTTTACTTTTTATTCCTGTTTTTATTATTGAACAGAATGCAGTGATGGGACTAACGAACCGCATTTTAGGGTGGATCTCTAGTAGAATTTTTGTTCATTTCACAAAAACGAGAGGTCTTTCTGGAAGTCTCGAGAAAAAAGTTCGAGTGGTGGGAAACCCTACAAGAAAATCGATTCAACCCGTTTCAGCAAAGTCATTTGATGGAGAGTTGAAGGTATTGGTTTTCGGTGGAAGTCTTGGCGCCTCGCAAATTAACAAGGTTATTTGGGAATTATTAGAAAACCCATCAGTTGAAAAATTAACCATTCATCATCAATTAGGGGGAGATGTTAAAGCTCCCGCAATAAAAACGACGGCAAATTATATTCCACTTTCCTATATCGATGACATGCAAAAAGAATATGAGTGGTGTGATGTGATTATTTCTCGTGCAGGTGCGAGTACGGTTTCAGAACTAGCTATTATTAAGAAGCCAGTCCTTATTTTTCCCTACCCTGCTGCCACTGATAATCATCAATTCTATAATGCTCAAATTTTCCAACAGGAATCTGATTTTACAGTTGAAGTTCTAGATCCAAAACTCCCCCATACCGACTGCGTTAAAAGGACACAGGATTTCCTTTTCAAGGCCAGTCATCAAGAGTTAAAGTACTCTAAAACCCCCTCTCCAGGAAATCATACCTGTGATGAGGTTTTAAGAGAGATTAAATCGCATGTTGGGATGGCTTAAAACAACCAAATTACACTTTATTGGTATTGGCGGAATCGGGATGAGTGGAATTGCAGAAGTTCTTCTTGATCTTGGTTATTCTGTTTCTGGATCAGATCTTAATTCATCTCCTGTCGTTGAAAATTTAAAATCAAAGGGTGCAGAAATCTTCATTGGCCACAAGGCTTCAAACGTTGAAGGAACCGCACTCATTATTTACAGCTCTGCCATTGATAATAAAAATCCTGAAGTCATTAGAGCGAAACAACTTCAGATTCCTATGATTAGAAGAGCAGAAATGCTTGCTGAACTTATGCGTTTAAAGTTTGGAATCGCCGTCGCTGGCTCTCATGGAAAAACCACCACCACAAGTCTCATTGCAACCATTTTTCATGAAGCAAAGCTTGATGCCACTTATATCATTGGAGGAATCGTAAGAAACCTCGGTGGAAATGCTAAAAAAGGTGATGGAGAGTATTTGATCGCTGAGGCCGATGAGTCTGATGGATCATTTCTTCTTTTAAATCCTATTATGGCAGCTGTTACAAATATCGATGATGATCATCTTGATCACTATGGCACGAAAGAAAAAATAGTTGATGCCTTTATTGAATTTGTGAACAAAACTCCTTTTTACGGAAGGGTTGCTCTCAATGCGAATGATGCCACTTCAGTTGAAATTAAAAGTAAAGTGAAGCGCCCCATCGTCTGGTATGGGATTGAAGTGGGTGGCGATGATATCGATTATGTTGCCAACGCAGTCGAATTGTCAGCATCGGGAACAAAGTTTGATCTCTATTTCAAAGGTGAGAAAGTTACTCGCATTCAAACGAATCTTATGGGTTACCATAATATTTCAAACTCTCTGGCGGCGATTGCCATTTCAAGAGAGGCAGGCCTTGAGTGGGACATCATTCAAAAAGGTTTGTTAAGTTTTCAGGGTGTTGGTCGTCGTCTTGAAAAACTTTATGAAAAAAAATCATTCCTTGTCATTGATGATTACGGACATCACCCTACTGAGGTGAGGGCGACAATATCAACACTCAGAAGAGTTGATAAAAGAACTCTTTGTGTTGTCTTTGAGCCTCATCGCTATACTCGAACTCAAAATTTCTGGAAAGAATTTCAAGAATGTTTTGAGGGGGCCGATGAACTTTACCTCACTCCTATTTATGCAGCATCTGAAAATCCCATTGATGGAATAACATCTGAGGCGTTAATTAGTGAAATGAAAGCAAAGGGAAAGAATGTTCACTTTCTCTCAAGTTTAGACTCGATGAAAGATCTCATCCATGAAAGAAAAAATAAAGAAATGGTGTTTGTTACTTTGGGCGCTGGAGCGATTTCAAAAAAAATTCGAGAGATGGTAAAATCGCTATGAATTATGTGGATAAGATTAGGGCAATACCTGAGCTCGAATTCCATCAGAATCATGACTTGACTGCATTCACCACCATGAGACTTTCCTCAAAGGGAGATTTCATTGAGGTGAAGACTGTTGCAGCTCTTCAAAAACTCCTTCCCATTTTGAAATCTTATTCAAAAAAGTATCTTGTCGTTGGCTGGGGAGCAAATCAAATTCTACCGGCACAATGTGAAGACATAATTCTCCATCTGGATTTTTCATTCGATCAGAATGATCTGAATGATTTGAGAGATGAATATGTTTTACCTGCTTCGGTTGGATTAAATCATTTAACTGCGCTCGCGGTGAAGTTTGGTCTCAAGGGCTGGGAGGTTTTTACTGGCATACCAGCTTCTTTGGGTGGAGCTATTTTTATGAATGCTGGGACTAATCTTGGGGAAATCGGTAGTCTCGTAAAAAGTGTACAGCTTGTTACTGTCGATGGAGTTCTTAGAAATGAAGTGATTAACTCAAGAAGTTTTTCCTATCGGCATAATCACTTCGTGGGACCAGGTGAAGTGATTGTAGGGGCAACTCTTATTCATAACGGAACTGATTCTATTATCTCTCAAAAAATAAAAGACTATTTAGAATATAGAAAGAAGTCTCAGCCACTCGCGACTAGAAATTGTGGCTGCGTTTTTAAAAATCCCTATAAAGAATTCCAGGCCGGACGTCTCATTGACCTTATGGGACTGAAGGGTTTGAGTATTGGTGGATTGAGAGTCAGTCCCAAGCACGCCAATTTTATAGAAAACTCCGGAAACTCAAATTGGGATCAATTTGAATCCCTAGTGAATATCATAAAATCTAACATGGACCATTTCTATGGAATTGAATTTGAATTGGAAGTAAAAATCCCCTATCATTAATTCATGCTTAGATCATCTTTGGTATTTATACTGATCCTTTTACCGAGCATTGCTTTCTCAAATGTTCCTGATCGATTCACTCAGAAAAATGTGAATTATCGAACTTATTTTGGAGAGTGCCCTTCAAAATCGTCAGGAATGTTGACTTTGATGCTCATGAAAGAATTTGAAAAGAACCACTCGCTTAAGGAAGTGAAAGAAAAAATTCTTAGCGAAAAGCTCGATGAAAAATTTTTTCTTAGTAATTATCGCATTTCATACAATCCCGTTGTGAAGACATTAAGGCTTCATTTTGAATGTCCGGAACCACTCGCGAAGGTTCAAGTGTATCGAAATAACGGTCAGGAACATTATTCAGCCATTCTTGCTTCAAATGCTCGTTTGTATGAGCCCCAATATGAAAATCTCATGAGAGCTGAGAAAAAATTAAATCATCCATTGCCTCTTATGGCGATATCGATGGATCTCTTAGAGGGGGATGCCCCTACAGATCTCGCTCGATTCATCAAAAAAATTGATATTGATTTGAGAAAGCAAGTTTCTGAAATTATACTTAGTAAAAACAGTGAGTTGACTATCATTTTTGCTCTCGGCGGAAAGGCCACCAGCGTTTTTATGGGAGCTGATCTTTGGGAAGAGAAGCTTTCAAAGCTCACGAAAATCGTGGGTTATGTGGGAAAGAACAACAGGTTCCCTACGAGTATTAATTTAGTCAATTCAAAAAAGGTTGTTGTCAAGTTTTCTGACAAAATCTAAAATTTTAGATGAGGCGAAGATCGCCATTTTTTAGTCAGAATGAATCTGCTCTCTTCGTGAGAAGAGTTTTTGAGAAGGGAATCTCATGAGTACCAAAAGTGTCATTGTCGCTTTGGATATCGGAACTACAAAAGTCTGCACTCTCATTGCTCAAAAGTCTGGTAAAAATCTCGACATCTTAGGTGTTGGATCTTATCCAAGTCAGGGTCTAAAAAAAGGCTCAGTCGTTAATATTGAAAAAACGGTTGAGAGTATTCGCCATTCAATCGATGAAGCCAAGCTAATGGCGGGTATTGAGGAATTAGAATCTGCCACTGTTGGAATTGCTGGAAATCATATTTATTGTTTTAATTCTTCAGGTGTTGTTCCAGTTAAAAATAAAGAAATTAATCAATCAGATGTTGATCGTGTGATTGAAGCAGCAAAGGCCGTGCTCATTCCATCTGACAGAGAAGTTTTGCATGTTATTCCTCAAGAGTTTAAAGTTGATAACACCGTTGGAATCAAAAACCCTATAGGGATGTGTGGTTCACGTTTAGAAGTTAATGTTCATATCGTAACTGGTAAAACTCCCCTTATTCATAATCTCATCAAATGTGTAGAGCAAGCGGGCCTTCAGGCGAATGAAATAATCCTTCAACCAATTGCTTCTTCAAAGTCAGTTCTCTCTCAAGAAGAGAAAGAACTGGGGGTTGTATTGATAGATATTGGTGGGGGAACGACTGATATAGCTGTTTGGAAGGAAGGAAGTCTTCTTCATTCTCAAATTATTCCTCTAGGTGGCCATCATTTTACGAATGATCTCGCTGTCGCTTTAAAAATACCTCATACAGAAGCCGAAAGAATTAAAACCACTCACGGAACGGTCCTAAAAAATAACCAGCTAAACGATACCTACCTCACCGTTCAGGGTCTTTCTGGCACTAAACCTCGCGAGGTTTCATTGAGCTTTGTAGCTGATGTTTTAGGCGCTCGGGGGGAAGAATTATTCCAAGTCGTGAGAAACATGGTGTTGGAGAAGAATTTGCAAGATGAGATCACCGGTGGTTTCGTTTTGACCGGCGGAGGGGCCCTCATTAAGCATTTACCTGAACTCGCTGAATATATTTTAGAGAAGCCTGTGAAAATGGGTTATCCAGCTGCCTTTGGTGGAATGACTACGGCCATGCAACATCCAAAATTTTCAACTGTTCTAGGTCTTCTTCAAGAGGCGAATAACGTTTCACATGCCAGAACTCTTGAAGAACAAAAAAATGAAGAAGTGGATATGTTTGATAAACTTGGAAAATCACTCAAAAATGTCTTTAAGGAAATATTTTAATATCGGAGGACCTGCTTATGTTCGATATCGCTGAAAATTCTACTGCTACAACTGGCGCCAAAATCAAAGTGATTGGTGTTGGTGGAGGCGGATGTAACGCTGTTAATACAATGATCCGTGCTGGTTTAACCGGTGTTGAATATATTGTTGCCAATACAGACTCACAGGCACTTGCCGCCAATCTTGCTGGTACAAAGATTCAGCTTGGTGGAAATGTAACCAAAGGTCTTGGCGCTGGAGCGAACCCTGAGGTTGGACGTAAAGCGGCCATCGAAGACTATGAAAGACTTTCTGAAATTCTAGAGGGTGCAGACATGGTTTTTGTAACCGCTGGTATGGGTGGCGGAACAGGAACAGGTGCGGCTCCAGTGATTGCAAAACTAGCTCGAGAAATGGGTGCACTTACGGTTGGTGTAGTCACAAAACCATTCATGTTTGAAGGTAAAAAGCGCTCTCGCCAAGCCGAAGAGGGAATCAGATCACTTGAAGAATCTGTTGATTCACTTATTTGTATTCCGAATCAGCGCCTTCTTCAACTTGCTGGAGAAAACCTCTCTTTAGTTGATACCTTTAAAGCAGCTGATGAAGTTTTATTAAATGCTGTTCAAGGTATTTCAGACCTCATTAACAATACTGGTCACATCAATGCTGACTTTGCCGACGTTTCAACAGTGATGACAAATAAAGGTCTCTCACTCATGGGAACAGGAACAGCAACTGGTTCTGATCGCGCAATTAAAGCAGCTAAACAAGCGATTAGCTCTCCACTTCTTGAAGATGTTTCGATTGATGGAGCAACTGGTATTATCATTAATATTACTGGTAACTCTTCTCTTACAATGCATGAAACAAATCAAGCAGTGACTCTCATCATGGAAGCAGCTGATGAGGAAGCTGAAATTATTTTTGGAACCGTCATTGATGATTCAATGGGTGAAAATGTAAAAGTAACAGTTATTGCGACAGGCTTACAAACAGCTCGCAAAGAAGCTTCTGTTGGTGGATACACAACAGCAAGACCAGCATATTCAGCACCAATCCAAGAGCAAATTGAAGTAAAACCAGCTCCTAGAATGGAACTTCCTAAAACGGAATTACCAAAGCAGGAAATGAGAGAAGAGGCACCAGTTCAACAACATCTAAAAACAGATTATGCTGTAAAATCTGAAATGACTTTCGATCTTGATGATCAGAGAAATCTTGAGAATCAAAATAATAAACCGAAAATCAACTGGGCGGAAAAACTACAAACAGCTGCTTCAAAGTATGAATCACAAAAAAACTTTGAAACAACAAATACTAGAACTTCGACTCCTGTTGCTCCAAAGTCTCCAGCCGTGATCGAGAGACAGGAATTGTCTCATTTTGATAATAATGAACAAGCTCAAGGAAATACTTCTAATCAGAATGCCCAAAATAGAGAAAGCAGAATTAAGTCCATTGCTGAGAAATTGGGATTTTTTAATTTTGATGAAGATGAGTTTGATACACCTTCATTCATGAAAAAAAATGATAGAGGCCACGATTCTCAAATCTAAAAAAAAGGCCCTCTTCGGAGGGCCTTTTTTTATAGTAAATTTTTAAATTTCTTTTTTAACTCATCTATATTTTCTTTGATTCCAAATAAAACCAAATAAGTCTCGATGAAATCTTGATCCACATTAATCTTATAATGAGTTTCAATATAGGTTGGGATCTGTTCTTTTTCAAAAATACTCTTCTTTATGTCATAAAGTCGAACACCTTGTTCAGGATCAGTTGTGGATGTTTTGATCGTGAGAATTTCATCCCATTCATGCTTCATAATGAGAGGGAGATGCTCTTTGCAAAAATGCATCGTTTTAAAAGGTTTGATACAAGCTTTGCAGAACATTCTGTCACATATAGAACAAGTAACTTCCCCGGGCTCATCTGAATGATTAGGACAAAAGAGTTCGGATCTTTTTGGCTTAAAACTTTTTGCTTCTTTGAGTCTTTCAAGCACGATTGGGTGATAGTCAGGTTCGTCCTTGCTTTGTGGCCTAGGCGCCTCTATTGGTGGTTGTGGATTATCTTTTAGTAGTTTATAAATTAATACCGAGAGAAGTCCAATTACAATGACGAGTAAAATAAGGGCAATCGCAATCAAAATAAGAGCGGTATTTTCCATGAGTAGTATTGTAAAACAATCAATGGGTAATGCTAGTGTAAATGAATTTCCGTTACCGGTTTATATCCTAGAAAATTATTAAAGAATTGCCGCGTTGAAATCTTTAACTGATCCTTAAAATAAGTCTCTTCGCGAGAAATTAAATCCTTTCTAATTTGCTCAAGAAGTTTCTTCTTTAGATTCTCAACCAGTTCATTCGCCATAAGAGGAAGGCCCAAAAGGGAAACCTCTATTTGACCAGTGCTTTTTTGAAAGCTGACAAAAACTGCACCTTGAGTCGCCATTTTTCTTCGTTGAGAGATTTGAGTTTTCTCAATTTCAATTGATTTACCATGAATAAGTCTTGGTTCTTTCTTTTCATGTTCTTGAATCTTAATAGTACCTTCACCTAAAATAACTTCTTGGTAATTATAAATGAGATGTGGGGAAATTTTTGGAAAAGACTCTTTTATAAAATCAAAATGTTTTTTTAAAAAATAGGACTCACCGTGAATCGGGAAGTAGAAATTCGGGCAGAAATTATTCAAAAGTAGCTTTAGGTCTTCTTTTCCAGGGTGACCGGAAGCATGAATATGATGATCACTAGCGGTTAAGATGGTGGCCCCAAACTCTGTGAGTTTATTGTAGATGCGATAAATCTTTTTTTCATTTCCTGGAATAACTTTTGAACTAAAAATCACCAAGTCACCTTCACGAGGTTTAAAAGTGCCATCCTCTCCAAAGCTAAATCTTCTTAGCGCAGAAAGAAAATCCCCTTGGCATCCGGAGAGAAAAATCAGCATCCTTCCTGTTTGACCTTTTACTTGCTCAGGTAGAAAGAATTCTTCCGGAGAAATTTCAGCATGTCCTGTTTCTTGTGCTGACTCCATATAAGTTTTTAGTGAGCGGCCCATGATAACGATTTTTCTTCCTGCATTCTTTGCCATTTTTGCAATGAGATTCATCCTGTGAACGTTAGAAGCAAAAAGAGTGATAAAAACTCGATCTTCTGGACGATTCATTAAAAGGCGCAGGTCCTCGTGAAGTTCATCTTCTGAAGTCGTTTTGGAGTCATTCAAAATATTCGTTGAATCAATAAAATAAGCAGTTGCTTTACAAGGAGATAGTTTTTCTTTAATTCGATGAAAGTCGATTGGTTTCTCATGAGTTGACGTTAAATCGACTTTAAAATCAGAAATATACAGTGCCCCCCATTCTAGATTTTTTGATCGAATGATGAGGCCATTTGTTTCGGGAATTGAATGATTCACATGAACAGGAAAAATATCGACATCTTTAAAAGCTAATTCTGACTGTTCGTTAATAAGCTCATAATTTAAAGAAAGGCTGTGTTCTTCAAGTTTTCTTTGGATTAAATGTAGGGAAAATTTTGTTACAAAGACCTTAATGGAAGGAAAGAGTTTTAGTAAATGAGCAAGGGCACCAATGTGATCTTCATGCCCATGAGTAATAATAATCGATTTGACTCTTTCGGACTCCAGAATTGAAAAATCTGGGATAAGATAATTAATGTCAAAACATTCTTCGTAAGGAAAAAGCATTCCACAATCAATGATGATATCTTCAGAGTTCGTTCTAATGAGAGTCATATTAGAACCAATCTCTTGGACTCCCCCAAGGGGTAGAAGGCTAAAATATTTATTTTTCACACGTACGACTTTTCAGAATTCTCAATGGGTTGTGTCTCTTTAGTCACAAATTCTTTGATTCTAGCAGCAAGGATAAGTGCAGCGACATCTGTTTCTTCACCAACAGTAAAGTCAGCATATTGTTTTTGGGGATCAAGATATTTTTGATACATAGGTCTCACAGTATCATAATATTGTGCAATCACAGACTCTAGTGAACGGCCGCGTTCTTTAACATCGCGGTGAAGGCGTCTCGTAAACCTAATGTCTGAATCAACGTGCAAAAAACATTTGATATCTAACATGTCACGAATTTCTTGATCATAGAGAGAAAAAATTCCCTCAAAAAGCACAATCTTACAGGGACCAATTCTTTCAAACTCATTAGTTCTTGTTGAACTTGCAAAATCGTAAACGGGGCATTGAATCCCATTTCCTTTTTTTAATTCTGAAAGATGAAGACGTAATAGTTTCCAGTCAAAGGCATCTGGGTGATCAAAATTCACCTTGCCATTAATGTTAGGAACAGTTGGAAGATAATAAGAGTCCATGTGAAGAAGTGCAGAATCAGTGTGGCTTATCGCCTTCATGACCTTTTGTGCAAAGGTTGTTTTTCCTGATCCGGACCCGCCAGCAATACCTATAAGATAAAATTTTTGCATAACGGGTTCGTTTTTTAGCAGATAATCAGTCGTCTGCCTAAGAAAACCTTCTGGAATGTAAAATTTTTATCCTCCCATAAGGCTAGAACTGAGCTATAAAGCCCTCTTTAAAGGATATTTATGGAGCATTTTTGGGTTGTCACACTTTTTCATTACCAACCGACTAGGGATCAATGGGCAAATATTGAATCTAAGGCGATCAATGAATTCGACTCAATCGGAATTGAGGAATTCTCCTTGGATGAGCCTCAGGTGGATGAACTATTAGGTGAGAGGTCTTACTCTGGGGGTGATTTACCCCAGGAGGTTTTGGATGAAGTAGAATTCAAGGTGTTAAATGCCCCTGGTCATTATCGTTTCTTTTTTTCTGATGCCATCAAGGCCCAAGAGTTTTTAAATCTTGTTAAACAGTTTTGTCTTTGTGAATCACAGCTTGATGAAATTCAAAATGAAGATTGGAATGCTGAGTGGAAAAAACATTACAACCCCATTTTGGTAAGTGAAAGATTAGAAGTTATACCTTCATGGCAACAGGACTATCAGTCA
>Ga0164292_10001294_pt1 | contig 20113 bp, 21 predicted proteins | sample GEODES117metaG_FD_111486 | JGI IMG/M metagenome (GOLD analysis project Ga0164292, IMG submission 111486) | Eutrophic lake water microbial communities from Lake Mendota, Wisconsin, USA - GEODES117 metaG | ecosystem: Environmental > Aquatic > Freshwater > Lake | place: USA: Lake Mendota...
ACGTATATTATATTATGAAAACCCCACTGTTGTAAGACCAACATTAAATCAACAAGCATTCATCAGAAAGCTTAAAGCAGTACAAGAACAAGCAGTGCAAGATGTTACCAAAATTGACGAGGCTAACTCTATTATACGAGAGTCTAGAAGAGCATTAAGAAATAGACGAGCACTTGACGGTTCAAATGCAAAAATGTCAAGAAAGGAAATGGAAAATTTAAAGCAACAAATAGATCAGGCAAATGAAACTATAAAGGTTCATAGTACTTATGATTATAGCGCATTTGCAAGACGATTAGAAAACGAATTAATACAAAATAGAATAAAAGAGCGTGAAAAAGCTGAAGATGAGGATGAAAAAGAACGTGAGTGGGAGAGACACCGTCTTCTACGACGCCAAACTAGACTACAAAACGGTGGCAATGCTCATTGTTTAGAATGTAGTCACCATTAGCAATTAATTACTTAGTCTTTATATATTTTTTAAATATTTTTTAAAAATATATATTGCTATATATAATATGGCATTATATGATTTTATGAAAAATGTAAAAAATAAAACAACTAAATTATTTACAAGAAAACCCAAATCCAAATCCAAATCTAACTCTAATAAAGGCGTAGCATCTCAAAAGAAAAGAGTAACTTTAAATCCAAGAGGCACACAAATTCTTGAAACTATTCAAAAATCGTATAAAAAGAAATTAAAAAGACAGCGTGATATAGCTAATTTTACTAAAAAGCGAGCTACACGCAAAATTATAGTAGCATACAGAACGGCATTAGCAAAGCCAAATATTAATGAATGTGCTATATGTTTAGGCCCTATGTTAAACCCTTCATTAACAACAACCTTGTACCATTGTAAGCATATATTTCATACTTCTTGTATTAAGAAGTGGGCTGCTAATAAATATAATATTCCTCGCTGTCCATTATGTAAGACGCAAATATTATATTATGAAAACCCTACTATTGTCAAACCAAAAAAAACAGAACAAGATTTTATGGATAGGCTTATAAATACACGTATTTGGGCTAAATATGAAGCAGAACAAATAGCAAAAGCTAGTGCTTATATAGCAAAAAGACAAGAACAATTAATAAATAGAACAGCACGCGACGGATCAAGCGTTAGAATGACAAGGGGTCATAAACAAATGTTAGAAGAACAAATTAGTAAGTCGCAAACTAAGATAAATATGCATAATAATATTAATTATAGAGCAAAATTGCTTGAATTAGAGCAACAATTAGCGGCTAATATAGTAAGAGATCGAGAGATTGCTACACGCACAGATGCCGCACTGCTAGAACTCGAGGATGATAATGACAGTACTAGTGACAGTGACAGCACTAGTCATCGTTATGGCGGTGCTCGTTGTGCTAATTGCACGCAAAACTAATATATTCTTTGTATTTCTTTAAATCTTTTTTATAATATATTATAATAGTTTTTCAATATAAAAATTGTAATATTATATATTATATAATTTATAATTCATAATTTATAATATGTTACCTAATGCTGTTAGCAGTTATTATAGTAATATAAATAATATAAATTATGATAGCTCATTTTTAACTACATATAAATTACATAGTGATGATGATGATAGAAATTTATGCTATCAGCTACAATTATTACAGGCTCTTAATATTACCAGTTATGATAGTATAATACTGACAACACATATTGATAAAATTAGATTTTTTTTACAAAATAATTCGGAGTTAGATGCTATTTTATTAGCATTACAAGAGAAATATAAAGATACTAATATTGCTTTTATGATTGATGATCGCAATAGTAATGTATTATTTCAGCTCCTTTTTAGTTATGATTATTTTGACGTAACTCATAAATGTTTATGTAAATATTTAAATGAAAAAAAGAATGAACATGAAAAAGATACAACAAAAAATAAAACTTATTTTGATGAACTTAAGAATTTAATTTTATTATAGTCTAGTCATTATTTGTCATTATTTGTCATTATTTGTCAAAATATAATCACAAATAATCAATTATTCTTTTATGTAAATACTATTACATAATTTCTTTATTATTTTATCTTCGTTATTTTCCTTATTATTTGCTATTGCGACTAATGTATGAGTATAATATTCTTGTTTATTTTCATTATTTTGAAAATCCGGATTTTCTTTTGTCCATCTACTTAGCGCAAAAAATTGCTTTGTTGATACATCTTTTATTGCTCGTTTTATCTTTTCCTTATTTATATCTTTTTCCCAACTATCAGCTTCTTTAATATAAAGAGACTCTCGTTTTATATCTGTGCAATATATAGGTCGTTGATAATATCCTAGTTTATTTATATTTTCAATTATTACATTGCTTAATCCGTTTACTAATCCATTATGTTTTGTATAATCAAGCTGTTGTAAGCTAACTTCTATTGATTTAATAAAATCACTCATACTAATCGCATCTTTACATTTTTCATTCAAAAATACTTGAATGTTAAACTTCTGATTGGTTGTTGTTATATTGTTTCCTACTTTTGGAATTAATTCTTTTATTGTGGCTGTTAATTCTTTAATTTGATTTTGCTGCTCTTTTACAACATTCATTATTAATTCTTTCGATAAAGCCAGTTGATTATTTTCGCTTTCTATGCTAGTACATTTCTTTTTATGTCTATATAGTCCCGAGCTGTATTTATATGACTTATTACAAATTTTACACAAGTGATCGGTCTGGGGTTTTAGGGGTGAGTTTTTTGTATCATTTGTATCTTTTTGTCGGTTTTTATGTTTTTGGGTTGATAAATGTCTGCCATAATCTTTTTTATTACACGATATAAAGTCACAAAAATCGCAACAGAAAAATTTGGGGTTTTTGGGTGAAATTTTTGTATCCATATGTACCATATAAAGGATACATAAAAAAGCCCTAAACTCTTTTTTTTGAATAATTATTTAAAAAAAAAAATTTTATGATGCGAAAAAAAATCGCCTTAAAAATGTTTTTGAGAGCTTAATGGTCTAAACTGGTTTTTTTTCAAAAATTTCTATAAAAGGTTGCAATATATAAAATAGGACATGAAAAGTATGTCCATTTTTCAAAAAATTCATGAAATATAATTTTATAAAAAAAACACATTTTAAACCTTTATAATAATTGTTACCATACAAGGTCACAAAAAAATTTTATACAAAAAACCGGCTTTTTTAAAGGTATTTATTTAATATATGAAAAGAACTTAAAGAAACTTTGAAAACTTATTTTTCAAGAAAATAAACAAATAAAAATTAAAAATTAAAAAATAATAAACAAAATAAATAATATTTTAGATTATATAATAATTCTATGACTTCAACAAGAAATAAAAATAGTCAACTAAATTATAATTTAGAAAAATCATATAAAGAAAAGTTACTACGTGAAAATCTGTATTTACATTCTTCAAGTGGGAGACCAGTAACTGAATGTATTCCAGCAATTGGCTATACTCCAAGTCATATTTCGAGAGATGCTATGGCAAATAACTCTATAGACATTGAGTCACAATTATTAGGTATAGGTTCAACAAATTTAGAAACTCCTTGTGAGGTGGTTGTTCCAAGTGTAAGAACATTAGAGTTTAAAGAATTTTTTGAACGACAACAAAGTGTAGTTATGCCTTATCCAATGGTATATCATAATAATCAAAGACCTTGTCTAGGCTAAAACCAAAAATCAAAAATCAAAAATCAAAAATCAAAAATCAAAAATCAAAAATTAAAAATCAAAAATCAAAAACAAAAATCAAAAACAAACAAATTATAATAAAAAATAATTTTTATTATAATTGATATTAAATATAATAAAACTAATATAATAATATAATAATATAGGTTAATTATGACAAATAGTAATAGCTTTATTATTAGCATCTATAACTCGCGCAAAATTTTATTAGAAATTTTGCAAGAACGAGGATTTAATATAACCAAATATTCAAATTTTAGCATTACAGAAATTGGTATTTTGCTAGATAACAATCAATTAGACATGCTATTAGAAAATGACAATACAAAAAAAAAGATATATGTCAAATTTTATATTAATAAGCTAATTAAGCCACAAAATATATATGATATTGTAGAGGACCTATTTCATATTGAAACAATTTTAGAGAAAAAAGACGATTTAATGATTATTATAAAAGACGAACCAAATGATACAATGATGGAAAATATTAAAGATATATGGGTTTCTGAAAATATTTATGTATCATTACTAAATATTAAACGCCTACAATTTAATATACTAAAACATACACTGGTTCCAAAACACACATTATTGTCATTAGATGAAAAAGAACAATTTATGAAAAGCTATAATATAATGGATACTTCTCAAATACCAGACATATCATTTTTCAGTCCTGTATCAATTGTTTTGGGAATTCGCCCCGGCGATATTGTTAAAATAGAGAGATCAAGCAGAACTGCCATTCAATCGGACTTTTATAGAGTTTGTAAGCTATATTAAGTTGTTAAATTATTATAAAAATAAAAAAAGTATTTAAAAGTATAACGTAAAATTAATATTAAAATTTTATTATATATAGTAATATAATAACTATATATAATAGTATAAAAATGAATAATTATCAAGGTTTATTTATCTTTGATGAGTGTTACGCAAGACCAAGCACAATATTAGAGCCAAGCTTTAATGCTATTTTATCAAACTCATATAATAAATATTTAGCATCAAGCGTAAATGATTGTGAAACACAAGCTTTAAGAAACAATAGCGAATTTTTTTTAATTAATGACATTTCATCAATAGGTAATACTAACTATACGAATTGTTATATACCAAAATCATCTAGTAGTGGATCTTCTGTAATAGGCGATAATTCGGTAATAGCAAGAGCATTAAATTTATTTAATTCAACATTTAGTCCATATATTAAACAAACTGGAAATAGAGATAGTTGTAACAATTTGCTATATAATAGTGGGGCAAATGGTCCAGATAAATGTTTTACATATTTAGTCGATAATAAAGTATATCCGTCTAGGAAGTATTATGCTTATTATAAAAAACCAATAATTAATGAAAACAATCTTAATATTAATATACAAAATCCACAAATATATAAAAATGATATTCCTAATTTAAAAGCTTATGAAAATTTACTTATTATTGACAATATAAATTTTAGAAATAATGGACCTTTGGCAGATTCTTTTAAACGTTATATATGCAACCCTTCAACCGCAAATGAACGTTATTTAGATGAAAATATTATAAAATTAAAACAACATTATGAAAGTTTTTTTAACTCATTAGATACAATTAGTAGCGATATTTCTTCTATAAATTATTTAAATAGTTTTGATGATGAAACTATAATTTCTATAAATGCAAGAATAAATACTAGGACTAAAGAGCTTAATAATTTATTGGGTTTTGGCGGAGCAAATAACGGTCGTTTAAATGATACCACTTTTTTGACACAATTTAAAATAGTTGAAAACACTATTTTATTATTAGTTATTATTAGTGTTTTATTTTTTTACAATAAAATGAGAAAATAAGCAATTATATATTATTACATTCAAAAAAATATTATATTATTATATTATTAATAATATAATATGGTAAATGAAAATAAAATATTATTTTATAGCGAAGAATTAAATGAGGATGTTAATCAAAATGCTCATTTATTAAAGTCAAAACAAATACTAACGCAAAACAATATTGACACACAAATAAATAGCAATTCATATAATTCTATTGTTGACTCTATAGATTATTTAGGATGTATTAATGGAAATTGTAGTAAAATACAATGCGACTGTACTAATATGAATTGTAACTGTAAGCAATTACATACTAATAATCTCTCAAATCATTCTAAAAATAATAATAATAATAATAATAATAATAGCAATAATAGCAATAATAGCAATAGCAATAATTTTATATCAAATTTAATAGATTTTTTATTTGTAGTATTTATTGTAATATTTTTAACGTATATATTATATACAAGAAATTCTCAATATTTATTATATGTTTTAGGAATAACTATTATATATATATTTTATAAAATATATATTATTAGTAGTTAAAGCAGTTATATCTTATGTAATAACATATACAAATTAATATACAATATAATATATTATATTAATATAATATATTAAAATATTAATATAATATGAAAAGTAAAATTAAATTTAATACTCAAAATTTCAAAAATAAATTCAAAATATTTGTGTTACTATTTATAATACTAAGTTCTGTATATTTCTTGTACTTTAATGATAGAATATTTGTACAAGCTATTATTCAAAATAGTTTAAACAATGAAGATAATACTAATTCAAATATTATAGAAAATTTTGACGTATCTAGATATGAAGACATATGTAAAAATAGAAAAACAAGATTTTATGACTTTAATAAAGGCACATCTTCCGGTTTAAATATAGCAATAATAGATGCTAGTAATAATTGTGAAAGCATATGCGATAATAACCCAAATTGTCAATTTTTTATAATGAAAGACAATTCGATTGCTGATGTAAGTAAATGTTTTTTATATAATAGAGTTTTAGACTCTAGCAATATTGATAGAAGTACTATGAATATTAAGGTTAATTGTAATTCAGTTATATTACCAAGTTCAACTAATACGTATAATGGTTACGGTTATATAAATAAAAAATATTTTGAATATAATAAAGCAAAATTTAGCTATATTGATACTTATTTAGACAAAGCAAATGATTTAGTAAGCACTATTAAGAGTAGTCATTCAAATATAAATGATATAATTAATCAAAATGGCGTTCATTCACAGTTAGTTGCTAATGCTCAAAATTACACAGGAGTTATAGGGTCGTGGATTACTTCATTCGGAAATTTAATAGGTGTAAGTTCTGAAAACTTGACTACATTAAATACTTCAACAAACCTTTTTAGAGACAATATATCTGATGATGAAAAAAATAAAAAATTAAAAGATTTAGTTGGACTAACTAAAGAAACACCCGAATTAGACAATAAACTGGTTGATGTTAAAAATAGTGGATATGTCGATAGTTTGTTTTATACTATTTTAGCATTTATTATGATTATTACAATAATATTATTGGTGTTATATAGATTAAATGATAATATTATTATTAGTGATAGATTTATGATATTTTATTTTATTATTATTGTCATATTATTTATGTTTATTAGATTTATATTAAATAAATAAATAAATAAATAAATAAATAAATAAATAAATAAATAAAAATAAATAAAAATAAAATAATATAATATTAATCCTATATTATGGGATATCATTATGTTAATCCACTAGGAGAGGTGAAAGACATTAGCTATAACTATTTACAAAAAATAAAAGGAGACTCCTTAACTCGTGAAGCACAATTAGAAGATAGCAAACTTAAATATGAAAGCCAAAACATACACCTTATAATATGGTCAATATTTACATCACTATTTTTATTAATAGTAATTGTATATTTAAGAAAGGTTAGAAGAATGTAGCATTTTTAGCTTTTAAATAGTTTTATTAAATAGTTTTATAATATAGTTTTATATTATATTATTATATTATATTGTTATAAATAATGGCAGGGTCATCTAATGAAACTCAATTTAACAGCCTTGTAGAAACTCGTTCTAAACAGGTAGAAGATGTGTTTAGAAGCTATAATAATACTATAGATTCACGGAGTCAACAAGCAACAACAAAATTAGCCGGTTTTACAAGTAATGTAGATGCTTTTATACGAGAGTTAAATAATAAAAGAACTGAATACTTAAACTCAAGTTCTTTAATGAATAATGCGCAAGCCCTTTTTAGACAACTACAAACCTCAGCAAATACTATAGCTGGTCTAATATCTACTTCAAATACAAATATAACCAATACAAATAATACTCATAATCTTGCAAAAAGTGAATTAGAACGTATTAGAAAAAACAATTTAGAAGCTCAAAATAATATTGCAATAACAAAAGGACACTTACAAACAGCAAATCAAGCTGCCCAAGATGCTATAATAGCAAAAACTCAAGCACAGCAACATAAAGAGGAAGCTAAAGGCTATTCATTAGCAGCAAAAACCAGCTCGGAGACGGCGGCAGAATATGAAGCACAAACAAGAGCAGAGTTAGAAGAGGCAAAAGAAACAAATAAGAAAATGGTTTGTCAATATAACAAAGCAAAAAAACTTTTGGAAAGTACATCAAAGACTTTGCAATTGACTGGAGGATCTTCTGTTGCGGATGCCGCACTTGATCCTATACAACAATGTGGATTTACAAATATTTCTGAAACAAAATTCCAAGAAGGTTTAGCAAATAATGATTACACTTCTGAGGAGTTAAGACGTTTTGCTATAGCTAAAAGTGCCGAAGATCGGCAAAATATGACACAAAATCGGTTGCTCCAAGTATCTGAATTATTAACACAAAAAGACACTATTGCTAATAATATAATAATGGATTATATGTATAAAAATGAAAAAGGAACAAATATAAACACTATTATGGACAAATTAACACAATTAAATAATGATAAAAAGAGAAAACTTGAAATAACTACATATTACAATAAGTCTCGCGAACAATATATAAATATATTGAAGGTCATTGTATTAGCTTGTATAATAATTGTACCGCTTGTAATTGCTAATAAAAATAATATGATTTCAAATACATTATTTATGTTTATTACAGTAGCGATTATTTTATTTACAATAATTTTCACTTTTAGCAGTTTTGCCGATATATACAAGAGAGATAATATGGACTTTGATAAATATAATGTTCCATATGACAGAGAGACAGCTATGTTAGAAAAAGACGGTTCTATTGTTAGAAAGAAAAATCCACTAACTTCATTAACTTTAACTTGTATAGGTCAAGATTGCTGTGATGGTTCTATGGTATATGATTATGCTAAAAACAAATGTATAGCAACAGAAAATTTTGGAAATGTATTTGATACATTTGCTTCTATGAATAATAACACACAAGCAATAGTATATCCAAATAGCATAGAAAATTTTAATAATAATTGTAATTTTAAAAATACACTTATACAAAGTTCATTAGCTTGTAGTAGTCTTAATAAATTTACTATAAATGAATGTACAAATCCGGTCGAAATGCAATTTTAATTTATATATTTATTAATACTAATTATTAGCGCTAATTATTAGCTATAATTAAATATTTATTATATATTATTATATATAATAAATAATAATATATGGGAGCTAAAAATTCAAGACCAGCACCAGTATGTGCGGATACAGTAGAATGCGAACCCCAAGTAGCATATGTAAAAAGAGAATGTGAAAAGGTTGGGGCTAATGTTTTACACAAAGTTATGCAAAATTCATTAATTAGTTTAGTAGGAATTAGTAACGGAACTGAAATATTAAATGCTTATAATTCAGCGCGTGGCAATAGAATATTTAGATGGGATTCTATATATCCCGAATTAACAATTATGGGGTTTAAGAATTATGAAGGGTTTAAAGAAGGCGCATCAAATAATTGTGTTGAGTGCAGTTGTTCGGCTGCCGCAGAAAAAATTATAGCAGAATGTAGAAAAGTTGATCCGGCAGTTCCCGATGCAATAGATACAATAATTACAAGTGGAGAAAGTTTAATAGCGCCTAGTGTGCAACAAGCATATAATATGGCTCCGGCACCGACCGCACCAATTGATAAATGGGTAAGTACTTATAATCCTGGTTTATTTGATAATAAAGAAAACTTTATTAATATTAATACTAATAAAGAAACTTTTGCTAATAACAATAATAACAATAACAATATTAAATTGTATAAATTTATAAAAGATGCCATACAAGAAAGGCATACTAAGTTTAAAAATACAGACACTTTTGTAAAAGATTGTAATAATAGTTCATATTATTCTATGAAAAAATTTATAACAGAAGAAAAAGAAATGTTGGATAAATTATATAGCTATTATACAAGTTTTGTTAAAAGTTATGAAAGCCAATATTTACAAAGAGAGTCGGTAACTAAAATAATAAATAATAAATTAGATGAATTAGAAAAAATACAAAGTAAAATAGATAGTTATAAAACAAATTTACATGTTGATAATAGAAAAAATAACTATCAAAATAACAATTACGAATTTTATATTAATGTAAAAAAATATATGTTAATTTTATATTATAGTTTATTTGTTTTGTATTTAATATTTTCTAAATTTATTAGTGATAAGCAATATACTAATAAGAAAATATTACTAATTTTAGCAATATATTTACTAATTCCAATAATTTTAAGCTATACAATAAATATAACATATGAAGGATATATCTATTTTTTAGAATTTTATAATATAAAAGAAGACACAAAAAGCTATGCCGATATTATAAAAGCATAGAACATTAGTCTTCGTTATCGCTAGCATCATCATAATTAATTTCAACATTATACCATTTACCTCTAGCACATTTACCATATTGTTTATTCATATAGTCTGTAATTTCCTTTCCATTTGGTATATTATTTCGTCCATATTGCATAATATACCATTTTTTGAATTCTTCCAATAATTCGGTCTTTTTAATAAGTCCATCACGTTTTCTCGAGATCTTATCTTTAGCAAACTCGGTCAAATAATCTTGTCCCTCACGATAATTATCACTAATACTTGTAACAATTTTAACATCTTTAACAATACCTTGCGTTTGATATGCCATATTAACTAACATAGAAGCTAATACCGGAGCCCATAATGTAAATTTTTCATCTATTTTCTTATCAATCAAATATTGATACGGAAAATTAGACTTAGGAAATTTGTCTTCATTTTCATATGGATTATCGAGAAATTTAGACATAAAATCGCAAATACGAATACGACGCCAAGTACCATCATCATTTGTATTAATATCAAATAATACATTGGTACATACAACAAGTTTAAATTGTGGAATAAAGGTTACGCTATCTTTAAAAAGCGCACGACCTTGAATAGGGTCACCACCAGTAATTTCTTTCATAATACCTTCATTAATTTTGTCGCCTTTACTAGGTTCTTGCATAACAGCATAACGCACACCCATTAGCGCAACAATTTCAGAAGAAGTTGAGCCAACACAGCTGCGTGTTTGTGTGATTAATGTAATAGGTACAGTTGCTTTATAATCTCCTAAACATTTGCTCATTAGCTCGACTAATTTTGATTTACCGTTACAACCACTGCCTGTATAAATATTAAATGTTTGATTAGTGGTAGTTCCAATTAATGTAGATGCTAAATGCTCCCACATATAACGTCGCAATTCTTCGTCTGGAAATAATTCATCCATAAATTTATTGATTTCTTTCATAATAGAGTCGTAATTAATAGTGGCACTAGATTTACACGAACCTGTTAAAGTGCTATAAGGAATGTAGTCAATGTTTGTACATTTAGAAATATAATCGTCTGGCTTACCTTTTCTGTGTATTTTATTTTGAAAATCAATAACATAATTATTGAAACATAATAAATAAGGATTAGAATCTAATTTATTCATAAATTCTTTATCGTAAAATAATTCTTTTGCTTCTCTCATAATGTTGTTTTTCCAACTTGTAGTTTTAAGTAAAATACAAATGTCGCCTAATTTATGCGAACGTATTTTTAGATTTTCGGTATTTTCATCATTATTCTCTTTTTTTGTAATGATTTCAATAAGTTCGTGCGACTTAGCACAATATATATCGTGCATTTTTTTAGATATTAATAATCTAAGAGTGTTTCCTGAGTCAATTTCATCCCATTTATGATTTTTGTATTCATACCATAAATTATTTTTAATACTTACACATATGAATTGATCTTTAAATAATTGATATAATACAACTGCCAAGTCAAACTCTGTTACTTTATCTTTTAAAATCATAGTTTGCAGCGTTTGGTCAATATAATAAGAAATTGTTTCACTGCGAATTTTAGTATATTCGCTAAGATTATCTGTTTTAGCCCAAAACATAATAGAGCGATTTGTTAGACCATCATTATTTTTAATATCAAAACTTTTCCACATACTATAAAAACGTGGTACATCTCCATAATCAAAACTGTTCGAAAGAGAGCTTAATTTAATCCATGTCAAAAATAATTTTTCGTGAGTATTTTTAAGCGCCCATCCTACACGGATCCACTTATTGTAGGAACCGCTATTATAATAACTTTCAGGTAAAATCATAGTAAATTGATGTGTTTCTTTTACTTCATATTCCGTGCACGCAATTTCTTCAATAAAACAGTCGAGAAGGTTGTCTAATGTAGCTTTATTATCTATTTTTGAAAAATCATACATATTAAGGTCGACTTTCGAGCTAATAACATTTACTTTAGCTTTATGTTCGCGATTATGTAATTCTTTTTTCTCATGTTCTATTTTCGAAAGAATGGAATCATTGTTTTTTAATTCAAAAGATTGATGACCATTGTAACGCGCACTCATAAGTGGCAAATGTTCTTTAATAACAATCTTTGAAACATTAATTTCTTTAAAGTTCCATAGCTCTTCAGAATTGTCATAAGTCAATTCAAAATAATAAGTCAAGCAATATGCTTTATGTTGTGGCTTACGAGAGCCATATACTTGCCAATTTACAAATCCCTTTGTTACTCCTTCATCAAACACGTCTTCAAACTTGTTTGTAATAGGAATATTATCCCATATTCCTTTTATTTCAGCAATAACCATTTTACGCAAAACACATTGCACTGCTTTATGTGTTTTAATACAAAATACAATATGAATACCGTCTTTTGTTTTATCTTCAGTTATATTTACATCGGGCTTTTCATAAATATATACATTTATTTTTGAGTTGTCAGGAATGTCGTAAATCAGATTTAATTTATTGGCATATAATGCTAATAAATCGATAATATGGTCTTTATTATGCTGTCGCTCAGTAACAGATTTCTCATAACGTAAGTCGACATCAACTAATAAAGGCCCGTCTTCAATTAATTGTTTTTCGGTCAAATATTCACGCGACTTTTCTTCAAAAACGTGGCGATAATATTTATCCCAAAATTCGGGTAAATTTGTGATGTTATAACTGCCACCATAAATATTTAATTCTTTACTGCCTATTTTTGTATGACTAATAACACCTTTATCGGCTTTAAGTGATTTTAAATAATCATCCCATTTAGATGAATTAGAGTTGCTATGTGTTATATTATTAGTCATTACAATTATTTAATAATTATATATATTAATATATTTTTATTTCAATTTTATAATATTTTAAAAATGTAATTAAAAATAATATATTAAATATAAATTATTAAATATATTATGTAATATGAGTATAAATAATAATACTATAAAAAGAATAGCAAAGGATGTTAAATATATTATAAACAACGATGCTTCTTTAAGTTCGGAAAATATATATTATAAGCACGATGAAGAAAACATAATGAAAGGTTATGCGCTAATAGTGGGTCAAAGCGACACTCCATATGGTTATGGATATTATTTTTTTGAATTTATTTTTCCGAGCAATTATCCTTTTGCGCCGCCAGAGGTTCATTATTTGACAAATGATGGGTCAATGCGATTTAATCCGAATTTATATACAAATGGCAAAGTATGTTTATCGATTTTGAACACGTGGGCAGGTGAAAGTTGGACTGCATGCCAAACAATATATTCATTATTGTTAACATTGTCGAGTGTATTGAGCGCTAATCCGCTATTAAATGAGCCAGGAATTAAAGAGGATCATAATGATGTACATAAATATAATTATTTGGTTACGTATAAAAATATAGAATTTGCAATAATTAAAGTGGTTAATATAGTATGTTTTAATGAAGTTAATACTTTAAGTAAAGCTAGTCTCTCAATTATGCGCAAATTTAAAACTATTATAAGTGAAACATTTGTGGCTAATAAAGAAAAAATTCTTGAGTTTATTAATAACAATAGAGTTACTTATGAAAATTTGATAAATGATACTAAGTTACAAAAATTATATATAAGTGTATATAATTTAAAATATGATTTAGAATATGATAAATTGAAGAATTTAATATTAGAAATTAATATTAATAATTAATATTAATAATTAATAATATATTGTAAAATTGAGTAATTATTTAAATAATTAACTATTATAAATATATACTATATATACTAGTTAATTATGGATTTTTGTTCTAATTGTAATAATATGTATTATATTAAGTTAGAAAATCAGGATTGTGATAAAATTGTTTATTATTGTAGAAACTGCGGGACTACAGATGATAAATTAGTAAATGTAAATAACTGCATCTTAAAAGAAAATATTAATGTATCAGAAGATAAATTCAATATTCATATTAATAAATATACAAAATTAGATATTACGCTGCCACGAATTAATTATATGAAATGTCCTAATGAAACTTGTATAACAAACAAATCAGAATTTGATACAAAAAAAAGAGAGATTATTTTTATTAGATATGACGATACACAAATGAAATACTTATATTTATGTAGTCATTGCGATTGTATATGGAAAACAACATAAATTATTTAAATAGTTTATAATAGTTTATAATAGTTTATAATATAAAAAATTATTTTTTTTAAAAAATAATAGAATAAATAATTGATATAAATTTAAAATAATAGTATATTAGTATATTAGTATATTAATATTATGGATGATACCAATCGTGATGATCAAGAACCAGAAGAAATTGAAGAACTAGAGAAAACAGATGATGAGATCGAAGATGAATTGTCTAGTGACAATGAAGATAAAGAAAGCAATGTTACTATTGAAACAGATGAAGAAGCATTAGAGTCAGAAGATGAAGACATAGACGAAAATAAGTTATATGATTCGGATGATACTTCAGAGAAAATTAATTTATTTGACAACGCAAAAATGAATTATGTTAAATATGATTATGAGGTAGAAGATGTAGGTGATAATGCTATTTATAAATTAAATGATGAGTTTAAAATGAACCATATATTAAGTTCTCATAATGAGTGCTTACATAAAAATTTTAATGAAATTAAAGAGTTATGTAAGGTTACACGCGATAAAGATGGAGTTATTATAGATGAAATGCATAAGACAATACCACTATTAACTAAATATGAAAAAACTAAAATATTAGGTATGCGTGTAAAACAATTAAATAATGGAGCACAGCCATATATAGCTACTAATGAAAAACTTATTGATAATTATGTAATTGCTTTAATTGAATTAGAACAAAAAAAAATCCCTTTTATTATTCAACGACCGCTACCAAATAATAATTTTGAATATTGGAAATTACACGATTTAGACATACTATAAGTGTAAATATATCAAGTATAACTTTATCGCTTAAATCTATTTCCACAATCTAAGCATGTAACAAAGGTTGTCATAGGTTCATCGGCGCTTCGTGTTTGTAATTGATAATATGTGCATTTTTTTGATTTACATTTTCCGCAAATAAAATCATCTGTAGATGCTTCAATTTTTGGTGTAAATTTATTTTCATCTTTAATGCGTTTTTCTTCTATTAATGTTGTCCATAGATCCGGACGCATTTCTTGATGGTTCATAAAAGCAAGTTCATGAGCTTTAAATGCTTTTAATAGCAGTTTATCAACAAGTTCTTTATTTTTAAGATTTAATAATATACAACGTAATTTTTGAATATATAGCGCTACAAATGATTCGTTAGACCATTTCTTAATAAGTTTTTTTTCATCGCTTACACTTAATGTATAATTATAAATACCCTTTTCCAAATTTGTGCTCATTTTTTCATTATTAAGTACAAGATTAATTTTATCAATCACACATTGTCGAAAATTTTCCGGATCATTAATAGTTCTTGTATATTTACTCATTTATTACTTATTATACTACTATAATAAGTAATATTTATATAATTATCAATTTTATAATTTTATAAAGTGTGTATTTCTTCGTCCGAATAATTATATAATTCATAACTTAATTCTGAATTGACGTCAATGTCTTCATTTTTATCTACATTGTTTTTATCTACATTTATTAAGGTGTTAGTATTAGTATTAACGTTAGCAGCATTAATGTTAGCAGCATAAGCAGCATTAGCAGTATTATTTTGGCTTTTACTATGTTTTGTCTTATTATCAATATTATGATCCTGTAAATTAGTGTCTTCATTACTATGTGACTCGGTTTCTATTACTTCTTTTAAATTAAAATAATCATTGAAAAATTTGCTATCTAAATTGATGTAATTGTCTTTATTTTTTAATAGAAAAATACTCCTATTATTGCTATTTACATTTATAGAATATTTTAAGAATATACTATGTTGATTATAAACTTTAGATGTAGTATCTTGTTTTGACCATAATTCAAGGTCTAAACTAGAATCAATAGTCCAAGTATATAATTTACTAAAATTATTTGATGATTTATAACCGCATTTTTTATAAATATTTTCTTCATCTACATTTTTAATTTTTAACAATTTAAAAGAACTATTTTTTAATGTTATACAAGATATCATTTTTAGTATGTTATAATAATTTAATGTTATTTGTTTAAGTAATTACAAAATATATAATGAGTTGTAATTAAATAAAAATTTTTAACTTAATATACAAATACAAAAAATGATTTTATATATTATTAGATGGACGTTTATATATATATTATTGATTTACTTATTACATAATTTATATTTATTTTTTCAAGATAATTTAACTACTACAAAAAACAAAGATTTTTATAATAATATTTCAATAGAACCTATACATTCAAATAGTGGTGAAACAAATAATCCTAATCCTAACATTAATCCTAACACTAGTAAAGATTTAAATAGTGATTTTACTTATCAAATGAAATACGAGTTAAATGATTTTATAAATAAAATAAAAGTTTAAATATAAGCTTAAATATAAGCTTAAATAAAAATAAATTATTTATTTTTAAAACTGAAAACAATTGATTTAAATATATAATGAGCATTAATTATAATAATGTTTAAGCAAAAACATAGTTTGAATAGTTTTAATGATTTTAAATTAATTAGCAACAGATTTCCATTAAACAATTTAAACAATGCTAATTCAAATTTTAATATAACAAGTTTAGCAAATACTTTAGATTACTATATATTATATCCAAAAGGCAGACGAGGCTATTTATGGTTTACATATTACAAAAAAGAACTGCTTTGTTTATTAATTTTTATAAATAATAAAAATTTGGATGATATTAGTAATGAAATTTATAAATATGAAATAAATTATGATAATACATTATGCTATAATAATGTATTATTAATAGGAACTTATTTTTACAAATATATTAATAGTAATAATAATAATAATAATAATAATAATAATAGACCATTATGCTTACAACATTATTTTGTAATTGACAGCGTATTGAACTATAATTATTATAATCCTATTATGAGCGTTAATAATAATAATTCAAATTTGAATTTTAAGTTAAATTTATGTAAAAAGGTTGTTGCCTACATTAGTAATTCGACTTTCAATATTAATTTAGGAATAATTTTAGATAATTATGACAGTATATTCAAAATTATATACAAATTAAATTATGATATATATTGTGTAGGGTGTTATAGTAATAATAAATATTTAGGAAATTTTATATTAAATGTTCAATCTTCAAAAACAACTAATAAAAATGAAACTAATTATGGCTATAACTTTAGAGTAACCGCATCACTAACTCCTGATATATATAATTTATATATTTTAGACAATAACAAAGAAATATTTTATGAATATGCGTTAATTGATAGCTATAAAACAAGTGTTTTTATGAATGATTTATTTAGGAAAATAAAAGAAAATAAAAATCTAGATCTTTTAGAAGAAAGCGACGACGAAGAGGAATTTGAAAATATAGATTTAGAAAAATATGTTAATTTAGGAAAATCTTATATTATTGAATGTTTTTATAATAAAAAATTTAAAAAATGGATCCCAAAAAATTTAGCAAAAAATAATTATATAATTGATAAAAATAAAATTAATTTAATTAAAAATAAAAATAAAATATTTTTATAATATATAAAAAAATGTTATTTGCGTCAAACGATCTCGTTGTACAGGAAGGCGGTCAAAGTTCGTATCAGTCTCAGCAGCAGCAAACAAAAGGCGGCAGAAGAAGAAGAAGAAGCGTAAAAGGCACAAAAAGAAGAAGACACAGACGCAGCAGACGCCATTAAAAAATTTTTTTAACACTTAAATTTTATAATTTATAATTTATAATATATTTATAAATTATAATATCTAATGCGAGGAGGTTATTTATACAATAAGAAAGTAACAACATCAAGACGAGTTTCAAGAAGTTCATCAAAGCGTTCGTCTAAGCGTACTTCTAAGCGTACTTCTAAGCGTTATTCTAAAATTAAATAAATATTATTTAAAGAATTTAAAGACTAAACATTAATAATAACAATAGATTATTTAGTAATAATCTATTCATTTTTTATAGCATTGGTGCCCGAGTGGTCTAAGGGGTGCGACTCAAGTTCGTATGGCGTAAGCCTCGTGGGTTCGAACCCCACCCAATGCAATTTTTTAGAAAAAAATTTATAAATAATTAAATTATTTATAAACTTTATGCTTCACATTTTTTCGCTACGCTTTTTTTCGCTACGCTTTAAAATGTTACACGAGTAAACATACTCTTTTGACGCACAAGAGGAGGAGGTTCAGGCCTGTCGCTCTTTGTTGGAGGAGTAGTAGGAACATATGATTGACTACGCTCTACTTGTGTAAAAGCAGTATTCAAGTTACTTTTTTGTCTATTTGCAACATTAGCAACAGACCTATATGCCGAGCTACATTGTTCTGATGTTTCACTATAGTTAATGGCATGACTTGGTAAAATTCCAATTTTACCGGCTTCTAAAATAGCATCTTGATTAGCACCTAAATAAATCAACTCAATACCATACGTCTCCTGAGCACTAGTAATAAGCTTTTTAAGAGATTGCGCATTGTAATTTGTGCTACAATTTTCACAACCATCTGTCGTAATATAAATCAAACACTTATTGTAACTGTTTGGATTATGAAGCTTTTTTTCCATAAAATAAGTAAGTGTGGAACCAATAGCATCATATAGCGCAGTTTGTCCGCGAGGAACAAATTGTCGCAATTCAAGTGGTCTAACCTCCTTAATATTTAGCGACTTAATTAACATATGCTCTTCATGGTCAAATAGCTTAATAGATACATTTACAACCTCTCCGAACTTTACATCTTGCCTAATAATTGTTAATGCTGAGTTAATACCACCAATAGTGTCTGCTTCTTTGCCACACATAGAACCCGAACGATCAACAATAGCAACAACTTCTTGAATAAACGTTGTCATATTTGCTAGCAATAACTAAAATTAAATAAATAAACTTTAAATCAATTTTATTTATAGATTTATAACAATTACATAAATCTATAAATAAAAATCTATAAATAATAATAAAATAAAAATTGAAAAAAGTATAAGGTTTTATTTATAATTAATATATATTATTAATAAATGTCATATAAGGCTAAAGTATCGAATATTGATGAGCAAAATGGAATTTTGACTTTTACTTTAAGTAATGTAAATGTTAGTTATGCCAACGGACTACGGCGAATTATGCTATCTGAAATTCCAGTTATAGCAATCGAAAGCTATCCTCACGATAAAAATAATGTAACAATTTTTACAAATAAATCGCGATTAAACAATGAATTAATTAAACAGCGATTAAGCTGTATTCCTATTCATATTGACGCTTTAGAAGACTTTCCATATAATGATTATGTGTTAGAAATAAATAAAAGTAATAGCACTAATGTAATTATTTTTATTACTAGTGAAGATTTCCAAATAAAGAACATTAAAACAGGAAAATATTTAACACGGGCTGAGGTTCAAAAAATATTTCCACCTGATCCAATTAGTGGTGATTATGTAGATTTATTGCGTCTTAGACCAAAACTATCCTCAAGTAGCGATAAAGAACAATTACATTTGGAAGCAAAATTTTCAATTAGTAATGCTAAAAAT
>Ga0164292_10001295_pt1 | contig 20109 bp, 17 predicted proteins | sample GEODES117metaG_FD_111486 | JGI IMG/M metagenome (GOLD analysis project Ga0164292, IMG submission 111486) | Eutrophic lake water microbial communities from Lake Mendota, Wisconsin, USA - GEODES117 metaG | ecosystem: Environmental > Aquatic > Freshwater > Lake | place: USA: Lake Mendota...
CCGGAGCCGTCCTTCGAAGTGCCGGATGGCGCCCTTGAAGCCCGCATTCGGACGATCGGTGCCGACGTGTTCGCCGCGATGGCCGCCTGTCCTCCGCCGTCGCTCTTTTCTAAGAAGGGCGCCTTCGCGAAGATCATGGAATGGTCGTTGGCGGACCCCGCCTTCAAGACGCAGCTGGTTCGTTTCGTCGACGTCCTGCCCGCGCTCAAGACGAATGCGGAGATCGTCCGCCATCTCCAAGAGTACCTCGGCGACCAGGCCGTCGCACTCTGAAGCCTTTGCGTTCGCGAACGACTCGGACTACGCGCTGACCGGAGGCTTCTTCTCGCGCAGCCCGCGGGCGCTGGCGCGCGCGAGGGACGAGTTCCTTGTCGGCAACCTTTACCTCAACCGCGGTTGCACGGGCGCGATCGTGCAACGCCATCCATTCGGCGGCTTTCGCATGAGTGGGGGCGGCACGAAAGCCGGCGGGCCGGAGTACCTCGAAAACTTCCTCTTCCCGCGCGTGATCGCCGAGAACACCCTGCGGCGGGGATTCACACCGCCCGAGGAGTGAACCCGGATGAGCCGCAGTCGGGCGCGCGTGCGGGCCGTGGCGCAGAAGGTCGCTTGCGCCGACGGCCCTGACTGCGACAGCGTTGCCTAATGCAGTCCGGCCAAGGAGGCAATAAGCAGGGGGCGGGGCGGGTGCGAGCGGCGTACCCGCTCGCGCTCGCGGCCGCGATCGTCTTCGCCTCCAGCCAGAGTCAGGTGCCCGGGGTGGGCGCTCCGGGAGGCGACAAAGTGGTGCACTTCGTCGCGTTCGGATTCCTAGCGACGCTGACGGTGCGGCTCCTCCCGCCGTCGCGGGCCTGGCTCGCGGTGCTGGCGGTTTCGCTCTTTGGCGCCACCGATGAATGGCATCAGAGCTTCACGCCGGGCCGCATGATGGATTGGGTGGACTGGGTTGCGGACACGGCTGGCGCCCTCGTGGCGGCGGTGGCCTACACGCGCTGGGCGGCCTATCGACGCCTGCTTGAGACCTCGATCCGCTCATTATGCCACAAAGCGCGGATTGAAAACGCACCCACGGGGGCCTCAACTGATGCTCCGCCATGACTTCCGCCGAGGCTCAAGACCGCATTCGCCAGCTCCGGACCGAGGTGAGCCGTCACGACGAGCTCTACTACCGGAATGCGCGCCCGGAGATCAGTGACTTCGATTACGACCGCATGCGGCGCGAACTCGCGGACCTCGAGCGAGCGTTTCCTGCGGAGGCCCTCGCGGTGGGCGACGAGTCGCCGACGCGGCGGATCGGCGACGACCGGGCGCAAGGCTTCGTGCGGGCGCGGCATGCGTCGGGCATGACGACGCTGGAGAACACGTACGACGAGGCGGAGTTGCGCGAGTTCGATGCTCGCCTCGTCCGCGTGATCGGTCGCGAGCCGCTGGAATACACCGTCGAACCGAAAATCGACGGCGCCTCGATCAGCTTGATTTACGAGCAGGGGCGTCTGGTCCGGGCGATCACCCGGGGCGATGGGGAGGAAGGGGACGACGTCACCGCCAACGTGCGGACGATCCGCTCCCTCCCGCAACGCCTGCACGCCTCGGATGGCGAGGCGCCGGTCCCCGAGTTCGTCGAGATCCGTGGCGAGATTTACCTTCGGTTCGAGGAGTTCAATCGCATCAATGAAGAACAGGACGAACTCGGGCTCGAGCGGTACGCGAATCCCCGCAACCTCGCGGCGGGTACGCTGAAGCTCCTCGATCCTGCGCTGGTGGCCGAGCGGCGGCTCGAAGTCGTGCTCTACGGCCTCGGGGCGTGTCGTCCCGCGACGATCGTCTCGTCGCAGGTGGATTGGCACCGTGCGGTGCGTGCCTGGGGGCTGCCTGGACTCGCTTCGGTGGCGCGGGCGCGGGGGATTGACGAGGTGCTCGCGGCGATCCGGGTGCTGGACGCTGGGCGGGCAGGCTTCCCCTACGCGACGGATGGTGCCGTGGTGAAGCTGAATGACTTTGCGCAGCAGCGCGAAGCGGGCTTCCGCGGCGAAGGCGAGCGCGCCCGCAAGCTTTCGCCACGGTGGGCCTGCGCGTACAAGTTCGCCCCGGAGCGGGCGGAGGCGCTGCTGCGGTCGATCACGCTCCAAGTGGGTCGGACTGGCGTGTTGACTCCGGTCGCGGAGCTGGAGCCCGTGCAACTGGCCGGGACGACGGTCTCGCGGGCGACGCTGCACAACGCGGATGAGATCGCGCGGAAGGACATCCGCGAAGGCGATACCGTGTGGGTCGAAAAGGCGGGGGAGATCATCCCCGCGGTGATCGGGGTCAATCTCGTGCGTCGTCGTCCGGAGTGCGTCCCTTATGTCTTCCCGACGTCGTGTCCGGCGTGTGGCGCGGCGGTGGTACGGCATGAGGGCGAGGTGGCGATGCGTTGCCCGAACCCCTCGTGCACGGTGCAGGTGCGCCGTCGCGTGCAGCACTTCGCGTCGAAGGCCTGCGTGGACATCGAGGGACTCGGTGAGGCGATGGCCGAGACGCTGGTGCAGCGCGGCTGGGTGCGCACGGTTCCGGACATCTATCGGCTTCGGCGCGATGACCTCCTGGGACTGGGGAAGAGCGTGGAGAAGTCGACGGACAAACTTCTGGCGGCGATCGAGACGAGCAAGCGAGCGGAGCTCTGGCGCTTTGTCCACGGGCTCGGCATTCCGCATGTCGGTGCGGCGGCAGCGAAGGACTTGGCCGCTCGTTTCCGCAGCCTTGAGGCGCTGGCGGGCGCGACGCTGGGGGAGTTTCTCGATGCCAAGGGCGGTAGCCTCATCGCGGGGATCGGCGAGACCATGGCGAGGGCGATTGTCGGCTTTTTCGCCGAGGCCGGACACCGGGCGCTGGTTGATGGCCTGCTGGCGGCCGGGGTGCAGCCCACCGCGCCGGAGGAAAAGGTCGTCACCGGTACCGCGTTGGCGGGCAGCACGTTCGTTCTGACGGGGACACTCCCCGGTCTGACCCGCGAGGAAGCGACCACACTCATCGAGGCCGCGGGCGGCAAGGTCAGCGGCAGCGTGAGCAAGAAGACCAGCTACGTCCTCGCCGGCGAGGAGGCCGGGTCGAAGCTGGAGAAGGCGCGTACGTTGGGCGTGTCGGTGATCGACGAGGCCCAGTTCCGCGCGTTGCTCGCACGTGAACGCGGCGAGGGTACCTAGAACCCGCGCTTCTGCAGTTCCGCGCTGAGCTGCTGCATGAAGGCTTGCGCGTCGGCTGGCTTCGGACGGTAACCTGGCTGGCTGACCTCCGTGAATCCGGGGCGACCGTAGTTGTCGATGATCCACTTGGCGGTCACGCCGTCGCTGAACGTCACGCTGCCGCTGGCAAGCGCGCCCGGGTGGAGCGTCACCTTGTCGACATCGATCGTCACGGACGACGCGCCGCCGGGAAGCTCGTCCTCCGGCGAGAGCGCGCCGTCGGCCGGAGGCGCCTCGTCGGCGTAGCTTTCGTCATCCGCCATCGCGCTGGCGTCGGCGTCTGCGCCGGAGCCAGCCGGACCACGGCTCGCATGGGCGGAAGGCGAGGGTGCGGGAGCGGCCTGAGTGACATCGTTGGCGTTCACTTTGGGGGCCGGATCCTTCAGCTGGAGATTCAGGTCATCGACCAAGAAGCGCACCTCCATGAAGGTCAGCGAGACTCCGTACTGATCGCGCAGCTTGCGTTGGACGGCGGACAGGCTGTCGCCGGCGGCGATCCAGGAAGAGACGGCGGAGGACTGTTCGGGAGAGAGCGTCATGGCTAAGGATCAGACTATGCGGAGAAAGCGGCCGGATGCAACGTCCTGCTCGGAGCGGCCCGGAGTCGTCGACCGACGTGCGGACACGGCGGAAGGGGCAGCGGTGGCGATCGCGCGGGACCGCGGCTGCAGCCTCAGCGTGAAAGCTGCGTCTTGAGGAACTCGACGCTGCCGCGCACGGAGGCGTCCTGTTCCATCATGTTCTCCACAGCCTTGCAGGCGTGGATGACGGTGCCGTGATCGCGGCCACCGAAAAGATCACCGATCTCCTGCAGCGAGTGCTTGGTCAGCGTGCGGGCGAGGTACATCGCGATCTGGCGGGGAATGGCGATGTTGTTCGGGCGCCGCTTACTCGTCATGTCGCCGATGCGGAGCTGGTAGTGCTCGGTGACCCGCTTCTGGATCGTCTCGACGGTGAGCTGGTGTTGGGCCTGCTCCATCAGCACGTCCTTGAGCAGCTCCTCGGTGGTGGCGAGGTCGAGGGGGCGTCCGGTGAGGGCGGCGTAGCTGGAAACCTTGATCAGCGCACCCTCGAGGCGGCGGATGTTGCGGGAAAGGTGCTGGGCGATGAAGGCCAGGACCTCCGGCGGGGCGGTGAAGCGCAGCGCATTCGCCTTGGTGCGCAGGATCGCGAGGCGTGTTTCGTAGTCCGGCGCCTGGATATCGGCCGGCAGGCCCCACTCGAAACGCGACACCAGCCGAGACTCGAGCTTGGCGATTTCGGACGCGCGCCGATCGCTGGTCAGCACGATCTGCTTACCGGACTCGAACAGGTCGTTGAAGGTGTGGAAGAACTCCTCCTGGATGCGCTCCTTGTCCGCGAGGAACTGCACGTCATCGATGAGGAGCACGTCCACGCTGCGGTACCGCTGGCGGAAGCGGGTCAGTGCGTTTTCCTGCAGGGCCTGGATGAACTCGTTGGTGAACTTCTCCGTCGAGAGGTACGCTACGCGAGCCTCCGGATTGTTCCGCAGCACCGCGTGACCGATCGCGTGCATCAGGTGCGTCTTGCCCAGCCCGGTGTCACCGTAGAGAAAAAGCGGGTTGTAGGCCTGCGCCGGCGCCTGCGCGACCGCGAGCGAGGCCGCGTGCGCCATCTGGTTGTTGTTGCCGACGACGAAGGTCTCGAACGTGTTGCGCGGGTTGAGGACGCCACCAGGCGTCCCGGCGTTGCGCTCGTCGCTGCGCGGAGTCCGCCGCGGGGCGACGGGACGCAGGCGGGTCGAGCCTTGGCTGCTGTCGGCAGAGGCGCGATTCGGGCTCTCCGACGCGGCGGACTCCGCCTTGCGCAGCTTTACGCTGATGGCACGGCCCGCCGTCAGGCGCAGCCGCTGCACAATCAGATCGAGGTAGTTGTCGTGAATCCAGATCGCCGCGAAATCCGTCGGCACACCTAGCACCAGCGAATCCGGCGTTGATTCAAGGCAAGTGATTGGCTCGAACCACAGCTTGAACACGTCGTCCGGGAAGAGCGACCGGATGTCGCTCTTCGCGGATTCCCAGAGGGAGGTGGACGTGGCAGCGGGAGCCATGGACGGAACAGGGGCGGTTTATTCACATCCGCGCCTGAAAAGGCTGCGGAAGGAAGTCCTACTCCTGCTCCGGCCGAGAGGGCGAGCGCGAAAACGCTCCAGCGGAGCGCAGGCGCGGACGGGCCCAAAAGTCGTCGCGTTAATGACTGAACAATAGCTATTAACGAAAACAGCTTCGCCGCAGGAGGTGGCGAAGGAAAGGACCGAGTGGCCGGAGCCGGAACTGTCGGGGAAAAGTGACAAGGCGACGACTAACGGGGAACGGAAAATCCGTTTCAAGGGCAACTTTCTCCCAACTTATTCACACCGGGGCTGCGGATAACTTGCGCGTTTTTTTGTTTGCCTCGTTTTTCGTCTGCGGAGGGGCGGCGCGGAGTTCGCGCGTAGTCACGCCGAGGTTACCGTTTGGTGGCGGTTGCGTGACCGGTGAAGTGGCGGGCGCGCTACGGTGAGGTGGGCGCGGGATCGACCCAGCGGCCGTACTCGCGGATGAGCGCGATCAGCCGTGCATCCGCGTCCGCCTGCGGCACGTTGTACTGCACGCAGGTCTTGCCGACGTAGAGGTTGATTTTTCCTGGCGCACCGCCGACGTATCCAAAATCTGATTCAGCCATTTCGCCGGGGCCGTTCACGATGCAGCCCATGATCGCGATTTTCACGCCCTTGAGGTGTCCGGTCTGCGCCCGGATGCGTTGCGTCGTCGATTGGAGGTCGAAGAGCGTGCGTCCGCACGATGGGCAGGCGACGAACTCGGTCTTCGAGATGCGCACGCCCGCGCCTTGGAGGACATTGTAGGTCAGCTTCGCGGCGCGCACGGGGTCCGCTTCGGTCTCGATGCTGAGCAGATCTCCGAGCCCGTCCGTGAAAAGGGGGCCGGCCAGCATCGCCGCCTCCAGCAGCCGTCCGAGGAACGAGGGATCCGCCAGCATTGCCGCCGCGGGCACGCTGCGGATCCACAGCGGCGCGGAGACGTGGGCGCGGGCGAGGCTTTCGGCCAGCGCGCGGTAGGCGCCGACGGCGTGGCCGGGAGCGGAGGGAAGCGCGCCGTCCGCCAGCGTGACGATGAGACGGAGTCCGGCGAGCCCGGCGACCGCCTGCGCGAGAGCCGGGATGTCAGGCGGCGTCGTGGCGACCGCGAGGATGTGGCCGTGCCGTGCCGCGAGTGCGGCGAGGATCGGCGTTCTTGTTGCGTCGAATGAGTGGACGAAGGCGAGGCGGCCGATGGCGCTATCGGCCGCGATCGTGGCTAGAGCGGCGGCGTCGATCGCGGTCCCGCACTCGAGCGCCAGCAGTTCCGGACCGCGCGTCGCCGGGCGCGAGCGCAGGTCGCGCAGGCGCGCGAGCTCCTCGGTGGATTCGACGCGGACCAGGGCGCCCTCGATGGGCGTGTCGGCAAGCAGTGAGCTGCTCGCCGCGGCGGTGAGCGCCGCCCATTGTGCGAGCGTGGTGCGGACGAGAACGCGAGGGACGTCTGAGCCGCCGGCGCGCAGTGCCGGAGCCCATTCGACCGGCGTGGTGACGCGACGGCTGAACTGATGGGGGTCGATCCGGTCGGTGTGCTCGACCTCCGGACGCGCCGCGCCGGCCCAGCGGGACTGTGCGCGCGCCGCGATCGCTTGGGCGACCGGGATCTCGTAGACGGAGTCCTCGGTCAGCGACACGCGGATTGTGTCGCCCAGTCCGTCCAGCAGGAGTGAGCCGATGCCGATGGCGCTCTTGATGCGACCGTCTTCGCCGTCGCCCGCTTCGGTGACGCCGAGATGCAGCGGGTAATGCATGTCCTCGGCCTCCATCCGTTCGACCAGCAGGCGGTAGGCCTGGATCATGACCTTTGGGTTCGACGACTTCATCGACAGGACGAGCTGCCGGAAGTCATGCGACTCGGCGATGCGCAGGAATTCCAGCGCACTCTCGACCATGCCGAGAGGCGTGTCGCCGTAGCGGTTCATGATCCGATCCGAAAGTGAGCCGTGATTGGTGCCGATGCGCAGGCACCGCCCGAGTTCCTTGGCGCGGAGGACCAGCGGGGTGAAGGACTCGTGCAGTCGCTCCAGCTCGCGCTGGTAGTCGGCGTCGGTGTACTCGCGGACTGCGAACCGTTTCTTGTCAGCGTAGTTGCCCGGATTGATGCGGACCTTTTCCACGTGCTCCACCGCCTCCATTGCGGCTTGAGGGAGGAAATGAATGTCGGCCACCAGCGGAATCCGGCTGAAGCCCGCGCGGGAGAACTCGGCGCGGATATCGCGCAGGCAGCGGGCGGCGGCGACGTTGGGGGCGGTGACGCGCACGATCTCGCAGCCGACCTCCGCCAGGGCAATCGCCTGACGCACCGTGGCGGCGACGTCCTGCGTGTCGCTGGTCGTCATCGACTGCACGCGGATCGGATTGCCGCCGCCCATCCCTACTTCGCCGGCGCGGACCTCGATCGTCCGACGGCGAATCGACTGAAAACGAGACGTGCAGTAACTCATGCGAAGCGGGAGAGGCCGGCGCTGACGCTCAGCGGGCTGGACTGGAGGCCGGAGCTGGCTCCGCTGGGCGAAGGTCTCGGGCGATCCGGCGGACGTCGAAGAAGCTGACGTAGAGAATCATCGTGAACAGCAGGACCACGAAAATGCTCTGGGTCGACGCGATGAAGTTGGCCGGCAGCGCGCGTCCGCGGATGCGCCCGATCGTGGCGAAGAGCATGTGGCCGCCGTCGAGGACCGGGATCGGAAGCAGGTTGAAGACGGCCAGATTGATGTTCACGAGGATCGTGAACCACAGGACGATTCGGATGTCGGCTTGGGCGGCCAGATGGAAGACCCGGATGATGCCCACGGGACCGCTCAGCTTGGAAATCCCGATGTCGGAGTGGGGGTGCACGAGGCTCGCGAGCGTCCGCCACGTCATGGCGAGGTGGCCGGTGAACTGGCGAACCGGGTTTTCGTGGATGAGGATGCTGTCGGTGGTGAGCGCCATCCCCAGATCCGTGGCGTCCCCGGGCTTGGTGGAGCGCGCGGGCAGCGTCACGGCGACGAGCGCGCCCTCGCGGCGCACCTGCAGTTCGACCGTCTGCTCCGCGGTGGCGGTGAGTTCGTCGATGTAGGTCTGCAGGTTCAGGATTGGTTTTGCGCCGATGGCGGCGATTCGGTCCTGGGGGCGCACGCCGGCGCGGGCGGCCCGGGAGTCGGCGGCGACGCTATGGACGATCAGTTCATACGCGGGGGCGATGCCGACGCGTCGTACGCGCTCGTCACCGGCCAGGCGAGGATAGACCGTCACATCGCGCGGTGCGCCGTCGCGTTCGATGGTGAAGATCGCCTTGCGGCGACCGTCCAAGGCCAGCTCCGACCCGGTGACGAGCGTCTGCATCAGTTCCTGCCAGTCGCTCACAGCGACCCCGTCGATCGCACGGATGGTATCGCCGATCTGCAGGCCGGCCTCGACGGCGGGGCTGGTGATGCGTGAGCCATCCTCGAGCTCGATCGTCGGAGAGACGAAGCCGATGCGGGTGGTGGCCTGCTCGGCACTGGAGGGCTGGCCGATGAACCAGAGCAGCGTGGCGAGGATGAAGGCGAAGATCAGGTTGAAGACCGCGCCGGCGACGGAGACGATCATCTTGTCGGCATAGCTGATGGGAGGCAGTGCGTCCGAGGGCGGGGTGGAGTCGCCCTCGACTCCCTTGAGATCGGCCAGCTGCGGCAGGGCGACGTAGCCGCCGAGCGGGAGCAGGGAGAGGCGGTAATCGACGCCATCGCGGCCACGCCAACCGAAGACACGCGGGCCGAATCCGATCGAGAATCGCTCGACTTTCAGACCCCGTCGGCGCGCGGCGAGGAAGTGTCCCAGTTCGTGGACAAAGATCGACCCCCCGAAGAAGAGGACGATGAGGAAGACGGCCCAGACGTTGGAGAAAAGGGAGTGGATCAAGTCCATGGATACGCAGGCGGAAATCAGGCGTGAAGCGCGGTGGCGATCTCCGCGCGGCGCCGGGCTTCGGCGTCGATTGCGAGCACGTCCTCCAGGGAGGCGGGCACGCGGTGCGGAAAGTCTCCCAACACCTGATCCACCACCCGCGAAATCGCAAGGAACGGCAGGCCCCGTCCGAGGAAGGCCGCGACCGCGACCTCGTTGGCCGCGTTGTACACGGCCGGAGCGGACCGCCCCGCTTCCATCACCCGGCGGGCGAGCGCGAAGAGCGGGAAGCGCGCTTCGTCGATCGGCCGGAATTCGAGGGAAAGCAGCTTGCTCAGATCGAGCGCGGCATCGGTGCCTTTGGCCACTTCCGGGTGCAGCAGCGCGCGTTGGATCGGGAACGTCATGGACGGCGGACTGAGCTGCGCGAGCATGGTGCCGTCGAGGAACTCCACCAGGCAGTGCGCGATGCTCTGGGGATGGAGGACGGCTTGGCACTGCTCGGGCCGCAGGCCGAAGAGGCACTGGGCCTCGATCAGTTCGAGACCCTTGTTGGCCAGCGTGGCGGAATCGACGGTGATCTTGGGGCCCATCGACCAATTGGGGTGCCGCAAGGCATCCGCGGGAGTCACGCGGGCGAGCTGCTCCACGGGCCAGTCGCGGAAAGCCCCGCCGCTCGCGGTCAGGACGATGCGGCGGACGGACGCGTGGGGCTGGCGTTCGATGCACTGGGCAACGGCGGCGTGTTCGCTGTCGACCGGGAGGAGCCGCGCGCCCGAGGCGCGGGCGGCTGCCAGCACGAAGCTGCCCGCGAGCACGAGGATCTCCTTGGAGGCGAGGGCGAGGTCCTTGCCGACGGCGAGTGCGGCGAGCGCGGGCTCAAGCCCGGCGGTGCCGACCACGGCGACCAGCACGATGTCGGCCACCGGCAGGGTCGCGAGGTCGCGGAGTCCTCCGCGGCCGCGGTGAAGCGTGGTGCCGGAGGAAAAGGCGCTGGCGGCGACCGCTGCATCGGCGGCGGCGTGGTCCTCGATCGCGGCATGAGGCACGTGAAACTCCCGCGCGATGGCCGCAAGCTCGGTCCAGTTCCGTTGCGCGGCGACACCGACCAGTTCCAGCCGGTCCGGGTGGGCCGCGATCACCCGCAGCGCGCTCCGGCCGATTGAGCCCGTTGCCCCCAGCAGCACGACGCGCCGGCGGCGGAGAGGGGAGGCGGAAGCGGGAGCGTGCACGCGGTCAGCAGGGCAGAGAGGCGGGGCCGCCGGGTCAGCGGAGCAGCGCGGCGAACGTGACGTAGGCCAAGGGCGCCGCCAGGATGAGGCTGTCGGACAGGTCGAACATGCCTCCGATGCCTGGAATCGTTTTCCCGGAATCCTTCACGTCGGCGCGTCGCTTGATGATTGATTCGACCAAATCAGAGACCGCCGCGATCGCCGCGACGGGTACCGCGAAGGCGGCGGCGACGACCGGAGTGAAGGACTCGGGCAGCATCTCGCGACCCAGCCAGGCAACCCCGGCTCCCACGAGCGCGGAGGTCATGAGACCGCCGAAGAAACCCTCCCACGTTTTCTTTGGACTGATCTGCGGGGCGAAGGGATGACGTCCGAAAGCGAGGCCGGACAACAGGGCTCCGACGTCGCAGAATTTCGAAACGGCGATGAGCCAAAGCGCGAGGATCAGGCCCGTGCGGGGATGGGGCTGGTCGATCATCAGGATGCGCACGATGAAGTGCAGCATGAACGGCACGTAGAGCAGCCCGAAGAGCGTCCAGCCGAGCGTCTCCACCCGATTATGCGGCTCCCGCTCGCCGAGGATGCGGAGGGAGACGAGGATGACGGCGCTGGCCAGCCATGCCGAGGTGTTGAACCCCGGCTCCAAGTACAGTGGGCTGACCACGAGCGCTCCGCCGAGGATCATGCCGAGGACGTTGAAGGGCGCGACGCCGGTGCGGGCGACCATCGCGTAGAATTCCCGCAGCGTGAGGACGGCGATGGCGCCCACGAGCCAGACCGCGCCGGTCACGCTGAAGAAGTGCAGGCAGGCGAGGACGATGGTCCAGAGGGCGAGGGTGCTGAGGATGCGCTTGAACACAGGGTGAGAGAGAAGGCTAGGTCGTGGGTGCGAGCTGCTCGCTCGTCTTGCCGAAGCGGCGTTCCCGGCGCGCGTACTCGGCGACGGCGGCGGTGAGTTCAGCCTTCCCGAAGTCCGGCCAGAGCACGGGCGTGAACACGAATTCGGCGTAGGCGCTCTGCAGGAGCAGGAAGTTGCTGAGCCGGGTCTCGCCCGAGGTGCGGATGACCAAGTCGGGGTCCGGCAGGTCCGCCGTCTCGAGGTAGCGGCTGAACGCGTCCCACGACGTGGTTTCCAGTCGCTCGTGCCCCGCGACCACGGCGGCCGCATACGCCCGCGCCGCGTCGGCGACTTCGCGGCGCGCGCCGTAGTTCAGCGCGAGGACCAAGGTGTGCTCCGTGAAGCCCGCGGTCGCCGTGATGGCCTCGGCCAGCACTCGCTGCACGGAGTCGGGAAGCTCCTCGATCCGACCGATCGTCCGCAGGCGGATGCGGTTCGCGACAAGCCGTGCGGTCTCGCGCTTGAGGAACCATTCCAACAGCCCCATCAGGGCGCCGACTTCCTCCGCGGGACGCTTCCAGTTTTCCGCGGAGAAGGCGTAAAGGGTGATTTGGCGGATGCCGAGTTCCCATGCCGTCTCGAGCACGGTTCGCACGGCCTCGACGCCCTGGCGGTGTCCCTCGATCCGGGGCAACCCGCGCTGCCGGGCCCAGCGACCGTTGCCGTCCATGATGAACGCAACGTGACGGGGGACGGGAGAGGCGGCCGGGGCGGACATTCGCGATCCATGAGTCAGCGGTCGGGGCAGGGGTTTGACAAGGCGGAAGGACGCAATTGGGTGCGGGGTGCGCACGCCTCCCCCGCCGCTTTCGCCCACCGATCTCCAACGCCGCCTCGTCGCCCTGCCGGGCTGGCAGGTGGGTGACGGGACGATTGAACGCACCTGGGACTTCGCCGACTTCCGGGCGGCGTTTGCGTTCATGACCCGCGTCGCGGTCGACGCCGAGGCGCTCGACCATCACCCCGACTGGTCGAACGTGTACCGACGCGTGACGATCCGGCTCTCGACGCATGAGGCCGGCAATCGAGTGACCGAGCGGGACCTCGAACTCGCGGCGCGCATTGACCGGCACGCCGCGGCCGAGTTGGCGGGCTAGCCCGCCCGCAGTGCATGAGCGGCCTCAGAGGCCGAGCATGAAGTTCATCGTGCGGTCGGACTCGCCGGGCAGGTGCTCGTGGCCGAAGTCCGGGTAGATCACCACGTCCTTGGGGGCGGTGATGCGGTTGTAGGCGGCGAACTGCGTGCTCGGCAGGCAAATCGTATCCATCAGCCCGCAGAACATGAGCACCTCGGCGCGGATCCGCGGAGCGAGGAACTGGACATCGATGTAGCCCAGCTTCCGGAAAATTTCCGCTTCACGTTCGTGCCGCGGATCGAACCAGCGGAAGTAGTCGCGCAGCTCCTGATAGGCATCCTTGGCCTGATCCATTTCCCAGGTCCGCAGGTAATCACTGAGGAACGGAAAGACCGGGGCGGCCCGGCGGATGCGGGGCTCGAGCGCCGCGCAGGCCAGAGTCAAGGCGCCGCCTTGCGAGCCACCCATGGCTCCGACGCGCTTCGGATCGACCTCGGGAAGGGCGAGCACGACCCGAGCGAGCTGGGCGGTATCGAGGAAAAGATGGCGGAAGAGCAGTCGGTGCGGATTCGGATCATCGAGCCCGCGGATAATGTGCCCGCGCTGGGTGTTGCCGGGCACGGAGCCGCGGTCCTCGGAACGCCCGCCCTGACCGCGGCAATCGAGTGCGGCCACGCAAAACCCCTGGCTAACGTAGGCAAGCTTGCTCGCCCAATCACCGCTATTGCCGGTGTAGCCATGGAACTGCAGCACGGCTGGGCAGGCGCGCGCGCCGGCAGGGCGGAGGTATTTGGCGTACACGCGGGCACCGTCCGTGCCAGTGAACCAAAGGTCGAAGCACTCGACTCCCCGGACGTTCAGCGTCGGATTGGGTCTGAGCTCCGCCTGCGGTGGCGTGGCGTCGAGTTCGCGCAACGCCGCGTCCCAATAGGCATCGAAATCGTCCGGCCGGGGATTCCGGCCTTGGTACGTGAGCAACTCGGAGAGGGGCTTGTCGATCAGGGGCATGGGGACAGGGGAGGGAGGCGTCCGGGAGCGAACACGATCCTCGCTCGGGGGCGAGCCTGAAGGAGCCGGCGGGCCTGGGCCGACTAGGGCTTGGTCTTGGCAGAGGGAGCTGCCACCCCAGGGTGCTTCTTGAGCTTGTCCAGCTTGGGCTTGATCACCACGCGGCAGTAGCCCGCGGTCGGATTCTTGCGGAAGTAATCCTGATGGTACTCCTCCGCCTCGTAGAATCGCTCCAGCGGCACGATCTCGGTCACGATCCGATTGCCCCACCCGGGCTGGGCGGCCGCGCGGGAGGCCTCAGCGGTGGTGCGCTCCCCGTCGGAGGTCGTGAGAATGATGGAGCGATACTGCGTGCCCTCATCAGCGCCCTGACGGTTCAGGGTGGTGGGATCGTGGATGGCCCAGAAGAAATCGAGCACGGCGCGGTACGAGACCACCGCTGGATCAAATTCGATTCGGATGATCTCGGCGTGGCCGGTGGTCCCGGTCGTGATCTGTTTGTACGTCGGGTTCGCGGTCTGACCGCCGGCATAGCCGCTGACCACGGAGATCACGCCGGGCAGTAGTTCGTAGGCGGCCTCGGTGCACCAGAAGCAGCCTCCTCCGACGTAAGCGTACGAGGGGGCGGTCGAGGCGGGCGCAGCGGTGACGGTTGGGCTCAGCATGGCGAGGAGGGCGGAAGGGAGGGCGAGGAGGAAGAGGCGAACGCGGGCGTACATGGTGGAATGGGGAGAGAGGGAGGGAAGAGTCCGCCGGCGCTGGCGGGCGGGTGGCTAGCGGGTGAGGCGGCGGTACTTGATCCGCTTCGGCGTGTCGGCGTCGTGCCCCTTGCGGCGTCGGTAGTCCTCGAGGTAGCTGGAGTAGTTCCCCGCGAACCAGTGCACCTGACTATCGCCCTCGAAGGCGAGGATGTGCGTGGCGACCCGGTCGAGGAACCAGCGGTCGTGGGAGACCACGACCGCGCAGCCCGCGAAACCCTCCAGCGCCTCCTCGAGGGCGCGGATGGAATTAACGTCGAGGTCATTGGTCGGTTCGTCGAGGAGGATGAGATTGGCGCCGGCCTTGAGCAACCGGGCTAGGTGGACGCGGTTGCGCTCGCCGCCGGAGAGCACGCCGACCTTCTTCTGCTGGTCCGCGCCGGTGAACCCGAATTGCGCGCAGTAGGCCCGGGCGTTGACCTCGCGGCCGCCGAGATCGAGCAGTTCGTTGCCCTCGCTGATCGCCTCGTAGATCGTCTGGCCGTCCGGCAGCGCGTCGCGCGATTGGTCGACATGCGCGATCTTGACGGTTTCGCCGACTCGGAGCGTGCCGCGGTCCGGGGTCTCCCCGCCGACGATCATGCGGAAGAGGGTCGTCTTGCCGGCCCCGTTCGGTCCGATCACTCCGACAATGCCGCCGGGCGGAAGCGAAAAGGTAAGGCTGTCGAAGAGGAGGTGGTCGCCGTAGGCCTTGGCGAGACCCTGGCTCTCGACGACGAGCGTGCCGAGGCGCGGGCCGGGCGGGACGACCAACTCGAAGTCGCGTTCCTTCTCGACGACGTTCTGCTTGAGCATCGCCTCATACGCGCTGATGCGCGCCTGGGACTTGGCGACGCGGGCCTTGGCCGACTGCCGGATCCACTCCAGCTCGCGGGCCATCGCCTTCTGGCGGCGGTCCTCGGTGCGCTGCTCAACGGCCTGCCGGCGCTGCTTCTGTTCGAGCCAGCCCGAGTAGTTGCCCTTCCATGGAATGCCGTGCCCGCGGTCGAGCTCGAGGATCCACTGCGCCACGTTGTCGAGGAAGTAGCGGTCGTGCGTCACTGCGATCACCGTGCCCTCGTAGCGAGCCAGGTGCTGCTCGAGCCAGTGGACGCTCTCGGCGTCGAGATGGTTCGTCGGCTCGTCGAGGAGCAGGATTGAAGGCTTCTGCAGGAGCAGGCGCGCGAGCGCCACGCGCCGCCGCTCGCCGCCGGAGAGGCGGTCGACAATCTGGTCGCCCGGCGGACAGCGGAGCGCGTCCATCGCCATCTCGACCTGCGGTGTGACGTCCCAAGCCCCGAGCTGTTCGATCTTCTCCTGGAGATCGCCCTGCTTGGCCATGATCCGGTCCTTCGCCGCGTCGTCCGGTGCATCGTTCAGCTCATCCCACGTCGCGTCGTACGCGGCCACGAGGTCGGTGAGGTGCCGCACGCCCTCTTCGACGCAGGCGCGAACGGTCGCGCCGGCGGTCAGGCTGGGTTCCTGCTCGAGAAGCCCGACGGTGTAGCCGGGCTCAAAGTGCACGCGCCCGTCGATCTCTGTGTCGCGTCCAGCGAGGATGCGCAGGAGCGAGGACTTGCCGGAGCCGTTGAGTCCCAGCACGCCGATTTTCGCGCCGTAGTAGAACGACAGCGAGATGTCGCGGAGGATTTCCTTGCGCTCGATTTTCTTCGCGACGCCGAGCATCGAGAAGATGATCTTGGGCTCTTCAGTCTTGGCCATGGAGTTCCCGCAAGGAATCCCGGGGGACGGGTGGCGTCAACCGCAGGCGCGCGGTGATGTCGCGTGCTCGAGGGCGCGCAGGCGCGCCATGGCGTCGGCGGCGTTGGCGCCGCACATGGAGGGCTCGGGCCGGAGCGAGACGCAGACGGCGGGGCGCTCGGGAAGACCGAACAGCCGACAGGAGAGAGTGTCGTCCAGCTGCACGCAGGGAATGCCCGCGGGTTTGCCGTGGGGCATGCCGGGAATCGGCGAGGAAATCGATGGCGCGATGCAGCAGGCGCCGCAGCCGGGTCGGCAGGCGTGGTCCAGCGTGGTCACGGCACGGCCTACTTGAGGGAAAGCTCCACGCGGGCGCTGCCGGCGCGAATCGATCCGACGCTCACGCGCTCGGGGCTGAGGCCGGTCCCTTGGAGGAGCCGCTCGCGCACGGCGTTCGCTCGCGCGCGCGCGAGTTCCTGCAGCGCGGCGTCGTCGATTTCGACGGTGGCGAGGAGTTGCGCCGCCATCTGCTCCGGGGTGATCGGTGCCACCTGCGGCGCGTCGGCGACGGATTCGGTGGCTGGGACCGGACTGGGCGTGACCGCGGGCGCGGGGGCGGGTGTCGCTGCCTGGGACGTCGCCGGACCGGCCGGGCGTCGGAGGCGCTCGGCGAGCAGGCGAAGCAAGCGGGCAAGCAAACCGTCGCGGTTTGCGTCCGGGGCCGGTGCGCTGACGCTGACCTCCGGAACCGGGGTCGGAGAGGGGATCGCCCGTGCTGCGGCGGCGGCCGCTTGGGCGGCAACCACCTCCGGAAAGTTCTCGGCGAAGAGGGCGGCGAGGGCGGCGACTTCGGTGGTCGGCGCGAGGGGAGCATCCTCGGGGAGTCCGGCCGCCTGCTGCAGGCGGCGGGCGACCGCGTCGATCCGGCGGGCGAGCTCCCGCTCGCGGAGCGGAGCCCGATCCACGGCTGGATCAAACTGGCCGGTCAACTCGACGCGCAGCCCGGGCCGATCGGCCAGGGCGCGGTGCAGGGTCGCGAGCTTCTTCACCTCGTTCTCCCGCGGTTGCGGCGCACCTGCATCGAAGAGCTGGACCGCGAGTTCCTCTCCGCCTCCGCCGAACGCCGCGCCGAGCAGTGCGAACGGTGACGTGGCGACCTTCGTCAGGAGTCCGACCAGCGTGCGGGCAACGGTGGGGCCGATGTGGAACGCGGGATCGTCGACACGGCCCGCCACCGGAAGATCCAGGGTCAGCCGACCGCGCGAATCCGTCAGGAGGGCCAGCGCGAGGGGCACGGGCAGGTTGGTGGCCTGCGGGCTCGGCTGCCGCTCGCCCAGCGTCAGTCGTTCCACCGTGATGCGGTTCGCGGTGTCGAGTGCGTTGCGCGCCAGCCGAACCCGGCTCTCGATGGAGAGGTGGCCTCGTTCCACGCCGTAGCCGGTGTAGCGGACGCTGTACGGGGTGAGGGGCACGAGGTCCAGTCGAGTGAGATCGAGGCGCAGGTCCGCCGAGGGTGCGGCACCGAGGGCCTGAACGTCGCCGCGGATGCGCAGCGGAGCATCGGTTCCGAGTCGGCCCTCCAACTGCACCGTTGCCGAGGTGGTCGACGTGCTATCGATGCGTTCGATCGTGCCGGACAAATCGCTGAGCGCCACCGTGACGACGGGCTGCATCATCCCGTCGGAGAAGCTGAGCCGGGCTCCCTCCACGTGCAGCCGTCCGATCGCAAATGGCAGTGGCGACGTGGCTGCGCGCGGCGTGCCGGGGGAAGCGGTGGCGGGAGCAAGGTTCGGCGCGCCCGGGGCGGCGACAGGTTTGGCGATGGGCACCGCGGAGGCAGCAGCGGGCTTCAGCAGCGCGGCGAAGTTCAGGCGTCCTTCGCGGCTGACCGCGGCGTTGATGCGCGGTTCGACCCAGCGGATTTTGCCGACGCGGCTGCGGAACGACGGAACGTCGAGCGCGAGGTCTTCGAGCTCGAGCTGCTTCCATGTGATCAACGGAGCATTCGCTTGGTTGTCGACGAGTGAAACGTCGCTCACGGACGTTTTTCCCGTGATGGCGCCCTGACCGTTCTTCCACGTCAGGCGCAGCGAGCCACCGGTCCGTCCGGTCGCCAGCCAGACGTCGGCAAATTGCTCAAGGTAGGGTCCCCACGGAGCCAGCGGTAGGTCGACGAGTTCGACCGAGACCGCGGCGTGCTGGGTCGCGGGCGTGAGCTCACCGGCCATGCGAATCACTCCGCCGCCGCGCAACGCGACCTCTCCCTCGATGGGCCAGGCTTGATCGACCGCGCTGAGGTTCAGCGCCCCCGCCTTCACGCGCAATGACTCCGTGCTGATGTCCACGTGGCGTGCGTCCGTGCCGTCGCGGAATCGGACACCCGGTCCGTCGATCTCAAGCGCGGTGAACGCGATTTTCAGCGCGGAGTCGCGGGACGTTGCGGGCGTGGTGGGGGCGGCGGATCCCGGCGCCGCGGGAACGGCGAGCGCCGACTGCAGGCGGGCGAGGGGTTGAAGTCCGCTCGCATCGCGTTGCAGGTCCAGCTTGATCCCTTCGATCGCGAGTTTCCCCGCCTGCACCTCGCGCGTGTCCGAATCGACGGTGCCTCCGGTGCTGGAGAACGCGGTCAAGGTGAGGAAGGGTTCGGCGTCGCCCTTTGCGACCAGTTGCAGGTCCTTCAGCCGCAGGCTCGCGTTTTCAAGTACGGTGCGGGTTTGGGTGTTCACCCGAGTGATCCTGAAATCGGTCTCCAGCGTGGCGGATCCGGAACGCAGGGTCAGCGGCAGCGCGGATGAAACGACCGGGGAAAGGACCGCGAGATTCGCGTCGCTCACGGTGAGGGTTCCCGAAAGCTGCGCCAGCGTCGGCGACAACGCTGCGCGGAGGTCGATCCGCCCCCCTGACTCCACCGTCGCCGAGAGCTGGAAGAGGGCGTTCGCGTCGGTGTGAGTGGTGTCGAGTCCGTGCAGTTCGGCGGCGAGCTCCGAGAAGCGCAGCACGAGTGTTTCCGCATCGTGCTCGGAGCGAACATGGACCGTGGTGTCGCGGAGCGTGGCGCGGTCGAGTCGCAGGTGCGGCAAGACCGGCGCGGCCTCGGTCGGTGCGGGAGCGGACTCCTGGGCGGGACCGAGCTGGGCCAGATTGAGCGTACCGTCGTCGTTGCGGACGACGTAGAGCGAGATACCGTCGAGGCTCACGTCCTGCAGGTGCGGCTTGCCGAGCAACGTCGCCCAGAAACCGAGATTGGCGGACACTTCCCGGATCGACAGCAGGGGAGAACCGTTCGTCTCTTTGACCGCAACGCCCTCGAGCGCAGCGCTCAAGCGGAAGGGATTGACGCGGGCGGCCTCGATGGTGACCGATCGCGCGAGCAGTCGACTGAGTTCCTCGGCGGCGCGGGGACGCAGGATTCCGGGCAGACCAAAAAAGCCGAAGAGCATCACGGCGCCGGCGAGGGCGACGCACGCGAGGGCGAGAAGGCGGGGCCAACGCCGCCTTGGGCGGCGGCGCAGTTCAGCGAGCGACCATTTCACGTGACCGTGCTACCGCACTGGACGGCGGCGGCAAGACCGGCGCGGAGATTTTCGCTCAGGCCAGCGCTTTTAGACTCTCCTTGAGCTGCTTCGCGTGGTCCTTCGTATCCACCTTTTCGATTACAGCCAAGACTTTGCCTTTCTTGTCGAGGATGAAGGCAGAGCGTGCGGGGCCGAGGTAGGTTTTTCCGTACATCGATTTTTCCACGATCGCGTCGGCGGCGCGGGCAAAGCCGTCGTCCGGATCGCTGACCAAGGCGAAGGGCACCTTCTTCTTCGCCGCGTACTTCTGGTGCGAGGCGGAGGTGTCGCGGCTGATGGCGATCACATCGCAGCCGAGGCGGTCCAACTCGGCAGCAGCCGCGACGAGTGAGTCGATCTGACGATCACACGATCCGGTGTTGTTGCGCATGTACACCGACACGACGGTGCGCCGGCGCAGCAGGGAGGACAGTGCGACGGTGGTGGCCTGTCCATCGCGGACCACGGCCCGTTGCAGGGAGAGATCGAGAGTCTGGCCGGGGGAAATCATCCGGCAGCGAACGCGCGTCGGGCGGCGGGTCAACCCCGGCTGCCGGATCGCGGTTGGACTTACCCTAGGTCAGATGTGCTTGGAATCCGCCGCATCCTTGGCGACGTAGCCGGACTCCTGACGCTGGTGATTGACGGCGTTTTTCTTCAGGTAGGCCTGGTACACATCGTCCGCGCTCATGCCGAGGGTTTGGGCCAGCGAGA
>Ga0164292_10001297_pt1 | contig 20100 bp, 25 predicted proteins | sample GEODES117metaG_FD_111486 | JGI IMG/M metagenome (GOLD analysis project Ga0164292, IMG submission 111486) | Eutrophic lake water microbial communities from Lake Mendota, Wisconsin, USA - GEODES117 metaG | ecosystem: Environmental > Aquatic > Freshwater > Lake | place: USA: Lake Mendota...
ATCGAGAAGTTCACTTGTTTAATTAAAACTACCATTCTATAACACCAAAGTCAACTCAAATGTAAAAATTAAACTATTTATAAAGAAAAATTACTATGCAGTATTGGAGTTTAGGACAAATGTCAAATGAGGAGAAAGAAAATATCTTATCCAAACACAAAGAGGTTTATAATGGTTACCAAACAATGCAACCAAAAGTTAATAACACACAACCCCTTTATGTTCAAGACTTTGCAAAAGATAAGTTGGGTGCAACTATCACAAATGATGGTACTGTAAAACCTTATACTGATTATAGAATCAATGAGTCACATGTTATGGATACTTGTGAACAATGTGGAGGAACGATGAATGAAGGTGAATGTTCTGAATGTGGTTGGGGTGGACAAATGAACGAAAAAGTTGATATAGAAAAGGTTATAAAAAAAGGGGTTAAGAAAGCTAAGGAATTTGTCTATGGTAAACAAAAAGACTCTAAAAAACCTTACACGGCGGAAGCGGTTGATAAAATTATATCATCAATCAAAGGTTCAAAAAACGAAGAGCAACTCAAAAGTACTTTGAAAATGTTCGAAAATATTTTGGACACTAATGATGACCTTTTAGACGTTTATAAAGATAGAATAATTAATGCTTTTAAGAGGAAAGCCCAAGAACTCGATTTCTATTTGGATAAATCCATGTTAAAAAAACTGGACATCAAGGAATATAAAACAGGCAAATTATCTGACATTTATCATCAGGAAGATTTAAATCCATCAGACGATTTCGATTATGTAGAAGGTGGTGGAAATGATTACGGTACTTTTGAAAAAATGCACCATATGAAAGATATAAAAAACGAGGAAACTGCAACATCAAATGCTCCTTTGTCATATGGAAAACATTACAACGAAATTGAACCTCCTTATGATTTTAAATCCAATGGACCTGTCGGGGATGGTGGAACTCTAAGACAAAAAGATGTGAATGAAGGCAGTTACACTGGCGGTGGAAATTCTCCAGATTTTGAGGCCGATATTGACCCAGCTTTTGATTTTGAAACGGATGGTCCAATTGAGGATACTTACACAGAACCAGCAGATGATATGGATTTGGATGAAAAACAGTCTTGGAAAGCTTATGACTTCATGTCAGGTGGACCTGATAATGGAGGAGATGCGTATCCGATGAACGAAGAGGGTGAGTGTGAAGAATGTTGGGAAAAAATGGAATCAGCATGGACTGAAGAAGTAGATGAACAAGATGTTTCTGGTGTACAAGGAATATATGGGGCGGCAGAAAAACCATACGCGTTCGTTAGCACGGGTCCTGGTAAAGCAGGTCCATACCAAACTCATAGCTGGGGTGGAGAACAATTAAGTGAAGAAGGTTATGAGTCAGAAGATGAAGATGTTTATTGGGAGGAAGATTTGGAACCTAACGAACTTAATTTAGACCTTACAAAGTTCAATCCTGAAGACAAGTCTTGGGAAGAAATAACCGCACATACAGGTGAAGATGAATTTGCACACTTGAATGAAGATGTGAAAGAAAAGCTAGAAAAACAGCAAGGTAAAATTCTTGAAATGTTCGAGAGGTTCAAAAGATTTCAGTAAAAACGTTCTCAAAAGAAAATTTTTTCAATTCTTCAAAAGAAAATGTCATTTTTGATTCGGATTCAATATCATCTTTGAAAACAATCAAATCTACAAGTCGATTATTCATTAAATTTGAGTTTTTCAATAATCTTTTGAGTTCATTCACTTTATATGTAATCCAAAAGTCCTCCAAATTATTCCGTTGATAAAGTTGGTACTTTGGTAAAAAAATATTGTAGGTCTCCAAGTTATTTTCCAAAGACAATTCTGAAAATCTATAATCTTCAGTAAAATTGAAATTTAAAACTCTTTGATATGGTTCGCACCACTCACTAAGTACTTTTTTTTGATATACGTTCAAAATAATTAAAATCTTTTTTTCAGTATTTTCATGAAAAAAGAATTCTTTGAGATTTGAGACGTCGAAAGATATATCTCCTTCATAATCTGTGAAATAACTTTTTTTCTTATTTTCGAAGAAATTGGGGTGGAAGTTATTTGAGATACAATTATCAAATTCATTTTCATCAACATCTAAGTTTTTTGTGTGGAAGTAATCTAAAATTTTGGATTTTTCTAAGAAAAAACTAAAATTGTTTCCATTATCAACAACATAAAAACTATCTCCAATTATATTTTTCTTGACCTGACGAATTTCTGTAACAAGATTATTGTTTTTAAGTAAATTTGAATATGAAACACAAATACTACCCATGTGTCTATTTTTACAATAAATTTTGGTGTTAAAAACAAAATCTGTCATTCTTAAAATAACAGGTTCAAACTTTAAGTGTTCAGAAACCTTTTCAAAAATTCGAAAATCTGGGACTTCTGATGCTTCGGAAAAACAAATTATATCTTCAAAATCCAATAATAACTCAGAAAAAATATCAAATAAACTTTGGGAGTTTACTGATAGCCAAGTGTCGTTATTGTCCGTTTCAATAATCGTAATTTTATCTATCCATTCAGAGCAAATTTTTTTTAATCTATTAATTTCTGAAAAACTATTTGGTGTTGTTATGATTATGTGATAAAGGTCTTTATAAACATTTTTTAGATGATGTTTGAGTATTTCCAAATCTTCAGTGAGATTGATTACCTCAACAATTTTATTTTTTTTTAGTTGACTAATCATATTTGTTGAAATCAGTTTCTTTTTTCTTATAATTAAGATATAAAAATTTTTTCAAATGTCACTATCAAGATATTTTCTAAACGAACATCGTGGAACTATGAACCACTTGAATTATTACTATTTTACAGACGCTTTCACAAAAGATGAACTGATAGAAATAAGAAGATTAGGTGATGCATTACCCAAAATGTCTGGCACTACTGTTGCCGACTATGATGAACACGTTTCAGATTACAGAAAGAGTGAGATTGCGTGGATAGGAGATAACGATGATACAAGGTGGTTATTTGAAAAAATGGCAGACCTTTGTAAGATTGCAAATAAAAATATGTGGAACTTTGATATATGGGGATATCAGGACGGTTTTCAATACACTGTTTATTACGGAGATGGTGGTCACTATGACTGGCACGCTGATTTAGGTCCGGGTATTTCAAACAGAAAAATATCTTGTGTTCTACAACTTTCTGACCCAGGTGAGTATGAAGGTGGTGATTTACAAATGAACCCAGGAGGAAATATTTTGACAGTTCCAAAAGGTTTAGGAACCCTTTGTTTTTTTCCATCGTTTCTTCTTCACCGAGTTACCCCATTGAATGGTGGTGTTAGGAAATCTTTAGTAAATTGGTTTTGTGGTGCAAATTTCAGATAATAAAGTTCCGAGAGAAGTTATTACAATAAAAGACTTCCATAGAGTTGCTAGAGAAAATGAATTTTTCATTTGGCATTTCTTAAAAAAAAATCAATGTGCTGGTCAACATGAATTATGTTCCTATTTCGATAATTACACAGGAGGATTGAGTCAAATCACCCATACAATAAAATACATCTTCAACTCCATAGATATTCCTTACTTTGAATCCTACACAGAGGAAAGCATGGATTTTTTACTCGATTTAGGTTTCAAAGAAAATTTCTTGTATCAAAGAAATTTCAATGATAAGTTTTACATAACCAAAGAACAGAAATTTTCACCATTATTCATTACATTCAATCGTTTTATGATGGTTGGTTCTTCACCTCAGAAATGTTACTGCTCTGATTATTTGATAGAATTGATAATGGAACTCAATCCAAAATTCATTTTGAATTCACATTTTGACTAACGTTCAGTGTTGAAGAAAAACACTTGGAATAGTCTTCCGTCAAACATATCTCTTCCGAAATAATCTAGTGATACGTGGTAATTGTCGGCACGATACATAATCATTCTATTGAATACATTTCCAATTCTGTCAACCAAGTCCCACTTGGTCATATCCTGACAGTCAAAACCTGGAGGTGCTAGCTCTTTATATCCTGGCTCATTTTCTCTTTTATAGTCATAATGCATCCATCCTGTTGCCTTGTGTCTGAAAATTCCTGTACCTGAACTTAATGGTGCATCGGGTGTTAGATAAAGAACCGCGGCCCAATCCGTTGTAGAATCGGCATGTATCCAAGACCTATCAGCGGCGACTGTGTATTGAAAAGAACCTGTATAATTATTTTCTGGGTCATCACTACCCCAATATGTGATTTCACCAGCAAAGGGGTATAGAATGTCTCTTAATCTTTTTTTCAAAGCAGGATTGAGAAACGACTTGGTTCTTTGACCAGGGTAGTTTCCACGAACTTTGAATTCTTGTTTAAGCGCAAAATCTCTGACCTCCATTGGGTTTTCATAAAAATCATCTATAGTTAGGGAATTGAATCTCATATCAATCTTTTTGATAAAACTAATGCAAAAATTTATGAAATCAAATTAAAATTTTTTTGACTTTTCATACATTTTATAATATTTCTATATAAATTAATTGAAATGGAAATCAAAGAGATAGTATCATATTTTTTAAATCCCGACTCCAATATGTTGGAGGTTTCTTTCAGAACTATTGAGGACAATGATGAAGTTTTGAGAACTGACAACATTGAAGGCTCGGTTATTGAAGATTATGGTTTTGATTTAGTCACCGAAAGCTTTGATTTTTTCGACGACGAATTCGAAAACGATGAAGTCGAGGAAGTAAAAATTGAACTTGATGAAGATGAACTTATAACATTCTTGAATGAATATTATACGGTTAACCCTCATTCATTACCAGCTGCGGATTTTTATTAAGGACCAACTCTTGTCCAAACGAATGTAAGGACTTGTTTTTCACCAAATTTTCCTCTTGCCCAACTACCTGTACTTTGGAGTTGTAAGGTCTCAATTCCATCTTCTTCAATATGAAAAGTTAGGGTTTTGGAACCTGTTTGATTTTCATAGTCGAATTGTAAATAACCGTGATTGTACGTGGTGTTATTAAGAACTCTATAAAAGATAAAATTTGGAGATGAACCATATTCCCAAATGTCATTTCCAGACGAGCTAACACCCAAAAGATTCATTCTGAGCGTTGAGTAATCTAAGTGAATATAAAATCGATTCAAAACAATACTATCAAATGGTTTTGGTAAAGTTGGATTCAAGTAGACAGAACCTGTCCGATAAAGTGAATCTTTTGAAACGTTTTGGTCAACAGAGGTAACATCCAAAAGGGTAAGTTTATATTTTCCACTAAGTGTTAAATCTGAAATAGGTAAAGCATACCTTTCACAAGAACTTAGTAGAATAATAAGTAAAGAGAAAATTAGGTGTCTCATTTGAAAAAAATAAAAAAACTATTTCATTTTTCAAAATAATTATAGGTATGAATCTTAATACTGATTTTCTTATAGATTTTTTTAGGAAATACACCACATCAGAAAAAAAGGAGATGGACGAACAAGATGAAGCCGGAGGAGCCGGTGGTGGAAAAGGAAATAACCCGTCAAAATGGGCAGACACAGTTGGTGGACCGACAAGAGGTGTTGCAAACAGTTTACCAAAAAAGGGACAGTATTGGGCTTCAATACACGGAGGTCCTAAAAGAGGCGTTGCAAATAAGTTAGGAACTGCTTAATGAAAAAAAATATCCAAAATATCAGTAAAGGAGAAAATATTTCTTTTTTGACTCAAAGAAACTACTTCGGAGAAAAAAAAAGTCTATCAAAATTATTTGAACAGGGTGGATTTGGTGGTGTTGGTACCTCACCTGAACAAGTAAAAAAAATGGAAGACAAAATTACTCAATCTGAACTAGAGAAAACTAGACAGAATAACTTGAAATCATCTTTTGATGAAAGATTTGAAATTTATGATATTCCCTATCCAAACTCACACGATAATGATAAAACGATAATTTTACCAATTAAGAGTAGGGTTTCATTTTTTGAAGGGGTTGAGGATTTGAGAAAAGTTTTTTTCAAGGGATGGGAAGGAACACAGTATGCCAATCAAATTCCAAAAGATTTCCAATTACCAAAAGTTCAACCTGGAACTTTGAGAACATTTGTCACCCCCGACGAAAAATGGTACAAATTAACCCTAGTCAGAAATGAAGATGGGTACTGGAAATTCGATTGGTTTTTTGATGAAAACAATCAACCATTTATACAACAAAATTACTTCGATGAGGAACTTCCAAAAATATACCTTAAGGAGGAGGAAACATGGTGGGATTTATGGAGTGGGTGGACATTAACCTTGTTATCGATTGCTGCGGCAGCTTTAATTCCTGGTATGCAAGGTTTATTATTATCTGCGGCAATAGATTTAGTTGTGGCAGGTAATGCTTTAGTAGAAGGAGACGGATTGGGTGCGATAATTTCAACCCTTTTAGCTTTTGCCCCTTTCCTTTCGTATTCAGTAAAAGGGTTGGGAAGATTTTCATCTCAGGAAGTTAAAGCTGTAAGTTCAAAATTCGCAAGAGCTGAGACTGAGGCGGAAGTGAAAGCAATTTACAAAAGGTTGAGTGATAAGGAAAAAATATTAGTCAGAGGAGTGATGTCTCAAGAGCCAAAACAGTTTTTAAAACTTCTTGATGAAAACATTTGGAAAGTTTATGAAGAGGGATTGAAAAGAGGTACATGGAATGCTAAAGATGTTGTTAATTCTGTGAACAAACTCATAAGTGAAAAAAAATTACCAATGCCTGAGCTGGCTAAATGGTGGCAAAAAAATCCAAATCTTACAAGATTTGGTATTGATTTAGGTACCACTGGTTTAATTCTTGCAGGTTCAACCCCTTTTGTACTGAAACAAGAATTAGAAAAAACTCTTTCGAAAACTAAAGAGATGATAAGCACTGGAGAAAAAAGGTCCTTGACTCCTGAAGAACTGAAAAATCTCAAAAACAACTTCTGGGAGGAAAATAATTAGTAAAAATAAAACTAACAACTGACCTTATATTTATAAAGAAAAGAAATGAAGAAAGTATTATTATCAGAGGTTAATAGAATTAACGAATTAATGGGATTATCTTTATTAAATGAAGCCACTGGCAACCCACTTTTGACAATAATAAAAAGACTCGGAGCGGGTTTGGAAAGAGAAATATTGGCAGTCACAGGAGAAGAACTTAGTAATCTTAGTGCTAAAGGAGTTTCGAAACTATTAGGTTCTAAAAGCACTGCGTTGAAACCATTGATTATTTCAATATATCAAGAGTTGATTCCAGGTATGACCAAGGCAATGTTTAATGCTAAAACTTTCGATGAATTAGTTGATGAGTTAGCACTCCAAGGGGTTTCTACCAACAATATCAAAAGTTTAATGAAAAGAGCCGGTGAGGATTGGGGTGAACCAAGGGGAGGTTTTCCTGCTAACCCAAAACTCGGGACTTCCAAAACCAAACCAAAGCCAGTTGATGGACCGAAACCTCCCAAACCTCAAGAATTGACACCTACAAGTATGGATTTGGCAACTTTGATGGCGGAAGGGGCTTCAGCAGAGCAAGCTGTAGTTTCTTGGTTTTCAAAAAGATTAAAAACTCTTAATTTACCCAAAATTCCAGCCGACCAAGTGGATGATTTTTTAACAGAGGTTGTTGCTCAAGTAAAAGCAAAAATACCTCAAATAAGCAGATTGGAAGTAGACTCAAAAAGAATTTTGCAAGAGTTTCAAACTCTACCAAGAGAACAACAAAGGGAAATTTTAATAAAAGTCCAGAAAGAAATGTATAGAGGAGGGATTTGGTCTGATTTTGCAAATTCGTTCAAATTATTTGATAACCCTAATCTTAAACTTTATGGATACAAAGAAATAATGAAAAAAACTTTGGGGTTAAACATAGCTTTAACGATTTCTACAATAATCTCTGACGTAATCAGAGCTATATATGATTTCAAAGAAGATATTAATTGGAGAGGACACTTCGGATTGAATTGGTTCCCAGCGTTGTTGGCTAAATTAAGCGTGAATTTTGTTCCCTATTTCAACGTCGCGGCTAATTTTCTTTTATTTTTAGAATCAATAATTCAAGGTTTCATAGATTATGGACTTAGGAGTGGAAAAAAAGATGAAACAGATGGATTGGATAATCTGATGCAACAAGGAGGTTCTGGAAATAAGTAATAGTTCAAAATAATATGAATTGTGGCAATAGACTATAACATACAAAGAAATAAACTTTACACGACTTTGTTGTCAACAGAGACAAGTAAAGGGAACCCTTTTTTAGATAAAAAGTATTCATTTACTGATTTTTACAAAAGATTTTTTTCTGCGGACCAAGGTGTAAAAGATTTATACAATGCTTTGACCACAACAAAAAAAAAGTCAGGTGAATTTTTTTTAGACCCAAAAAAATACACTTTAGCAAATTTTTATTTTTCGTTTGGATGTGATTTGACATTTGCACCAAAGGAATTCTGTGAAGCTCAAAAATCCAAGTTTTCAGGAAATTATGTTGATGGGAAAGCCAAACTTTCAATTACAGACATATCAGGTAACTTGAGTTATATTTTAAAATCTGACAAAGATATTACAATTCCGGTCATTAATAAGAAAATCGACCCTGAAATCAAAGGAAACCTCACAAACAAAGTTGGTGATGTATACGTAGATAAAAAATCTTGGGGAGAAACTAGATTTAATTTTATAGATGACGGTAAAGGGAATATAATTCAGATAAATGTAGAGGTTGTTGCAAGTGCAATGAATAAAGAATTGAAATTAGCATCATATAATTTCACCAAAAATGACTCTGAGGTTAGTCCTGAGGAGGATAAAGAAAAGGAAGAAGATGGAGAGTGGACTTGGAGGGAGGTTCCAAAAGCCGCTTGGGAAGCACTCAAGAAAGCGGGTAAATGGGTTAAAGAAGAAGGTGGAAAGTTTTGGGCATATTTAAATGCTGAAGGTGAGGCAAGAGATGCTGAAGAAAATATTTGGGGTTGTATCAATAAATACAATGAAAATTGGGGTTATTATAAGTTACTTCGTGGTGGCACAGGTACTGGACCTGATTATTTTTATGAGTTTAGTACTTATAAAATTGATGGTAAAAAAACAATATTTGTTTACTTTGAAGATGGTAAATTCGTTCTTAGAAGTTTTGATACCAACCAAAATATACCAGGACAATCTGGTAAATGGAGTTGTCTTGAAGGCGGTGGGTATAAATTAGATTATGATGATGGAAGGAAAGCTGTTTTCGGTATGAATGAAAAAGAATCGAAAATCCAATCATCATCCGACCAAGAAGGTAATGAAAAATCAAATCAACCAATCTCCGCTTGTAAGAGCATGATTAGTTGTCCAAGTTTTGTTGATTATGTAAATAAAAACTTGGAATATAAAGTTTGTATGAAATGTCCTGAAATACAAAATTTTCAAAATAACCCTGTTCTGAAAGTAATTTATTTTAGAAAATTGAAACAAAATAACCTTCCCGAAAGAACTGATGATATTTTTGGACCAATTATGAAATCAGCGATTGAGGAATATCAAGAAATGAATGGTATTACAAAAACCGGTACTATCAATCACAATACTTACATTGCATTGAAAAAGGATAGTAAAGGAAGAGGTGCATAAATAAGATATTTATTTTATATAAAACGTTCATGATGACTAAGAAAAAAAATATTTCAGAACAAAACATTAATGACCCAAACGCGGAGTTTTTGAAAAAAGCTATGGAATTAGGTTGTTTCAGGCAATTTACCGAAGCTTTGGCTCCAAAGGGTCTTAGAATAGACCCTACACCAATTCAAGATAAAAATGGTGAATTTGTGTTAAAAGCCATAGGAAAAAAGTCTGGTAAGACTTATTATGTACATGCAAATCCTCAAAGAATTGTGGATGAAAAAAATCCCTCAGAATTTTTTGAATGGGAATGCCCAAGTCTTGGTGATAAATCTGTTAGAGTTCAATCCGATATTGAAAGACTACGTGCAAGTAGAGAAGAACAAAGTGGTATAGATTGTGTTAACACTTTCAGAGAACTTTATGAAAATTATTTAGCTGTAAGTAAAGGTGGCGCCACATTAGATACTACAGTTATTGATAGATTGAGAAAAAATGCTCAAGCCTGTTTGATTAAGCCCGAAGTGAAAAGAAAATTATTTCTGAGTAAAATTCCAGGTATTAATCAAAGATTTGAAAAAATATTTAATGAACTCAAATCAATTAACCCTGCTGATACAAGATTGAAATTTTTTAGATTGGTTGAAAATGAAAACATATCCAAGTTAATAAAAAAAACATTAAAAGAATTCAAACAAGTAAAAGAAACCAAGAAAATTGAAAAGAAAATATTCGAGTCGAGAATTAACATGGTGTTTGAAGGATTTGATAAGTTTGAAAAACTAAACCAACAAAAAAAAGTTAAAACAGGTTTCAAAACTCTAAAAGAAATTCGTGAAATTCAAAAATCTACCTTGATGACCGAGACTTTAGGTAGTTTGTTCAAAGGTATTTACGGAAAATCTTTTGAGTCATCAATAGGTTCAATTTCTGAACCATTATTCAATATGATTTTCACAAAGATTTCTTTGGACGAGGATTTGAAAGGTAAAATCATGGATAATTTACAATCAAAAACAGAACAATTGATTGCGAGTATGGATAGTTGTTTAGATTTTTCGAAATTTTTGACCGACATCATCACTGAAGAGTATGCAAAAAAATTGGACAATGAAAAAAAATCAGGTATGAATGTTTTACAATCTGCTTTGATGGATGCTGTTGACGACGAAATGTTCAGGAAAAATTTACAAACAAAAATAGAATCTGAAGTTTGTAGGCTTTATGAAAAATTTACAGAAAATGCAAAAAATTTGATGGTTAGAATGAACGCACTTTAATCATCAATATAAAAGAAAAGAACAAAAAGGGGGTGTTCTAAAATCTAAAAAAAAGAAGGGTTATTTACCCTTCTTTTTTGTTTTAACTACTTCATCGATTATTCCGTATTCCACAGATTCTTCTGCTGTTAACCAGAAATCTCTTGAGGCGTCTTCTGTGACTTGTTCGGACGTTTTTCCACAGAACTCACCTAACAACTCGAATAAAATTTTATTCGTTTTTTCCCACTCTATGAAGTTTATACGAGCGTCTTGAATATTTCCACCAGCACCACCTGAAGTTTGGTGTAACATGGTCTTTGAAAATCTCAAAGAAGAACGTTTACCTTTTGTTCCGGCACCTAAGAGAACCGAACCCATAGATGCCGCCATACCTGTGTTTACTGTTCTGATATCACATGAAATATATTGCATCACGTCAACCATAGAAAGACCTGATTTAACACTACCACCGGGTGAGTCGATATGCATAGTTATATCAGATTTATCGGAAGAGTCCAAAAACATCAATTGTGCTTGAACAATTGTGGACATACGGTCATCAACGGGTCCCGCAACCCATAAAAGTCGGTCTCTCATCAAACGAGAGAAAATGTCCATTTGAGTAACACGTAATTCTCTTTCTTCTAAAATGTAGGGTGTCATTGAAGATTCAATCTTCAAACCTTCATAATGTAAATCGAGAGAGTTTTTACCGAGGTGTTTAACGTAGTAGTTCTGAAATTCTTTTCCAATTTCCATATTTGTGATTTTTCACAAAAATAGAAATTATTTATGACAATCCCAAAATATCATCAGCAATTTCTTGAGACGAAAGTTCGGTCCATTTTCTCGGGTGTTGATAAGACCAAAAAGTCTTCCAATTACCAAACCAAATTAAATCTTTTTTTCTGGTGTCTAAAGTTCTAAAGTCAGTGCTGTCTTTTGGAAATCTTCCGATGTTATACGTTTTATATACATCTATGTATGGAATGTTATAGTAAGTGATAAAAGATTTATTTATGTCATCGAAAGGAGTTTCTACAATTGGAGTACAACCATGGATTCTAACATATTCTTGAACTCTTTTTACCCAAAGTTTGCATTCCTCATAACTTTCGGTTTTCAAAATAAATCGAACTAATTTACCGTAATCATTGAATCGGTGTGAAAAAATCCTGTTCATACCGTGTTCAGGAACATATTTGTATATAAGAATTTCCCAATCACCATAAAATTCTATAGGTAGTTTGAAATATGGACAAAAAGATTTTTTGGGAGATATAGGATAAGACTCTACTGTGTATGGAGTTTCATCATTTTGAAGATACTCTTTGACTTCGACGTAGTAAGATTCGTCAGGACCTGACATTCTAACAAGAATACCTTTATCGAAATTATAAATTATACGTTCATTATTCAGTGCTATATACATAATCCTCTATGACTAATTTATCAATTATTTTTTTATTTAGAGCTCTGAAGGCTTGATTTGGATTTTCAATAATAGGTTCGTTGTGAGAATTAAAAGATGTATTCAATAAAACAGGAATTCCTGACAATTTATAATACTCGTTCAAAATTTCCCAAAACTTAGGTAAATTATCTTTGACAACAATTTGTGGTCTAGCAGTTTTATCAGATTTTTGAATTACGGCAGGAATTTCACTTATCCATTCCTCTTTCGTTGAATAACATAACGTCATGAATTCTGATGTATATTTTGATTTTGAACAGGTGAAAATTTCATCAAATTTTTCTTCCAAAACGATGGGTGCGAAAGGCATTGTTTCGTATCTATTTAACCTTTGATTCAAAATACCATGTGTTCCTACATCTGTGGGACGTACTAAAATACTTCTTGCACCCAAAGCTCTTGGACCGTGTTCAGAACCTCCTTGGAACCAACCAATTATTTTACCTTCATTCAAATCTTTAGCAATTTCCTCTACATTATATGGTGATTTGAAAAAATTGTAGTTTTTAGAAATATTTGAAATTTTTTCATTTGTATAAGAGGGTCCTAACAATACGTTTTTGAGTTTTTTAGGTAATGGCCATTCACCAAGTTCATGTGACTTTTTTATGCAAGCACCTAATGCTAAACCCTCATCTCCCATAGGAGGAATTACGTAAATTTCTTCAACCCAATCCAATTCGTTTATCTGTTGATTGAGTTTTACATTGGCAAATAAACCACCCGCAAAACAAAATTTTTTGTAATCAGGATAAAGTAAATGTAAGTCTTCGATAAAACGTAACATTAAGTCGTTAGTAAGTTTTTGAAGATTGTAACAGTATATTTCTCTTTTTTCTTTTGTAGAAAAATAACCGTCCTTGAACATCATATCACAAACAAATTTTGTTTTCCACGCTGTTGTTGTTGGATAGAAGTTTAAATTTTTATAATTGATGAGGGAATTTAAAACATCATAAATTTTTTGGTCGAAATGACCATCTGCTGCCATTCCCATAAGTTTTCCTTCATCTTTACACATTCTCCAAATCCCTTCATTATATGCATCATAACCCATAATAGAGGACGTGCTAAAACCCCACAAATGAGACAAACTACCACAAGAATTATATGGGTATTGTCTCAAAAGTTGCATTTTTCCATCTTCACATAAATAAATTTTCATTACTGTATTTTCTCCACCTCCATCGTAAGTAATGGTAATTACTTTACCCATCATACCACTTGTGAAATAAGCTCCGTAGGCATGAGCATCGTGATGAGAACATTTTTCGTAATCTAAATCTGTAATTTCTTTTACATATTTTTCACTAACAGGTGCGGCAAAAACTCTGTAATCTGAATTTTCAACTTTATAACCTGTGGTTTCTTCAATTTTCTTTGTAGATAAAAGTGCAGAGGTCTCATGTATGTCACCAGCTTTTTTTCTTGACATTCTTTCTTCTTCTAATGCTGATACTATTTCGCCGTCTTTTACAACCGCACAACAACCACTATGTGAACCACAATAAAAACCAAAAATTAAACTCATGTAGGTCTTTTGATTAAAAAATTATTTATGACTAAATAATCTAACTTTCTATTGATAGTTGTTGCTATCGCGTCTGAAGGGGTCTCAACTATCGGTTCGGAAGGTCCGTTGAAACTTGTGTTCAAAAGGACTGGTACCCCTGTTCTTTCGTAAAAACTTGAAATTAATTCGTAGAATTTGGGGTTAGATTCTTGTGTCACAGATTGGTGTCTCGCAGAGTTATCAATGTGAACAACTGATGGGATTTTTTCTCTCCATTCCTCTTTCACCTCTGTTGTGACGAGCATAAATGGTGAATAAACAGAAGATTCAAAAATTTCAGATTGATGTTCGAATAAAACGGCAGGTGCGAAGGGTCTGTACCACTCTCTACCTTTTATGTCCGAATTGATATGTCCAATCATCCATTTAGTTATTGGTGAAGCAATGATTGACCTATTACCTAAAGCTCTTGGTCCGATTTCTGAACCCCCTTGAAACCAACCTATAACTCTATTCTGAGTGAGCCAATGAGAAACTTCATTTATAAGGTCTGAGAAATTTTCATATTCTTTGAATTCAATTTCAGGATGATTATTGAGTGCCAATAAAATTTCCCCCCTTTCGTATGATTTACCAAAATATGGGTTAATCAAAGAAGTTTCAGAGATATCGGTAATTTGTTGATATCCATACCACGCACAACCTAAAGGTATTCCTGAGTCATCAGAAGGTGGTAAGAAAAAACAATTTTTATATAAACCAGATTCTAAAATTAATTGATTGGAGTTACAATTCAAAAAAGAACCGCCAGCAACACAAACATTATCAGAATTGGTAAACTTTTTTGCTAATTTTGCCAATATTAGGGAGGATTTTTCTTGCCCTTTTTGGTACATACCTGCGACACATGCTCTTGAAAAAAAGTCAGATTTCCAAGTAACCTTCGGATAGATAAAATTGTTATAAATTCTAATATCATCCTCTAATTCTTCCACAAAGCTGGGACCCTCGTCAACAATACTTTGGTCTGCAAAAGAGGCTAAACCCATCAGTTTTCCAGCACTCCAAGTATGTGTCTTTTCTTCGTAAACCAATTGTAAAGTTGCTTCAGCATAAACTGTACCTAATGAGACGTCATCATTGGTTGCCCAAGGTGTGGGAAATTTTATCCACTTTTTGTAAATCTCTTCGTAAGAATTTTTTTTGAAATGATAAATTGATATTCCTTCTGCCCAATCTTGATTAGGGTCTAAAGACCATTTTTTTGGGTCGTACCATTTGTGTGTTGTATTCTTGTAAGATATTACACTCCCTGATGCGTCTGCAACAATTACTGCTGCTTCATCAAATCCTGAACTAAAAAAAGTTGAATAAGCGTGAGCTAAATGGTGAGGTATAAACAATAAATTTTCTCTTTTCAAGTTAGGAAAAACTCTGAAAAATTTTTCGGGAGCATCATCAATTATTTCAGTTGTTGAATATACCCAAAGGTTGATGTCTTGATGTGAAATTCCTAATGCATTCAAACAATAATTTATTGACTCAAGTGGGATTAGTCCCCCTTGGTAAGCACCGTCATGTTTGATGCGTGACAAACGTTCTTGAGTAATACCCACAAGAACTTTACCATTTTCAATTATTACCGCACCTTTATCATGACCTACTGAGAAGCCTAATACTTTCATTTTTGAATTTTTTAATTTTGTTGTTCAGGAACGTCTGTATCCAAAAGCACTGCAGTTCCCTCTACCAAATCATCGTCACACTTATATATGTGAACTCTGTCGTTAAATTTAAAAACAACGACTTTTTGAATCATTTCATGAACTTTCGATTCTTGGGGGACATCAACGATAATTCCTTGTTTATCTTGAAGTATGAACCCCAAAGCTTTTGCGAAAATGATGGACGCATCAAGAGCGTCTTGTAAATCTATTTTATTTTCCATTTTTATTCTGTTTCATCTGCGATTATGTCGTTAAATTCCGACGCGGCAATTGGATATCTTTCCTCAAAAATTTCATACGCCCTTTCCCTTCTGAATAATTCAATTTCTTTTTGAAACAACTCATCGTGTAAGGTGTCTATTTTATTCTGGAGATATTCATTTTGATTTTTTAATTTGTTCAATTCAATGGCCATTTGATGGTACTTTGTAAGTTTAGAGTTTAACATCATTAATACCCCAAGAAAACTTAGACAAATAACAACAAAAGCAATTCTTAAACTTTTATCGGAAATCATAAGATTAATTTTAATAAATTTTTTTAATAAACAAATGAATTTTGAAAATCATTCCATATTTTGGAAAGGGTATGATTTTCATTCACTAAGGTTGGTGCAAAAGGTCTATGCCTCATTCTCATTCTTGCTTCTTCAGGAGTTCTATCAGCTTTTCTCAAATTACATTTCTGACAAGATGTAACGAGGTTTGTCCAATTATTTGTTCCACCTCTTGATTTGGGCACAACGTGGTCCAAAGTCAAATCCTTGGAGGAACCACAATAAACACATTCATAACCATCTCTTTTATATATTCTGTTTCTGTTTGCCCGTAGTTGACGAGTATAGTGTCTAATGTATCTCAATAACCGAATAATTACTGGACGCACATAAGTTTTGTATCCTGAAACAATTGGATTTTCATCGGATTTAACAATTTCCGCTTTTCCTTTGTCCACAAGAATGAAACCACGTTGAACCGAAGTGACGTTCAAAGGGGTATAATCATAGTTCAAAACAAGCACGTGACTCATACAAAAAATTTTTACAAAAATAAGTTGTTAATGTCAAAAAAACAAAAAAGGGTCAGTAATTTCCGACCCTTGTATATTTGAAGTTTTAATAGTTGTTTATGGCTCGAGATTTTCCACGTCTCAACATGCCGACTTTCTCATTTATCATTTTAGATTCCAAAAGACAATTATTTTGGTCCTGTTTCATATTCATAAATATTACATAATCAAACATATTTATAAATAAAATTGGATGAAGTTTTTACTCTTTTATAGTGATTTGTTGTCTGAAGCGAGAATGATGGGGAACGAAAAGTTTGATTGGGTTGCCTCCAACATGGGAAATTGGTTATTTGACGAGTTATTTGCAAATCCTGATAAAATCCAATCTTTACCTAACATGGACCAATTTTCTACGTGGGTAAGTTCAAAAATCAAAAAAACACCAACTTCTACTGACTTAGTTGACAATTTGGATTTGATGGAAACATTTCTCCATAGACTTGACCCGAAAGAATCTTCTGCCTTCATTAAATCTGTAATTTCAACTTTTCCAATAATCTTGAATAAAATCACAAGATATGGTAAACCTGAAGTTATGGGAAAAAGAGGAAGACCAATGGGTTCAAAAAACAAACCTAAACCTGATATGTTGGGTGTAGACATATTGAAAACCGTAAGACCTGTCAAAACAACCACCCAAATTCCACAAGAACCTCAACCTGAAATGGAAACAAAAAGGAGAGGGAGACCAAAACAATATGACGACGACCTCACCGCGATTGAAAGAAGTAAGTTCAGAAGAGAGGGACCAGCAATGATACAAAGTTTGGAAGCAAAAGCTCAATCACTTGATAACGAAGTGACATTCATAATTCAAAGGATAAAAAAAATTATGGGTGATATTGAGAAAAGAAAAAAGTTTTTCGGTATATCTTAAATTTTTAATAATTTAGCTTTATATTTCAATGTTCGGGAAATAGTACAGTCCGGTAGTATGCTTGGTTTGGGACCAAGAGGTCGTAGGTTCGAATCCTGCTTTCCCGACAAATGTCTTCTTAGCTCAGTCGGTTAGAGCGAGTGACTGTTAATCACTAGGTCCTTGGTTCGAGCCCAAGAGAGGACGCCACAAGCGGAAGTAGCTCATTTGGTAGAGCAACTGATTTGTAATCAGTAGGTCGCAGGTTCGATTCCTGTCTCTGGCTCAATTTTATTCGGCATGTCTTTATTCAAACAAGAAGTCATAATGACCAAAGATGAATGTGATTTAGTATTGAAAAAATATAAATCACAATCTCAAGAATATGAAACCGGACCTGACAAAAACTTTGGGTATGTCTCTATTAATGTTTTTGAGGATGAATGGCTATTGAGAATATTATTGTCATTTGTGGAAAAAGAAACAAACCTGAAAGTTGAATGGCACAAACCCACAAAAGATTTTTTTAAGGAATTTTGGTTACAAACATATCAGGAGGGTGATAGGTTCAATAAACATATGGACAAGTATCACGGAAGAAAATATGCCCTTGGTGTTTTGTTAAACACTGAATTTGAAGGAGGTGATTTTATATGTTACAAAGAAAATGAAATTCACAAATTTGATAAAATAATTGGTAATTGTTATATTTTTTCAGTAGAATTAGTTCACGAAGTAACAAAAATTACCTCGGGTGAACGGAACGTACTGGTTATGTTTGTGAATGAAAATCAAATAGCGTAAATTATGGGAATTTTTGGAACTTATTACTTAATCTGTTTAGTTTATTGCGTGTTAATGTTCATAAAAAGTTGGACTAGAGAATCTAGAGAAGGAGGATTGGGTATTAGTCCAGGTTTGGATACATTAGCAATTTTAATCATATGTTGGGCTTTAGCTCCCGTTGACATTTATCTAAGATGGGTAAAATTATACCGTGAAGCTGAAGAAGCAAGAAGAAGAAATGATAAAATTCTATAAATGGCACATCCAAACTTACACGCAAAATCTTCGGCAAAGAAATTTGGAGGAAAACCTGAAGATTACATTCATCTTCACGAATGGTTAGATGAAACAAAAAGTTGGATTGGAGATTCTTTACACAGAGCCTTCAGACACCACAGTGAAGGTATTTTCGAAATGGAACAAAAATTTGGTACGGAGTTTGTCAACAGTGATGGAAAAGTCGTTTATACGAGATATGTTGGAGAACAACACGTTAAAGAGGACTGTAACGATTATATTCCTTCGGCAAAAGAATGGATTATAAACATAGGGAATGGAACAAGGCCAAAGTGGATGTTGAAAACAGTCAACTTAGAGTTCCAAGATTGATATTTATTTAGTAAAGGTTCAAAATGGAAGAAATACTAACTCCCGAAGATAAAAAAGTTCTGAATTTAATTTCAAACTATATAAGGTCCAATGGTTTAAGAGAGGGTCAAATTGAAATTGATATGGACTACGGCGATTTGGATATTGAACGGATAAAGAATGTCACAATTTTTTCAAATTCCTACAATGTAGAAATACCTGAAGAGTTAATCGAAATATGTTATAAAATTCTCAAACACATTGATGAGAACCAAGGTTTGGATGTCGATGTAGACGATTTGAATTATGAAAAGTTAGAAATGGAAATTGATACTATACAAAAATCAATTACGGCTTCACATTTTATTTCCTATTTTGACCAATCTGATTCCACCTCTACTGAGTGGACTGAAGATGATTATGAAGATTCGGATGAAAACCCAATCACCAAAATGTTCAATGAATTGGAAAACGAACCAGACATAATTCCGGTCGATGGTCAATTACAACTCAGATATAATGGTTCTGGTGATAGTGGTTACCTTGAAGATTATTTTGAGTCTGGAGGTGCGGTCCCTGCAAGTGTATCTGATTGGTGTTATGAGCAATTACAAAGTCTTCACGGTGGATGGGAAATTAATGAAGGTTCACAAGGATATTTTATTTTTGATTTGAACAACAAAACAGTTGAATTGAACCATACTATGAATGTTGAAGAATCGGAATCAAAAACTTTGTATGAGGAAAAATTTTAAACTATGGAAAGATTGTTTTCACCCGTAAGTTTGATTTCAATAACTCATGAATTGAAAGAAAGAGCATTGCAAATTCAATACATTGGAGATATGTCTGATTTGGGAAATGAGATTGGACTTTGTGTTTCTAAATATTATGAAAATATGAACGAAAACGAAATAGAACTTTTCGTTCAAGGTTTCAAACATGGTGCTAGAATTCCCAAAAAAATTGATTGACAATTTATTAAAAAAGGAATATATTTATTGTAGATGAAAAATGCGAACTATCATATAGAGTTTGTTCAACAACAAGAGATTTGTTGGGAGACTAACCTATGCGTAGTTCGGTAAAGAATAAACTCCTGAAGAGTTATATATACAACCTCGGACTACGTAAGTGGTTCGGGGTTTTTTGTTTTTAGGAAGTTTATTTGGTTCTTTGAAATATTGGTTGTAAATTTGTAGTTCTTGGCCCCGTCGTCTAATGGTTAGGACGC
>Ga0164292_10001299_pt1 | contig 20075 bp, 12 predicted proteins | sample GEODES117metaG_FD_111486 | JGI IMG/M metagenome (GOLD analysis project Ga0164292, IMG submission 111486) | Eutrophic lake water microbial communities from Lake Mendota, Wisconsin, USA - GEODES117 metaG | ecosystem: Environmental > Aquatic > Freshwater > Lake | place: USA: Lake Mendota...
GGCGACCTCAACGACCTGGCGTCCGCCAAGTCCCTGACCGACGCCCAGAAGCAGACGATCCGGGCGAACGTCGAGGACGGCGTGAAGCAGCTCGGCTCGGGCGACGTGGGCGAGGTCGCGAAGGCCCGCGAGATGCTGTCCGGATGGTCCGACGGCGTCGCCACCCCCGTCTTCCGCGGTGAGTTCTCGAAGGTCGCGTGCGGTCCCTTGGCCGACCTGGTGCTCCGTGCCGAGCCGATCCAGGCGGTGAATGCCATCGAAGTCCTGCGGGTGGTCCAGACCCATGAAGCCCTGCAGCAACTGGCCAAGCTCGCCAACTCGGGCACGGTGACCAACGTGGGTGTCCGGCTTGCCGCATCGCGCGCCCTGCAGACGGCCATCGAGGCCGGCACCGACATGAATTCCGCACAGGCCGACGGCTTGGTCCGTGCGATCACCGAGGCCACCAAGCGCGAAACCGAGTGGGCCTGCTCCTACAGCCAGCTCACGGCGCTCGCCGCCATCGCCAAGCGCAGCGGGATGGATGCCAAGGTCGTCTCGGCGGCGCGAGCCGGCCAGGTGTCGGGCCTTGGTGCGCTGGCCACCAAGGTTGGCAAGGGAGACGCCAAGGATGCCCAACTCATGAAGAGCGCCAGCCGGGTGCTGGCGGCCATGCGCAAGGATCTGGCCAACGCGCCATCGACGGAGCGCTCGGCGCTGTCCGGGACGTTGCTGCCCGTCGTCGAATCGCTCCGCAAGGCCGGCCTCGCACCGCCTTCGGGCGCCGATGCCGATCTGGCTGCGGCCTACGCCGACACCGTGAAGGCCGCCGACCTGATGGCGCAACTGCTCAAGGCCAGCGGCAAGCCTGCCGCCAAGCCGGCCGGCAAGCCCGCCGCCAAGCCCGCCCCGAAGAAGCCCACGAACTGAGTGAGCGCGCAGCCCGGCATCGGGCCATGCACCGGATGGGCCGTGTGCCTCCGGTGGCTACGCTCCCGTCATGCGGCCATGGATGGTCCTTGCAGCACTCGCGGCCCTCGCGGCGCTGTGGCTTGGACGGACCGAGCCCCAACCGCGTGCCGACATCCGCTTCGTCAGTGCCGAGGTGTTCACGCTCGATCCCCAGCGCATGAGCTGGCAACAGGATCTGCGTGTGGCACGGGCGCTCTACGAACCGCTGCTCGTGCGCGACGCCGTGACCGGACTGCCCAAGGCCGGACTCGCGGAATCCTGGTCGTGCAGCGAGGACGGTCGGACCTGGACCTTCGCCCTGCGCCGCGATGCACGGTGGTCCGATGGCGCGCCCGTCACCGCCAACGACGTGCGATACGCCTGGATGCGAGCGCTGCTTCCGGATCTCGCCACGGACTTCGCGGGAATCCAGTTGCGGATCGATGGAGCCGAGGCCTTCCTGCGGTGGCGCGCGGAGGCGCTGGTGGCGCACACCGCGTCACCCGGCGATCCGGAAGCACTCTGGTCCAGGACGCGCGAGACCTTCGATCGACTGGTGGCCATGCGGTCGCCCGACGATCACACCCTGGTGATCACGTTGGTCCAGCCTGTCCCCTACTGGCTGGACCTGATGACGTTTCCCACGACGAGCCCCGTGCAGGAACGACAGGCTGAGCGATTCCGGCGTCTCGATCCGGCCTCGGGACGGGTCCGTTGGGAGACGGACTGGACCAAGCCCGGCGCACTCGTGACCAACGGTCCCTACCGGCTCGAGTCGTGGCGCTACAAGCGGAGCATGCGGATGGTGGCCTCGCCCACCTGGTGGAACCACGCGGCCATGCGGAACCGGTCGATCGAGCTCGTCCCCATCGCCGACCCAGGCACCGCGGTGCTCGCGTTCGGCACGGGCTCGGTCGATTGGCTCTGCGATGTCGCCGTCGACTGGCGTTCGGACATGGCGGCGCAGCGCCGCGCGTGGGATGAGCGCGTGCGGCCCCAGGCGCAGCGCCTGGCCGCCGATGGGCTCAGCGGCGATGACCTCGTGGCCGCCCTGCCGGCTCCGGGCGTGGGTGAACGACGCGATCTCGTGGTGATCCCGGCCTTCGGGACGGAGTTCTGGCAATTCAATTGCCGACCGACGCTGCCCGACGGCAGCGCGAATCCCTTCGCCATCGCGGCAGTGCGCCGGGCCTTCGCACGCTGCGTGGACCGAACCGCGATCGTGGATCGCGTGACGCGGCTGGGCGAACCGACCACGACCACGCTGGTGCCCCGCGGCGCCATTCCCGGCTACGAAAGTCCTGCCGGGCTCGGCATGGACCGCGAACGGGCGCGCGCCGAACTGGCCGAGGCCGGCTGGAGCGACCGCAACGGCGACGGCGTGCCCGAGGATGCACGCGGCACGCCGTTCCCGAGCGTGACGCTGCTCTACTCGGTGAGCGTGGACCGCTACAAGCTCATCGCGCTCGCGCTGCGCGACATGTGGCGAGCCACGCTCGGCGTGGATGTGCAGCTCGTCGGCAAGGACACCAAGTTCTTCAAGGATGACCTGAAGCAAGGCAAGTTCATGATCGCGCGCGGCAACTGGTACGGCGACTACGCCGATCCGCTCACGTTCCTCGAGCTGCTGGAGACAGGCAACGGCAACAACGACCGCGGCTACTCGAATCCGGACTACGACGCGATGCTCCGTGAGGCTGCGGCAACGCGCGACGCCGCGCAGCGCCTGGCGATCCTCTCCCGTGCCGAGGCACTGCTGATGGACCACGACGTCCCGGTGCTCCCCCTGTGCCAGCTCAGCGCGGTGTACATGGTCGATCCGGCATCGCTGGCGGGCGTGAGCCACCAGCCGATGCTCGAGGATGAATTCTGGCGCATGCACCGCCGCACGGATGCCGAGCGCGAAGCCTTGTCGACGCTCGGTCGCGAGGCCGGCCCATGAGCGTCGGCTCGATGATCCTGCGGCGCTGCCTGCAGTTGCCGCTCGTGCTGGGCGCGGTCTTCCTGGTGACCTTCTCGCTCATGTGGCTCGTGCCCGGCAATCCCATGGAGAGCGAAGGCCGACGGCCGCCGCCGGAGATCGCAGCGCTCTTCGAGCGTTCCTACGCCATGGAGGATCCGGTCGCGTTCGGAGCGCAGTACCTGGACCGCGCCAGCGGCATCGCCTGGCTGACCGGCCGGCATGACCGTGCGTTCGATCTGGGCCCGAGCCTTCGGCATGCCGACTGGACGGTGAACGAGATCATCGCCGCGGGCCTTCCCGTGAGCATGGCCCTTGGTGCGCTGGCGATGGTGTTCGCGCTGGTCATCGGGCTCGGAGCGGGCCTCGTGGCGGGCTTGCGGCCCGGATCGCTCGGCGATGCGGTCGGACAAGGCGTGAGCGTGATCGGCATCAGTCTTCCGGGGTTCGTCGTGGGCTCGGTGCTGTCGGCGGTCTTCTGCGCGGGGTTGCAGTGGTTCCCCGTCGCCACATGGGACGGCTGGAGCAGCGCGATCCTGCCGGCCCTGGCGCTGAGCCTGCCGTTCGCCGCAGCCATCGCGCGCCTCGTCCGCTACGGCATGCTCGAGGAAATGCGATCGGACCACGTCCGGACGGCCATGGCCAAGGGGCGTTCGCGCGCGGGCGCAGCCGTGCACCACGCGATGAAGAACGCGCTGCTGCCGGTGCTGTCGTACCTCGGGCCCGCCACGGCGGCGGCCATGACCGGTTCGTTCGTCGTCGAGAAGGTCTTTGCCGTTCCGGGCATCGGTCGTCACTTCGTCGAAGGCGTGCTCGGCAAGGACGTGACCCTGGTGATGGGCATCGTGCTCTGCTACAGCTCGCTGCTGGTCGTGATGAACCTGGTGGTCGACCTGCTCTACCGGGTCGTCGATCCTCGGATCGAGGCGGGCTGAGGTACAGTCCCTCGCATGCGACCGATCGCCCTCGCCGTGCTTGTGTTGGCTGCCTTGGCTGGCTGCACCACCTGGCAGGGCCCGACCGAGATCGCGGTCCCCGCCGGCGAGTACGACCGGTCGGTGCAGGTGGCGGTCGACACGCTCAACCGGCTGGGCTACCGATGCACCGTCATCGATCGCGAGGCAGGCGTGGTGGACACCGATCCCCTGCGCGCCGGCTCCCTGGTGGAGCCGTGGCGCACGGACAACGCCAGCCTGTCGGATGCCGCGGCCAACACCGTGTCGCCCCGTCGCCGGCAGGTGCGGCTGAGTTGGACGCCCGTCGGTGCCCAACTGCCCCTGACCGAACCGGCCACGCTGTCGGGGCCCGAGCTCCCGGGTTCCAAGGCACCGTCGCCACGGCCTGACCTGGCCTCCGGCGCCCTGATCCTGCGTGCGATCGTGTCCTTGGAGCAGCAATACACACCCGGCGACCGGATCTCGACCTACTCAGCCAGCCTGTCGAGCGGCTATTCGGAGCCTCGCTCCACGACGGAGGGGCCGGTCGATCGGGGCGCGTGGACCCCCGTGGGGCGGGATGAAGCCACGGAACAGCGCATTCTCGGGCTCATCGAGCGCTCCCTTGGGGCGATGGGTGGTCCGGGTGACAAAAAACCCTGAGTTCGGTCACGGACCACATTGACATCGCCGACCTGAGGGCGAGACTTCATGCATGCGCGCAGGCGGCTGCGCGTGCTGCCCGTTGCCCCCGAGCCCACGATCCACGATGCGCACCCCCTCCATCGCCGTCACCATCGCCCTTGGCGCCATCTCGGCGGCCATGCTCGCTCCCGTCGTCCTGGGCTTCCGTGGTGGCCAGACGCAGCTTCCGACCACGAGCGCCGACTTCTACTTCAACGGCACGCAGCCGGATCCTGCGGGTACGTCGGTCGAGCCGATCTACCCGGCGGTGAACTGCCAGTACTGCCACGCCGAGTACGACGCAGCCACCGCGCCGTTCGATTCGTGGGTGGGCAGCATGATGGCCCAGGCCGCGCGCGACCCGATCTGGCAGGCTGCCGTCACCATCGCCAACCAGGATGCCGCCAATTCGGGCGAATCCTGCATTCGCTGCCACTCGCCGCAGTCGTTCCTCAGCGGCACCTCCGCCGGAGGCGAGATCGACGACCTGACGCTGGACGACCTCGATGGCATCAACTGCAACTTCTGCCACCGCTTGGTGGATCCGCAACTGACGACGACCGACGATGCGCAGGGGTACCCCGGCAACGCAGACCTGACGCCCGACCCCGAGATCCTGGCCCAGCTCGTGGCCGCTGGAACGCACCCGGTCGGCGCAGGAACGTCGAGCCAGTTCGTGGTCTCGCCGCAGGATGTCCGCCGAGGACCCTATGACGACGTTCCCCAGAACTTCCACGGCAACGCCGAACTGGTGTTCTCGCCGCTGCACACCAAGGGCGAGGCCTGCGCCAGCTGCCACGACGTCAGCAATCCGATCGTGAACAAGCAGGGCAATGCCTACGTGCCCAACGCGGCCGGTGCGGCACACCCGACCGGCAATCCGGCGGACATGTTCCCCGAGCACCGGACCTACAGCGAATGGAAGATGAGCCAGTTCGCCACGACCGGTGTGACGTTCGCCGACAACCGGTTCGGTGGCAATCACCCCACGGGCGTGATCAAGACCTGCCAGGACTGCCACATGCCGCGCCAGGTCGGCGCGGGCTGCATCTTCTATGACCCGTCGTACGGCGGCACCCCCGAGCAGCAGCGCGACGACATCGGTCAGCACTCGTTCGCGGGCGCGAACTCGTGGGTGGTCCGTGCCGTGCGCGCCCAGCTCGGCGCCGAGGATGCGGACTTCGTCGGACTCACGCAGGACCGCGTTGACGACGCGGTTGCCCGCAATGTGCAGATGCTCCGCGATGCGAGCGACATGACGTTGACCCAGCAGGGCAGCCAGCTCAGCGTGCGCATCACGAACCAATCCGGCCACAAGCTCCCCACCGGCGTGGGCAACGGGCGCCGGGCCTGGATCAACGTCAGGTTCCTGTCCGCCGATGGATCACTCGTCGACGAACGCGGCGCGTACGACATGGCCACCGCTGCCTTCGATGGCAGCGACACCAAGGTGTACGAGAAGCGCTCGTCGATCGATGCCGCCATGTCGGCCCTGTCCGGCCTGCCCGAGGGAGCCCCCTTCCACGGAGCGCTCGCCAACCGGACGGACTTCGACAACCGCATCCCGCCGCGCGGCTTCACGAACGCCGGTTTCGCTTCGGTCCAGGCATCGCCCGTGGGCTACTCGTACGCGGATGGCCAATACTGGGACGACACGCTCTACGCCATCCCCGCCGGCGCGACCAAGGCCGTGGTGACCTTCTACCACCAGACCACGACCAAGGAGTACGCCGAGTTCCTGCGCGATGCGAACGTGACGGACCAGCGCGGCCAGGTGGCCTATGACCTGTGGGTGCAGTTCGGCCGCAGCGCACCGATCGACATGGACAGCGCCGTGATCGACCTTGCGCCCGCCAATCCCGCCGACCTCGATGGCAGCGGGCTGGTCGATGGCGCGGACCTTGGCATCCTGCTTGCCAACTGGGGCCAGGCCGGGCTTGGCGACATCGACGGCGATGGCATCGTCGGTGGTGCCGACCTGGGCATCGTGCTCGCGGCCTGGGGCAGCTGAGCCGACTGCTCAACCTGTTGACGAAGAAGGCACCCCCGAGGGTGCCTTCTTCATTGGTACGGCGTTGGCGACGGGCCCGTCAGCGCTTCGGCAGGCGCTTCATGAGGTCATCGACCGCTGCATCGAGCTGGGCATCGACGCCCGCAGCCTCGTCCTGCGGAAGTTGCGGCACGACCAGATCGGGCATCGCGCCGTTGTTCTCCATGTCCGTGCCATCGAGCAGGTACCAGCCGCGGAACGGCATGCGGCACGTGGTGCCGTCGAGCAGCGTGATGCCGCCGGTCGAGATCACGCCACCGTAGGTCTGCTGGCCGACCAGGGTGCCACGCTTGATCGCCTTGAAGGCGTGCGCGGTGATCTCGGCGTTCGAGAAGCTCTTCTCGTTGCACAGCATGTTGGTCGGCAGGATGCATCGCTGGATGAAGAGACGATCCTGCGGGTAGCCCGTGGTGACCTTGCCGTCGGCGCCGCGCGGAATGGTGTACGCGTGGGTCGGCGTGGCGAGCGACGCCATGAGCCGGTCCGCGGTCCAGCCGCCGCCGTTGTTGCGCACATCGACGATGAGGCCTTCGCGGCCGTACCCGGCGGCGTAGAGGCCGCGCTCGAAGTCATCGAGCGACGGCTGGTCCATGCCCTTGATGTGGATGTAGCCCAGACGACCACCCGAGCGATCGTGGACGGCCTTTTCCATGCGTCGCCACTCGTTCTCGTACGACTGCGCCGACGCGGAACCCGACATGGCCGGCACGATGAACGAATCGAAGGTCACGATGCGGCCGTCGGACAGCGTGCGTTCGACGGTGAGCGCCGCTTCGCGGCCGGCGAGGCCGGGGAGGTGACTCTCGAGGGTCCGCGTGAGATCGACGGGCTCGAACTCGACCGCGGTGATCACGTCACCCACGAGCAGCGGCACCTTGGCCTTGGCTGCGGGCATCTCCGGCAGCACGCCCTTGACGACGAAGCCCTTGGCACCGGGCTCGACCCGAAGGCCCAGCCGGCCCTGCGGCGGCGCCGACGTGCCGGCGCGCTCCCGCGGCGAACGGATGCCGAGATGGCTGGCGTTGAGTTCGCCGAGGAACCGGTTGGCGACGTGGTCGAACTCCGCTCCCGTGCGCGACTGGCACGCCAGGGCGTGATAGCGCTTGGTGAGGGCATCCCAGTCGAGGCCCTTCATCGTCGGGTGATAGAAGCCCTCTCCGATCGCCCGGGCGGCCTCGAGGAACTTCTGGCTGTTGAGCTCACGACGATCGACCCGGATGGTGCCGTCGAGATCGGTGGACTTGACCTCGCCACCGGCCAGGGCGATCGTGGCGGCCTTGCCCGCCGAGACGGCCACGGCCGCATCACCGGCGAAGTTCAGGCCGAGCACGTTGCCTGAGCCGGTGAGCTTCTTGGTGTCGGTGCCGTCGAGCTTCATCGTCTGGAGGCCTTCTCCCGACGAGACCAGGATCCGATCGCCTGCGGGCAGCACTTCGAGGTTGCCCTCGTTGCCCGGTGCACTCGTGATGCGGCGCACGCGGAGGTAGGCATCGTCGAGATCCCAGGCCGGCATCGTGGCCTTCTTGGGTTCGTCCTTCTTGGGCTCGTCGGGCTTCTTGGGTTCGTCGCTCGCAACGACGGGCGCGGGTGCTGCAGGCTCGGCGGGCTTCGCGGGGTCCGGCTTCGCAGGCTCGGCTGCCGCGACCTCGGGCTTGGAGGCATCTGCCTTCGGATCCGCCGGCTTCTCCTTCGCCTTGGCCGTGAGAGGCTTGCGCTTCTTGGCGGCTTCGCCCGCATCCTTGAAGTACTGCTCGAGTTCGTGCTTGGGCAACGACTCGAGGGACCGGTCGAGGAAGACGTACCAGGCGTCGAGTTCCTCGTTGGTGCGCTCGCTCAGGAACACGAGCACCTTGCCGTCGGCGGAGAAGCGCGGCCGACCGTCGTTGTCGGGATGGCGCGTGATGTTGACGGCGGGCTTGGAGAGATCGCTCGGCACGATCCAGAGATCGCTGTTGAAGTCCATGTCCGACTGCGCGAAGCAGATCGCCGTCGAGTCCGGGCTCCAGACGTATTCGATGCCCGAATCCCAACCCGGCTGCACGACCGTGACGGCCTTCGTGGTCAGGTCGAGCATGCAGAGGTCGCCCTGGTTGCGACGGAAGAGCACGCGGGTGCCATCCGGGCTCGGGACGATCTGTCGATCCTGGGCAGGATCCTGCAGCAGCGCGGTGACTTCGAAGGCCACCGCATCGGGCCAGCGATTCGGTTCGTCCTTCTTGTCCTCGGGCTTCTTCTCGTCCTTCTTGTCATCCTTCTTGTCGCCGGCCGCGCCGTCCTGCTTGGGAGCATCGGCCTTCACCGGTTCGGCGGGCTTCGCGGGATCCACCGCGGGCGCAGGCTCGGCGGGCTTCGCGGGATCGGCTGCGGGCGCAGGCTCGGCGGGCTTCGCGGGATCGGTTGCAGGCGCAGGCTCGGCGGGCTTCGCGGGATCGGTCGCAGGCGCAGGCTCGGCGGGCTTCGCGGGATCGGTTGCAGGCGCGGTCGCTTCAGCCGCCTTCGGCTGCTCGATGGGCTTGGTCGCGGCCTCGAAGCTCTTCTTCACGTCGTCGCGCGTCTTGGTGACGGTCGCCTGCCACAGGTCCTCGGTGCCGGCGTGGTCGCTCGTGAAGTAGAGCGTCTGGCTGTCGGCGCTCCAGGCGATGTCCTTCTCACGGCTCGGCCAGTCGGTCACGCGGCGCGCGGGCACCTTGCTGTCGGTGCCCTTGACCCACACGTCGCCGAACGCGATCACCGCCATGACCTTGCCGTCGGGGCTGAGCGCCGCCTCGCTTGCCAGCGTCGCCACCGACTTCTGCTCGAAGAGGTCGCCGGCGTCCTCGGTCGCCGTCACCGCGACCAGCCGCGGCTGCCCCCCGCCGGACAGGTCCAATGAATACAGCCGATCCCAGACGGTGAAGGCGGCCTTCGAACCGTCTGCCGAGACCGCGAGGTCCTTGATGTCCTCGCCCTTGAAGTTCGTGAGCTGTTCGATCGCACCGGTGGGCGTGCGACGGAAGAGGTTGACCGTGTCATCCTTGCGGTCCGACAGGAAGACGATGGTCGCCGGAGCGGTCCAGAAGGCATGGCCGTCGTTCCCGGCCCAATCCGTCAGGCGCGTGTACGCCTTGGCCGGCTCGGCCGAGCGATTGAAGGTCCACACGTCGCGCGAATCAGGACCACGGTAATGCCGACGCGACCACTCGCTTCCACCACGCTCGAAGACGACGATGGATCCGTCGGCGTAGGGGCGGGCGTTGGTGCCGAATGCATCGTGGACACGGCGCGGTTCGCCACCCGTCAGCGGCACGAGGTAGGAGCGGGGGCTGCGGTAGAGATCGCCTTCGAGGAATGCATCGAAGTACGCCGCCCGGCCTGCGGGTGAATCACCGATGCCCGTGAGCCGCATCGAGGGGACATCGAGGGTGGTGACCTGGCGAAGGCCCGAACCATCGGGCTGCATGAACCAGAGGTTCGGACCGCCCTCGCGATCGCTCGTGAACACGATGCCGGAACCATCGGGGAGCCAGGCGCTCTCCGCGTCATCCGCCGGATGGCTGGTCAGGCGCGTGGCTGCACCACCCTGGACGGGCACCTTCCAGAGGTCGCCGCGCCAGGTGAAGGTGAGCTGCGATCCATCGGGGCTGAGCGCGGGCAGGCGAGGAAGATCGACCGTGCCGGATGTCACGAAGGCGGCAAGGGCGAGCGACGACGGGAAGGCGATCGGCATCATGGAAATGTAGCCACTCGCCCACACAATGCCTGAACAGTCCGGGGCTTGCGCGCGTATGGACCAGCGTCGATGGTGGGGCTGATCGCTTGGCTCGTGCCCGCCTCTTTCTCCTCCTGGATCGCGCCGTGATGTCTCCACACGGCGCACGCCCGCCGCAACAGTCACCGAGCCCACCGCGCAGCGGCTCGCCTGGTGCGGCGGTGTCGTCTGGAGGGTGCCGTGCGGGCCCGCATTAGGATGCGCGGCCCATGCGACCCGAGAGCCTTTCGTTCCTCACCCGACTGCTCGAAACCCCCACGCCCAGCGGCTTCGAGGCCCCCGGCCAACGGCTGTGGTTGGACTACGTCAAGCCGTTCGCGGACCGCGTGTGGAGTGATGCGCATGGCAACTGCTTCGCGGCGATCGAGCCGACGGGCGCGTCACGCACGCTGGCCATCTGCGGTCACTGCGACGAAATCGGCCTGATGGTGAACCACGTCGATGCCCAGGGCTTCGTGTACTGCCGTGCGATCGGCGGCATCGATGCAGGCAGCATCGTGGGCAAGCGCATCCGTTTCCAGAGCAGCGTGCCCGGGGTGACCGAGCCGGTGATGGGCCTCATCGGCGCCACCGCCATCCATCTGCAGGACAAGTCATCCGAAGGCAAGGTGCGCAAGCTGCACGAGCTCTTCATCGACATCGGGGCCAAGGACCAGGCGTCCGCGCTGGCGCGCCTGAACATCGGTGACCCGGGCGTGTTCGCCGACGGCCCGATGTCCATGGGCGACGGCCTGCTCGTGGCCCGAGCGCTCGACAACCGCATCGGCATCTTCGCCGCCGCCGAGGCACTCCGGCTGGTGCATGCCGAACGCAGTCGACTGAAGGTGCGCGTCGTGGCCGTGAGCACCGTCCAGGAGGAAGTCGGCCTGCACGGGGCGGCCATGATTGCGCAGAGCCTTGCGCCGGACCTGGCCTTCGTGACCGATGTCGGCCACGCCACCGACAGCCCAGGCATCAGCCACGCCCAGCATGGTCAGTTCAAGCTCGGCGGCGGGCCCAAGCTCGCGGTCGGGCTGCCGGTCCATGCCGCATGCACGCGCATGCTGGCCGAGTCCGCAGTGGCGCAGGGCATCACTGTGCAGCGCTCGGCGACCGCCGGCCGCAGCGGCACCGACACCGACGCCATCTTCACCCGCAACGGCGGGATCCCCTGCGGGTTGCTCAGCCTGCCGATCCGCTACATGCACACCACCGTCGAGCTGTGCGCGCTGAAGGACCTCGAGCAGATCGGCCAGGTCTTCGCCGGCGCGGCCCTTGCCATGACCGGTGCCGAATCCCTGCAGGCCATCGGCCCTGCCTGACCGGGGCGATCGCTAGCATCGCACGCCCATGCTCACCTTCCTGCGCCAGTTCTTCCGGGACGCCAGGAACACCGGCTCGATCATGCCGTCCTCGCCGGCGCTCGCCCGGGCGATGGTCCAGGGCATCGCGACGGGAGCACCGCAGCGATGGCTCGAGGTCGGACCGGGCACGGGTCCGTTCACGCGTGCGCTGCTGGCTGCCAAGCGCCCCGGCGACCGGCTGGTGATCGTCGAACTGTCGAAGGAGTTCTGCGTCAGGCTGGAGGCGGACGTCATCGCCCCGTGGAAGCTGTCGCATCCGGATCAGGCGGGCGAGGTGGTCCTGATCAACGCGCCCATCGAGGAGGCGAAGCTCCAGCCCGGGTTCGATCACGTCGTGTGCGGACTGCCCTTCAACAACTTCCCGCCGGAACTCGTCGAGCGGATCATGGCCCAGCTCCGGGCGCTGATCCGGCCGGCAGGGTCGCTGCGCTACTTCGCATACGTCGGCGCACGCACGCTGCGCGACGGCCGCGGTGCGCTGCGCGGTGCCGCTCCACTGGCCGAGATCGAGGATCGCATCCTGGCCGGATGCTCACGATCAAGCGACGTGGTCATGGCCAACATCCCCCCCGCCAAGGCCACGACCGTCATCCTGCCCTCCTGAATCCAACGCACCATGGCACGCATCAACGAGCACTTCCTGAAGCTGTCGGCCGGCTACCTGTTCCCCGAGATCGCGCGACGCGTCCAGGGCTTCGCCGCCGCGCACCCCGCGCTCGCCCCGCGCATCATCCGCTGCGGCATCGGCGACGTGACCGAGCCGCTTCCCCACGCCGTCATCAAGGCCCTGCATGCCGCGGTCGATGACCTGTCGACGCGCGAGCGCTTCAAGGGCTACGGGCCCGCGACCGGACACGACTTCGTGCGCGCGGCGATCGCGAACGGCGACTTCCGCTCGCGTGGCATCGACGTGGCCGACGACGAGATCTTCCTGAGCGATGGTTCGAAGCCCGACGCGAGCGCGGCGCTCGAGATCCTCGGCAGCGGCAACCGGATCGCCGTGCCCGATCCGGTCTACCCGGTCTACGTCGACACGAACGTCATGGCCGGCAACACCGGCCCCGCGCTGGAGGGCGGCCGCTACCAAGGGCTGGCGTACCTGCCCGGCACGCCGGCCAACGGGTTCGTCGCCGACCCGCCGACCGAAGCGGTCGACGTGGCGTACCTGTGCTTCCCCAACAACCCGACCGGCGCGGTCGCCACGCGCGCCCAGCTGGAGGCCTGGGTCGCGTATGCGCATCGCCACGGCACGATCCTGCTCTTCGATGCGGCCTACGAGGCCTATGTGCGCGATCCAGCCGTGCCGCGCTCGATCTACGAGATCCCCGGCGCACGCGAGGTCGCGATGGAGTTCCGCAGCTTCTCGAAGAACGGTGGCTTCACCGGACTGCGCTGCGGCTACACGGTGTGCCCGAAGTCGCTGATGGGAACGACCTCCACCGGCGAGCGCATTCCCCTGCATCGGCTGTGGTCGCGTCGATGGGCCACCTGCAGCAACGGCGTGTCGTGGCCGGTGCAGTGCGCGGCGGCGTCGCTCTACACCGACGAGGGCCAGCGGGAGGTCAAGGCGCTCACGGACTTCTACCTGGCCAACGCCGCGCTGCTGCGCACGGCGGTGCAGGGTCTTGGCCTTCGATGCTGGGGCGGCACGAACGCGCCCTACGTCTGGGTCGAATGCCCCGAGGGCCTGCTCTCGTGGCAGGCCTTCGATCTCCTGCTGGAGAAGGCACAGGTGGTCATCACCCCGGGTGCGGGCTTCGGCTCGTGCGGCGAGGGCTTCTTCAGGATCAGTGCCTTCAACAGCCGTGCGAACATCCACGAGACGTGCGAGCGGCTCGCGGTGCTGGCGGGCTGAACGCGTCGAGGCGGCGCTCGGCCGCCGTCACGGATCGATGATGTAGGGCCCGACCTCGTACGGATGGTCATCCACGCTGATGCGGATGTTGCCGTCGACGGTCCGCAGCAGCACGCGGTTGCGGCCACCGTTGAGCATCGAGACCACCGTGTCGTGGTCGCTGTACTGGCCGGGGAGGTCCTTCCACTCGCCCTTCGCGATGCTCGTCTTCACGGTGCCACGCACGGTCGCCAGGTCGAAGGTCCCCGCGGAGCGCTCGGGAAGGCGCAGATCGATGTCACCGTCCTCGTTGATGACCCGGCAATCGGCCGAGAACGGGAAATCCGTGATGATCCGCACGTCGCCTCCGCCACCGTCGATCTCGATGCGGTCACGGTTCCCATGGACCCAGACGTGGCCGCGCGTGGTCTTGATGCGCACCGCACCCAGGCGCGGGACCTTGAGGTCGACATCCACGCGCTGGTACCAGGGTTCCGCATGACCGGTGATGCCGGTGATGCGCATGAGCGTGCGCTCGGCCGAGGGCTGCGTCACCGAGAGGTCCTGGCGGATCTGCGGGATCGAGGCCTCGGCTTCGTCGTTGCGCCCGATGCCGTGGACGGCCTTGCGCGTCACGGTCAGTTCGGCGTATTCGGCATCGTCCTCGGTGGCTTCGATCGTGACGTCACCGGCGAAGAGCTCGATCTCGACGTCGACCACCGGACCGACCTTGACTTCGGTGGTCTCGCGGGATGATGCGCCGCCGGCGAATCCGGCGCGCCAGACGTCGACCACGTCGCGCTGGATGCCCGGGGGCGGGTGAGCCGTTTCGCATGCTGCGAGCAGGGCCACGGCCAGCGACAGGAAGGCGAGCGATCGCATGCATTCGAGTGTATCGGTGCACACAGCACGCGCGCGTAGGATGGCTGCATGCTCCACATGGTCCTGGCCAGCGCGTGCATGTTGCAGGTCCCCCCACGCCGCGTCGATCCGCCGATGCCTCAGCCGGCGCCGAGCGATGTGCCGATGGGGTTGCCCGCGGCAGCCCCGACGACGCCCGGCCCCGAACCGAGTCCGAGCGCACCCGCCAGCACCCCGACGAACCATGCGGCACCCGCGCCCAACGCCGCGCCCGCTCCCGATGCCGCGCCCGCGCGCGACTACGCCATCGATGGCGCCAAGCCGATCCTGCGGCCCCGACTCGTCGCACCGACCGAACCGCCCGCCAAGGCCGATCGGCTTCGCGTGCGGATCCCCGGCGAACATGTCGACCTGCTTGCCGCGGGCGCACCCAGCGGCCGACTCCTCGTGTTCTTCGTGACGGAGGGTTCGCGCATCGATGCCGACCCCGTCGAGGCTCCCTTCTTCGAGGACCCGCAGCCGATGGCCGGGATCGACGTGAAGGACCTTGCTGCAGGCGTGCCCATCGAGCTTGGGGAAGGCACGGCGTGGTACCCGTTCCCGATGAGTGACTTCGACGGCACGTTCCGCGTGCAGGCGGTGCTCGATCGCGACACGACGGTGCGTGGGCACAGGGGGCCGGGCAACCTGATGGGCCCGGCGACCACCATCACGCTCTCCCGCTCGGCCGAGGACGACGTCGTGCTCGAGCTCAACGCACTCGTACCGCAGGAGCCGATGCCCGAAGGGCAGATCGGTGACGATCCGGAACGGCCCCAGCTCGTGTGGGTCAATCTGCCGAGTTCGCTGGTGACCTCGCGCGGCACGCCTGCGGTGCACCGTGCAGCCGTGATCCTTCCGCCGGGCTATCACGACACCACGCACCCCCGACGGGTGTGGCCCACCATCTACGTGATCCCCGGCTTCGGCGGTCGCCATCTCGGTGCGACCTCGCTGATGAAGGTCGTGCACAGCGAGATCGGTGAGGCGGCACTGCCGCCGGCCGTGTGGGTGGTCCTGGATCCCGACGGCCCGCTTGGGCACCACGGCTTCGTGGACTCGGTGGCCAACGGTCCGCGCGGCACGGCACTGACCACCGAACTGGTGCCTTGGCTCGAGGAGCGATTCCGCCTCGACGCACGCCCGGAGGCACGCATGGTGACCGGACATTCAAGCGGCGGATGGAGCAGCCTGTGGCTCGCCCTCACCTACCCGGAGACCTTCGGGACCTGCTTCTCGAGCGCGCCCGATCCGGTGGATTTCTCGGCGTTCCAGACCGTCGACCTGTACGCCGACCCGAATGCGTTCATCGATGCCTCCGGCGCCGAGTTCCCGAGCTTCCGCGAACCCATGCGCGATGCGTTCGACCGCGTCTGCATGAACAACCGCGACGAGATCATGATGGAGTGGGTGCTCTCGCCCGCCGGCCTGAGCGGCGAACAGTGGGATGCATGGTGCGCGATGTGGAGCCCCGTCGACTCGATCACCGGACATCCCCGCAGGCTGGTCGATGCATCGACCGGTGCGATCGACCCGGTCGTGGTCGAGGCCTGGAGCACGTTCGACATCGCGCGTCGACTGCGCGCGGATCCGGAGCGCTACCTGCCGCTGTGGCGCGACCGTGTGCACCTGGTCTGCGGCGACCGGGACAACTTCTACCTCGAGCGCGCGGTGGATCGACTTCGTACGGCACTGGCCGAGCTTCCTGGAGCTGGTGCCCCCGCTGATGCCGGATCCGTGCCGGGCTACGTCGAGTTGCTCCAACGCGCCGACCACGGCACCGCGAGCGCGTTGTCGAGCCTTCGTTTCTATCCCGAGATGCGGCGCTGGATCCTCGCGCACGATGCCCCCGCAACCGCGCCAAAGGAGCGCGTGGCACCAAGTGGAGCACCAGGTGGAGCACCGGAGAAGCCATGAAGGAAGTGCAGGACCACTTCTTCCGCCTGGCCAAGGAGCAGGGCTACCGGGCGAGGAGCGCCTTCAAGCTGATCGAGATCGACGATCGCAAGAAGCTCATCCGCAAGGGCGACCGTGTGCTCGACATGGGTGCTGCCCCGGGCTCGTGGACGCAGGTCGCGGCCGAACGTGTCGGGCCAAGGGGAACCGTGGTGGCCGTGGACCTGAAGGCGATCGATCCGCGTGGCCTGCCCCAGCATGTGTCACTGCTGCAGGCGGACCTGATGGACCTGGCGCCCGAGCACTTCGGGGGGATTCCCTTCGACGTCGTGATCAGCGACATGGGCCCCGACACGAGCGGCGATCCGTTCGGTGACTCGATCCGCAGCGTGAATCTGTGCAACGCGCTGCTCGATCGCTTTCCGCGTTGGCTGCGCAAGGGTGGCCACGCCACGATGAAGGTCTACGAGGGCAGCGAATACCCCGCGCTGCTGCGGCGCTGCGCGGCGCTCTTTGCCGAGAGCAAGGGATTCAAGCCCAAGTCGAGCCGCGCCGAGAGCGTGGAGATGTTCGTGACGTGCAAGGGCTACAAGGGCCCTGCCGCCGACGACGATGCCCAGGCGGTCAAATCCAAGCCACGCGGGTGGGGTGACTCCGCCACGTGAGGCTGGCCGGGCCGACCCGGCCATCCGGTCGAGGGCTCACGGCACCGTGATCTGGACACCCTCGAGGCCGGGGATCGAAAGCCCACGCCCCTTGCGCTGCGCCGGCAGTTCACCGATCGCCTTGGCTCGCTCCTCGCCGAGAGCGGTTTGGAGCTGGCGCATCGTGCGGCGATTGAGCTCATCGCGGTCGGTCTTGAGTTGCTTCAGTTGGCGCCCGGCCGCCTGCGATGCGTTCATCCTAGCTTGGAAGTCCTCGATGCCGCCTTCCTCGGAACCACTGAACTCGGGCATGACGGCCTTGGGGCGCACCTGAGTCAACTGGTCACGCAGCGCGGCATAGGCGGTGCGATACTCACTGCGCTGGGTGGTGATGGCGCTCATGGTTGCCGTGTCGAGGTCCGCAAGGGCCAGGGCCTTGACGAACATGGGCTCCATGTCCGTGGGATCCTTGAACGTCTCGGGGTAGCGCACCACATCGGCAGCACGGAGGAAACCGGGTCGCTGCGGCTCCTTGAGGAGCGCCGGCAGCGCATCGAGTACCTGACGCGCCCGCGCGGACGACTCGCCGCGAGCAGTGGCCATGGCCTCACCGGCGGCCTGCATTCGTTGGCCGGCCTCGGCATTGACGGTGAACCCCCCCCCTTGCTCGCCGTCGGCCGGCGGCTGGAAGAGATCCGCCTCGAGCAGGGCGAGCTCGCGCCCCTTCGTGAGGGTGACCTCGATCTGGCTCCTGAGCGCTGCGAGGATGGGCTCGTGGCCCTGGGCTGCGACGTACTCACGCAGCGTGGCTGCCGCAGCAGCGTCGAGGGCGCCATCGACCACCGCCGCACGGATGACGGACTCAGGATCCACGAAGGGCCCCGAACCCGCACCGCCCACCATCCCGAAACCGATGCTGCTGCCGGCGCCACCGGCTGCTGCCCGGGCAAGTTCGCGAGCTCGGTACTGCGCTTGTTGGCGCACGCACGCCTCGTCGACCACCGCTGCGAGGTCGGCGAAGAAGTCGGCATCGGCCCGCTCCATCGCCGCGAAGGCGGTGCGGATGGCGTCGTACTTGGCCGCGATGTCGTCCTTCGAGGGAGACTTGGGGCCATCAGGACCGAACGACATCTGGGCACTGGGGGCGGCGTCGAGCTGTTCCTTCACCGCCGAGGCCACCTCGAGGTAATCCGCGTGCAACTGCGTCACGACCGGCTTCACGGCTTCCTTCGAGCCACAGAGATCGAGCAGCTCCTGCAGTTGCTGCTTGGTGATCGGCTGGATGGTGGGACGACCGGCGCCCTGCCAGAGCATGGGGCCGCCTTCGTCACTCATCATCAACTCCTCCAGGCCATCGTCGCCCATGTCGAGCACCACGGCGTTGCCGGCGACGGCCATGGCCCCACCATCGTCTTCGCCGTCCGCAACGGCCACGCCGACACGCACCGTGACCCCAGCCGGAACGGCTTGGCCAGCGCCAGCTGCGCCGCCGTCCGGGACATCCTGCGCGATCTCGGCGGGCTCATTCGGAAGTCCAAGCGCTGAGCGGACACCTGTCTTGAGGGCGTTGCTGCGTGCCCTGGCGGCCTCCTCGCGCTTTCGGAAGACCTCTTGCATGTCATCTGCGTCAGCACCCATGAAATCCATGGGCCGCTGATCATTGAGCGCGCCGAGGACCGAAGCCTGCCATGCGGCGAACGCGGCGGCCACGGCCTGATCCTGCTCGGGCGTGAGTGGGGCCTTGGCCACGGTGGACTCCACCAGTCGGATCGTGCCGCCGTCATCGATGCCGAACGCCCCCATGCCGCTGGCACGGATGAACGCCAGCCACGCCACGGCACCACGAGGCTGGGGAATCCCCTGGAACGCATCGTTCAGGATCGTCGCGCCCAATCGCGTGGCGCGGTTGCGCGCGAGCTGCACTGGCTCGCGCGACTGCTGGAACGCACCGGCCATCGCGCGGAAATGGTCCTCGAAACCCTTGGACCATTCACCCGGATCGGGTTCTCCGCCCTGCTCCTGGGCCTGTTCCATCATCTGCTGCATCGCCTCTGCGGTTGGGCGAGGGTGATCGGCGCTGGCCTTGGCCTTGAGCTCGATCAAGCGCTCGGGCTGCTCGAGGGCAGCGGTGCGGATGGACCGAACGGCATCGACGTATTCGGCTTCGCGAGCGGCGATGCGCTCATCGATCTGCGCGAGCTGCGTCGGATCGAGGTCCTTGCTCGCGCGCTCGGCGATGGCCCACAGGTCGGCCTGGCTGCCCAGGCGCGCCATGAAGGCATCGGCCGTGGACTGCTCGATGCGGCGCAACTCCAACGAGCGGCGCACGCGGTCGAGCTTGGTGCCGCTGGCACCGAGCGGCGCAAGGGAATCGACGAGGGCGTTCTCAAGCGTGTCCCATTGGGTGAGCAGGCTGCGATAGGCGCGCACCTGGTTGCGCACCTCGTCGACCGGTCGATCGTCGTCGCCCATGCCGAACGCGATGCCGCCCTGGGGCTGATCCTTCAGATAGCGCTCGATGGCGCCCGTGCGCAGTTCACTGGTCGCGCGCTGGTATCGGTCGTACTCGGCCATGGCCGCCGCCCGCTGTGCATCGGGCACGCCGATGCGGGGCAGGAGCGCCTCGAACTCGGTCGACGTGAGCGCCGTGGGGAACTGGGATTGCGCGGCAGCAGGCACGACGGCCGGCACGAAGAGCAGCGAGAGCACGACGGCCCACGCACGGGACAGGGTCTTGGTCATGATGGCCTCCTGGATCGACGGACCCACGCAGGCTACGGCATCGGAGTTCGGATGAACCCCGGGGCCGACCCAATTCGGTGCATGTTTCCATCGGCGGAACGCACCCCGCCGAAACCACGGCGCGCGAAGGAGTTGCCCCGCGCAGTCCGTACTTTGGGACCTGCACTGTGCAGGTTGAGAATCAAAGGCACCCTTCCGAAGGGTGAAATGCACCAAGCACTCACGGCTCGACGTGCCCCGCGGCCAATCATCAGCGACGCGCCGTCCGCAGCGACCGAGTGGCCCTGCGCTGCGCGGCTTTGGGAGTCGCGAAGGCGGCACGAGCAGCGAATTCGGAGGCGGGTGCCGGCCCCGCCGAGCGACGGACGTGAGCGCGAGCGAAACCTGGTGGAGCGAGCGCGTCCGCGCA
>Ga0164292_10001301_pt1 | contig 20056 bp, 12 predicted proteins | sample GEODES117metaG_FD_111486 | JGI IMG/M metagenome (GOLD analysis project Ga0164292, IMG submission 111486) | Eutrophic lake water microbial communities from Lake Mendota, Wisconsin, USA - GEODES117 metaG | ecosystem: Environmental > Aquatic > Freshwater > Lake | place: USA: Lake Mendota...
CCGCAGGTTCCGAAGGATCCGCGGGCTCCAAAAAGCCAATCAGTTCTGGCGAAGCAGGTGAATCTCGAGTGGCCGGTGAAAGCGTGGCCTTTCGCGAAGTCTCCAGCGAGGATTCTCAGGGCTCGAAGTCCTAGCCTGCAACATGGCTGGACCGAGTGCCCTGGCGATTGAGCCGGCTTTGGTTGGTCTTGAATTTGGTTAGCGTTTTAATTTGGTTGGCCGCCGAGTGAGCCTGTCAGGCATGCTGGAAGGGAAAGTACCGGTTGTCCGGTGGTTTTCCGGAGCGGTTGCCGCGGCTGGGAACTGCTGTCAGGGTTATTTCGGTTTTTGGTTTGATTTCGATAAAACAGCCGTCGGAAGTCTCGTTCATATTTTGGGGGCTCGCGGTCTGAAAATACATTTGCTCGAAGATGCGGGCAGGGAAGCACCTTCGATGTCTGGCACAGTGCCAGGCAATCGTGATTCGAGCCACACAGGATTGCGGGGACGCAGGTTTTCGCAATTGGACTTGAATTAGGAGTGACCATGCCCGCTGGCAACGATACAACAGGCAGTCGCCGTACCGGGACTGCCAAAAAGAACGCTCATTGTTCGTTTTGTCGCAAGAGCTACCGTGAAGTGGGACCGCTGGTGGAAGGTCCCGGTGATGTCTACATCTGCGGCGAGTGCATTGAACTCTGCCAGTCGATTCTCGACCAGGAGCAGCGTCGGCGTGGCCCGACCAAGCAGCTGTTCTCCAAGATCCCGACGCCTCGGGAAATTGTCGGCAAGCTGAACGAGTATGTGATTGGGCAGGAAGAGTCCAAGAAGGTCCTCGCAGTCGCTGTGCACAATCACTACAAGCGGTTGACCATTGATTGGGAAGGCAGCGATGTAGAAGTGGAGAAATCCAACATTCTTCTCGTTGGCTCGTCCTGCATCGGCAATACTTTGTTTGTCCGTACGCTTGCCCGGGTTCTGAACGTGCTTTTTGCTATTGGTGATGCGACCACCTTGACCGAAGCCGGATACGTCGGCGAAGACGTCGAGAACCTGCTGCTGAAATTGCTGCACGCTGCTGACTTCGATATTGAGGCCGCGCAACGGGGCGTGATCTATATCGATGAGATCGACAAAATCGGCAAGACTTCGAACAACGTTTCCATTACCCGGGATGTTTCCGGTGAAGGCGTCCAGCAGGCCCTCTTGAAAATGCTCGAAGGAACCGTTGCCAATGTCCCGCCTCAAGGCGGACGGAAGCATCCCGAGCAACAGTATATCCAGATCGACACCAAGAACATTCTCTTCATTTGCGGTGGAACCTTTGTTGGCGTGGAAGATATCATCCGCCGCCGCCTCGGTCGCCGCACCATCGGCTTCGGACAGCAAGCCGGATTCAAGGCTGATGGTGAACGGGCAGAGATCCTGGCCCAAGTGACCAGCGATGACATTCTGGAGTTTGGTTTGATTCCCGAATTGATCGGCCGCTTGCCGGTGGTCTCCAGCCTCGCCCCTCTGGACGAGGCCGGTCTGATGTCCGTGCTGACCGAACCGAAGAACGCCTTGGTCCGCCAGTATCAAACGCTCTTCCAGATGGAGCACTGTGACATCGAGTTCACCGAAAACGCCTTGAAGCTGGTTGCCAAACGGGCGTTGGAAAAGGGAACTGGAGCTCGCGGGTTGCGCTCCATCGTCGAGCGGGTCATGCTGGACATTATGTATGAACTCCCCGACCAGCCGAAGGGAAGCAAATTTGTCATTACCGAGGAAATTGTGAATGGGAACAAGATCCAGTTCACGATGCCTGAAACCAAGAGCGCTTAGTACGGGAGCCCTCAGCACCATAGCGCGGTGGACTCGAGCTCACAGGACCAAGGACTGCCTGGATGATGACGCGATCGTCGGAGTGAGTTCTGCGGCGGGCGCTGCAGCGAGTTGGCGGTGGTGTCGCCAGCTTGACCTCGGACAGGTCCATTACGATTGCCAGTATTTCCGCTGACGGAATTTGCTGGCGGTTCAAAATTAAACCCTCTCGGGTGACCGAGGGGGTTTTTTCGATCCCGGGTCTGCTTCGCGGAGGAACTTTTTCGCATGCATCTTTATCTGCTGGGACTGCGCGGGACGGGGAAGTCAACGATCGGAAAACTGGTGGCTGCCCGGCTGGAGCGACCGTTCCTCGACCTCGATGAGCTGATTGAGCAAACTACCGGTCAGTCGGTCAGCGAACTGTTTCGCTCCCGAGGCGAGCCCTTTTTTCGCGAATTGGAGGGCCGCACGCTGGAGGTGGTTGCAGAGGCGCTGCTTTCGGGGCAAGCAGCGCCCGGTGTGGTCGCACTGGGTGGTGGGACTTGCGAGCGGCCTGCCAACCGGGACTTGCTGCGCCGATCGGGCCGGGGCGTTTGGTTGCAAGCACCTGCCGAAGTGCTGTTCCGCCGGTTGGAACAGGATGTGAAGTCAAAGGGGCGGAGGCCTGCTTTAACAGGGCTGGGCAGCCTTGCCGAATTACAGGCTTTGGGGACGCAGCGCGCGGCCAACTATACCGTGTGCGCTGACTTCTCCCTCGCGACGAATCAGCTCAGTCCGGCAGAAGCGGCCGAAAAAATCGTTGAATGGTGGCAGTCCTCAACCGCAGTCGATAAAACGAATGCGCCATCGTCCTGAACCAGCAACTCCTCGTTGGGCCCGACGGACAACGATGCCGAGCAGCCTTTTTCTATTCCGTATTCCCCGTTATCCGCATGAACCTCCAGATCGACATCCCGTTGTTCATCTTTGGAGCGATGGTGGGTGCAATCGCCAATTGGGCGATTTGTACGTTGCGCTTTTATGGAATCCTGCCGCACAGTCCTTGGGGACCGCAACATCCTGACGTTTCAGTCCGGCGGGCCACCGACTATCTGCCGATCTTTGGCTGGCTCACGCTTCGCCGGGATGCGTCCGTACTGGGGCGTGGATTTTGGATCCGGCCGCTTGTGGTCGAATTGGGGTTCGCCTGCGGAGCGGTCTGGTTTTATCATTGGCTGGCCGGGGGCGGGTTGTCCGGGACGCCACCGCGAGAGGGCGACCTTGAAATCTGGTACTCGTCGCTGTCGCTGCTGTTCGTGCTGGTGACGATTGCCTCGCTGATCGATCTGGATGAAATGACCATTCCCGACTGGATCACGATTCCGGGGACGCTCGCCGCATTGACCTTTGCGATTGCCGCGCCGAATTATCGACTGCCCGAACAGGCCAACGCGATGGTTGCCAGTTACCAGGCAGTGAATTTTTTGACTCCGCACTCTCTCAACGCAGCAGAATGGCGTTATGACTGGCGCGGCCTTGGCGCCGGACTAGGCACCATTTGGGTTTGGGCTTGGGCTCTGCTGCCCATGACCTTTGACTTTCGGCGGGGGATAGGGGCAGGCTGTCGCTTGCTTTGGGCCAGCATCATTCGTCCTGCCCGTCGCACCCGCTGCGCGATTCGGGTTCGGCAAAGGCGCCCGCATGCCGCGCTGTATGGAATGCTGTTGTTGGCGGTCGTTCTCAGCTTGATAATCGGAGCGGTTTGGTTTCTGAAAGGGGACCGCTGGGACAGTTTGCTGGGGGCCCTGCTCGGTTTGGCCATGGGTGGCGGACTGACATGGGGAGTGCGACTGATCGGTTCCTACGCTTATGGACAAGAGGCCATGGGCTTTGGTGATGTCACGCTGATGGCCATGATTGGTGCCTTTCTGGGCTGGCAAGCAGTGCTGATGGCATTTGTTGCCGCGCCCTTCGCTGCCTTGTTGATTGTCGGTCTGCAGTTTCTGATCAGTGGCAGCAACGTCTTGGCTTTCGGTCCCTATCTTTCCTTGGGGGCGGTGCTCGTCGTGCTCGGTTGGCGCTGGTTATGGCCGATCGCGGTTGAAAATTTCTTTCAGTTGCCGCACTGGATCACGTTGTCGATTTTGTTTGGCTGTCTGGCGGCAATTGGTCCGATGTTATGGACGATGAGTCGGCTGCGCGGTGGCGAGTTGGACGAGGGCAACCAATGAGCAGTCCCTGGTTTGATTCAATTCGGGATGTGGAAGCGGGGCGTGAGACGATTCGCCGCCGACGGTACGGAATGATCTTGGTCCGTCACGGCGAGCTCGAGTCGATTCAGTTCAGGCCCTGGCCCAAGTTGATTTCAGCGGCCGAAGTTCGCTGGTGGGGTGGTTGGCAGCATGAACGGGGTCAACCTGATGAGTGCCGGTTGTACTACAACCAACCGTTGCAGCATTCGAATTTTTTGACTCTGGCTTACATCCACACGAATTGGGCGACGCCTTACAAGACATTTGTCGCGGCCCTGCGGGTACTTGACCGCGTCGCCGAGATCAAACGGAGCGATGCCTTGCTGTGCGAGGTCAGCAATCCGCGAATCAGCGACCGTTTGCTCAGCCGCCAAGGTTGGGAGAGGCACCTTGAGCAGAGCTCGCGGCGCCATTGGATCAAACGGTTTTACGGCGAGTATGGAGACGTGGGTTTGCGGCAGAAGATCGCCGCCAGGCCCGTTTGATCGAGCAGCCGTCTGCTAGCGGGATCCCGCAGAATGGGTGAAGGCCGGAAGATTGGGTTGACTGCGGGATTCCTCTGGGCTGCTTGTTTTCCGAGGCCGAAATTTCCTAGCTGTCTTTCTGCTGCCAGCTCCGCCAGAGACAACTTTGGTGTGAATCGAACCCGTCTGTCTGCCAGCCGCACGTGACGCATTCAATGCTGGCATTTCCAAAACGAACCGCTTTTTGTTCAGGCCAAACAAGCGAACTTCTGCAGCGTTTCTCTTCCCCGCTCATTGCTCTTCCCCGAGTTTGCCCAGCTCGCTAACATCCCGCCGCTTGTCAGTCGGTGGAGCGAGTTGAAAACATGTTGAGCGACAGGGTTGGAAGATGAGCCACCTGCGAATTCTGCTGTTAATCGGACTATTAGGTTGGATTGCTGGTTGTCAGCAGCCAGCCGGCAGCACCGCCGCGCCCAGTATGTTCTCTGGCGGCAGCAATCCTTGGGGACAGGCAGCCGAAGCGCAACAGCAGTTTTTCGCTGGCGTATCGGACCAGATGAAGAATCTGACCGCGCGACTGGGGCAATCCGACCTGGACAACCAGCAATTGCAGACTGAAATGGCAGGCATGAAACAGAAGCTGCAGGCGGCGGGCGATTACAACTACCAACTCAAGCAGCAATTGGCTGATACTGTTTCTCAGATTCAAACGGTCCAGAACGAGAAATTGGCGTTGGAACAGCAGATGGTTGCGATGCAACGCAACCTGAGCAACACCGCGGTCGCGGCTGGTGCTTCACCTGGTATTGGGTCATTGGCTGCCGGGCCAGGGACGGCACCGACTCAGTTGCCGACGGCTGGAGGAGTGCCGACGCTCCGAGCCAACAATAGTTTGATGCAGAAAGTCAGCTCGCTGCAGCTAACCGGAATCACCACTCGAATGGATGGCGAGGTGATTCGCGTTGAATTGCCGACGGACATGGTTTTTACCCCTGGGACCTATCAGCTCTCGTTGACCTCGGCTCAGCTCCTGCAGCAAATCGCCGGCGTGATCAATCGGGAATTTCCTCGCCAAGTGATTGGTGTCGAAGGTCATTGGGATCCGGGAGTGCCACTGCCGGCCGGGGTCACGGCGCAGCAGTTGACGGCCACGCAGTCGTTGGCGGTGTTTAACGAGCTGGTTCGGATGGGCTTGCCCGAAAAGCAATTGTTTACGCTGGCCATGGGCGCAAATCGTCCGCGTTACAGTGCCGGAGCCGGTGCAAATCCGTCTCCTAACCGACGAATCGAAATCGTCGTCTATCCCGAGACGATTGACTGAGCGTGCGCGTCAGCCAATTGACTGGGGCCTTCTTTGCTGAGCATGCGGCTGCCGCCGTGCGTTCGCGCCTCAAGTTGCTTTAGTAGCGATGATCTGTCCAGAATCTTCGACGGCCTGAGTCTGGCTCTTCTGGGGCAATCGCAGCAATAGGCGAGCCGGCCCCCGATTCGACTGCTTGGAGTAGCGAAGCTGAGGTTCTTGCCAAACCGCGTCATCGTGTTAACGCAGGAACTCATCCGCTTTCGGCCGGTACGAGACAGGGATTGGTGAGCAAGTCTCCAGGGCCCTGCTGCCTTGAGGACTAATTTTCTGGCGTGTGCACTGCCCTGTTCGTTTGCGCAGCTCTGTTCGTTTTCAAAACGCCCGCTCCGAGTCCGTCTTTTTTCCGAGCCTTCTCGCTTGCGCCCAGCCGAGGAAACGTGGCCTTGTGTGCAGCGAGTTTCCCCCTGAGTTGCTGACGCTCACTTGCTGAAGGTGAAGTAGCGCCCGTTTGTGCGGATTATGCTTTGGTTGCACGGGTAATCGCCGACTTTTTGAGGAACTCCGCCTGCGGCACCAGGAATAGTCGAGCGGCGGAAGGCTGATCGGTTCCGCCGCTTCTGATTACAATGAAACACTGGCTGTCGGCCTTCGTTTTGCGGCCAATCCAGAAGCTTGGGGCCGTCACGCGGGCCAGTCCTTGCTACGGTCGCCCGGTTTCACAGTTGCCCTGTTTTCCTGATTGTCCTGCCGGCGTGAGTTCGCGACTTGGACGGGCAGACATTCCTATCCTCTTTTGAATCGGATTCCATGTTTCCATTAAGACTGCTGCAGAGCGATCGCCGAGTGAGGGCCTCGAATTCAGCCCGGGCAACCAGCTACGTTTTGGTGTTCCTGCTGTTCGCTTCCGTAGAGGTTGCATGGGCTCAGCCCGGTAAACCGCCAGCGGCCCCCTCGCCTGTCGTTGTTGGCAATGTCGTCAGTCGCGAAGTGAGTGAACAGCAGTCGTTTGTCGGCTCGGTAAGTGCTCTTCGCCAAGTGGTTGTCGGGTCAGCTGTCGAGGGACGCGTGGGCGAAATGCTGGTGAATCGTGGCGATAAGGTCCACGGACCGACAGAGCAAGCGGCCGCTGAGGGAGTTCCGCCGCAGCGCGAGCCGGGGCAAGTGCTGGCTCAGTTGGAGACGCGGACCCTGAACCTGCAAATCGACGCTGCTCAAACCTTGTTGACTTTGGCCCGAGATGCGGGGGCCGAGCTGGGTGAGGCATTGCCCAGGGAAATCGAGTTGGCGGAAGCCAAGTTGGAAGAGACCCGCGCGCGGGTGAGTTTTTCCGAAAAGGACTTGGAACGGCAGAATCGCTTGAAGTCCCAAACTGGCGTGGTTTCTGAAACGGAATATGAACAGGCAGTAACCCAGCATCAAGTCAACCTCCAATTGGCGGCCCAGTCAGCCAGCGAATTGGCTCGACTTCGCGCGACCAAGGAGTTGCGTCTGCGGCAAGTTGAGTCGCGGATTCGGGGCGCGGAGCAGGAGATCATTCGGCTTGAGGACCTCAAGACCAAGTACACCCTGCGGGCCCCTTTCGACGGATACGTCATTAATAAACTGACTGAAGTAGGGGCTTGGGTACGGGCTGGCGATCCGATTGCGGAAATTGTGCACTTGGACAACCTTGAGTTTGAGTTCACTGTGCCCCAGCAGTACCTCGGGGATATTCAACGCTCGTTTGAGGCGGGAGCGAGCAGCCTGAGGGCTCGCATCGAAATTGAAGGCTTGAGCGATTCGCTCGAAGGTGATGTCGATACGATCATTCCTCAAGCTGACTTACGTTCACGAACTTTGCCGGTACGAGCCAAAATCAAGAATGTCGAACGAGGCGGTCTGCCGCTGCTCCGTCCGGGCATGATCGGTCGAGCCTACATTGCTTTCGGTCAAAAGCGGGAGGTGCTTTTGGTTAAAAAGGATGCTTTGGTTCTGGGCGGGGCCAAACCAGTTGTGTTCAAACTGGTTCAGGTTGGCGAGAAAAAGACAGTCGTTCCAGTACCGGTCCAAGCGGGAACCAGCCTCGGTTCCTGGATCGAAGTTTCTGGCGAATTGAAAGCTGGAGACCAAGTGGTGATCCAAGGCAACGAACGTCTGCGACCCGACCAAGAGGTCGGAATCATGAAAGCGAGTGACGAAACGCCTCCGGCGCTTTAACCCCCTGGTGTGGGCTTTCCGGGCTGAAGTGCCGTCTGGGCCTGGCAAGACGGACTGGCCGTTAGTAGTGCTCACATGAGCAGCCCCAACGCCGAGCACCAAGAGACAAGATTCAACCTGCCTTGATCGCGAAAACAGAAGAGCGTCATGCACCCAATCGTCTGGTTTATCGAGAATCCCGTCAAAGTCTGCTGCGGCATGATTTTGCTGGTCCTGTTTGGTTTGCTGGCGATCTTTCAAATGCCGATCCAGCTGTCGCCGGATGTCGAGCGCCCGCAAGTATCGATCGAGACGATCTGGCCGGGAGCGAGTCCACAGGAAATCGAAAAGGAGATTGTCAAGGAGCAGGAAGACCGCCTGCGGAGCGTTGAAGGCGTTGTGAAGATGTCCTCGCAAAGCTTCGACTCTGTCGGTTCGATCACCTTGGAGTTTCGTGTTGGAACCAACATGAACGAGGCATTGGTCAAGGTGAACTCCCAGTTGGAACAAGTGCGCGAATACCCGCAAGACGCCGATAAGCCGGTGATTCGGACTTCGAATCAGTTTGATCGCTCCGTCGCGACGCTGATTCTGGGGCCGATTCCGCCAACTCGAGAGGAGATTGAAAAGTTTGCCGTAACCCATCCGGAACTTCAGGAAGACCTGCCACGCGTTCTCCGGGCAACCTCACCCGCCTTGCTGGTGTATCGCCTGAAGGAATTGGCGGAAAAGCAACCCAGCGCCCGGGAGTTGGTTCCACCAGATATCGATGTCGGAGAATATGGCAAGTTCGCGGAAGACGTCGTCGAAGCTCAACTGGAACGCGTGCCCGGCGTAGCGGACGTGTTCATTCGTGGAGGCCGGCGGCAGCAGCTCCAGGTAATTGTCGATCCGGCCAAGCTGGCTGCTCGCGGGTTGACGGTTGATAATCTTCGTCGCGCCCTGACCCAAAGCAATCAGGATCTTTCGGCGGGTGATTTTTGGGAAGGCAAGCGGCGTTACGTCGTGCGCACGATCGGGCAGTTTCGTTCACCGGAGCAGGTAGCCGATCAGATCATTGCCACCAACCGGGACCAGGCTGTTCGAATTCGCGATGTGGCTGAGGTGCGGCTGGATTATGAAAAACAGACCGGCTTTGTCCGCCGCTTTGGCGTTCAGAACCTCTCGGTCAATGTCAATCGCGACCAGGGCGCGAACGTGGTTGAGATCATGCGATTGCTGCGGCCCGAAGTCCAGCGATTGAACGACGGAATTCTCAAGCAAAATGGCCTGGTCTTGACCCAAATTTATGATGAGACGACCTACATCAGTGCGGCGGTCAACCTGGTGCAGTCCAACATCATTCTGGGAAGTGCCCTGACAGTCGTCGTCTTGATCCTCTTTTTGCACCTCGGAGCACGGGCCCTGGTCTTTGCGCCCCTGATCCTCGCGACCGCGATTGCCGCCTTGTTCTCAACGACCTGGTTCTTCGTTCTGACACTGGCCCTGATTGTGACGGCGGGCTTCTGGTTTGCCCGGGGAACGCTGGTGATCGCGATCGCGATTCCGATCAGCATTATCGGTACGTTTCTGATTATGGAAGCACTGGGCCGCAATCTGAATGTGATCAGTCTGGGTGGTTTGTCGTTTGCAGTCGGGATGCTGGTCGACAATGCGATTGTGGTACTGGAGAACATTTTTCGCTATTCCCAGATGGGGTACAGCCCGCTGGAAGCGTCCCGCCGCGCGGTGACCGAAGTCTGGGGAGCAGTCCTCGCTTCGACGCTGACCACTCTGGCCGTTTTTATTCCGGTGATTTTTCTGCCTGGTGAGGTTGGGCAGTTGTTTGGGGATATCGCCCTTTCGATCAGTGCGGCCGTGGGGCTGTCGCTGATTGTCAGTGTGCTGGTCATTCCGATGGCCTCGGCTCGCCTGCTCCGCCAGGGTGGTGGCAGTCATGCAGTTGGCTCTTTTGACGGCCAGACAACGAGTCAGTTGGCAAATTGGATTCAGTCCCTTGGTCAGTGGACCCTGGATGCCATCGTAGGGCTGAATGCTTGGCTTCAGGCAAGTTGGAGTCGACAGTGGGCTTTGGTGCTTGGAACCTTGCTGGCTTGTGGAGCAGTTTCCTGGTGGTTGATGCCGAAAGTGGAGTATTTGCCGACCGGCAATCGAAACCTGATCATTTCGAATGTGATTACGCCCCCGGGGTATAACGCCCAACAGCTGGCAGAGATCGGAACGGAAGTAGAGGAGATTCTCAAGCCTTACTGGGACATTGACCCGAAGACGGAAGACACTTCCCATCTTGAGTATCCGACGATTGCCGACTTGTTTTATGTGGCTCGGGATCGCAGCGTGTTTTTGGGGCTTCGGGCGCACGATGACTTTAATGCCCGCAAGCTGGTGAACCTGGTTCAGGACAAGCTCCGCAATCGCTTTCCCGGAACGATTGTGACCGCGTCGCAAACCAGCATTTTCGGCCGGGGTTCATCGGCAGGCCGGACGGTTGATATCGAGATCACCGGTCCGGAACTGGAAAAACTCGTTGCGATTGGCGGGCGGGTGATGCGGAGTGTGCAGCAGGCGATCCCGGATGCTCAAGCGCGGCCGATTCCGAGTTTGGATTTGTCCAGTCCGGAACTACATGTGCGGCTCAAGCCGGACCAGGCCTTTGCGGCGGGTATGAGCAACAACGAATTGGGTTACGCAGTCAACGCCTTGGTGGATGGAGCTTATGCCACGGACTATTTCGTGGGCGGAGAGAAAATTGACCTGGTGATCATGGGTGACCCGCTGGCGACATCCCAAACGCAAGACTTGACCGGGCAATACCTCGCCACTGCAAATATTCCGGAACCAGTGCGTTTGGATGCGATCGCGAGCGTCGAGTTGTCGAGCGGGCCGGAACAGATCAACCACCGGGAGCGGCAAAGGGCGATCTCGATTGAAGTGAATCCGCCTCCCCGCCTGAGCTTGGAGGAAGCGATCGCTTTGATTCGGCAGGAAGTCCTCAAGCCCTTGGAAGCAGATGGGACGACGGGCGGCGTTTATCAGGTCAACCTCAGCGGTACGGCCGACAAGCTCAAATTGGCTTGGGACGCATTGAAGTGGAACTTCCTGTTGGCAATTCTGATCACCTATCTATTGATGGCCGGTCTGTTTGAATCCTGGAGCTATCCGTTGGTGATTATCCTCAGCGTGCCGCTCGGGCTGGTGGGAGGAATTGTCGGATTGCAAATGCTGAGTCGCTACCTGGTGGCATTGGGCGAGCCCCCACAGACGCTGGATGTGATCACGATGTTGGGATTTGTGATCCTCATCGGAACGGTGGTCAATAACCCGATTCTGCTGGTGCATCAGACCTTGGTCCTGATGCGCGAAGGGCTCGGACGCCGGGAAGCGATTGAGCAAAGCCTCAGCTCGCGGATTCGGCCCATCTTGATGACGACCATGACCACGATTTTTGGGCTGGCACCGCTAGTCTTTTTCCCGGGAGCCGGGAGTGAGCTCTACCGTGGGTTGGGAGCTGTTGTCTTTGGTGGTCTGCTGCTGTCGACAATCTTGACGCTGGTATTTATCCCCGTGTTGCTTAATTTGTCGCTGATGATTTCGGAATGGTTTACCGGTCGGGCAGTTACCAAGAGTTTTTCGAGCGAGGAAGCGGCGGCGGATGGGCCAATTGCAACACCGTCGGGAAAAGAAGCAGCTGCTCCGGTTTATGAACCACCCCGGACCGTCGCCGCAACCGGCGAAGGGTTAAGCTAGGGGCAAGTGGCCAAGGAAATGTGGCCACTGCGATTTCGTCTCGCCTAGCCCCGGAATTCGAGTCGGCCCGCAGTGGCCTGGGAAATGTCAGGAGTGAGGAATGTCGGGCAAGTGGATGCAAACCGCTGGTGGCGGAGACTCTCGCGGTTTCTGGTTGGGAGTGATTCTGGGCTGGCTCGCCTCGCCTTGGGCAGTTGCCGCACAGGACCAAGGCAGTCCGCCGGTCGAACCTGTTGAGCCAGTCGTGGCCGGCGCATCGGACGAGGCAGAGCAGCAGTTGACCTTGTTTCGTTTACCCAGCGGCTGGAGTGGCTCCGTCTGGGCTGCGGAACCGTTGGTGGCCAACCCGGTCGCCTTGGCGATTGATTCGCGCGGTCGGATTTATGTCTGCGAGTCGTTTCGCCAAGAACAGGGGGTCACGGATAATCGCAGTCACGACGAGCGCTGGGTTGACCGCGATCTGGCCGCCCAGACCGTGGCTGATCGGATTGCTTATCATGAGGAACTCTTGCCCAATCGTGGAGCTGATTATCGCAGGCAGGAGGATCGAATTCGGTGGTTGGAGGATACCGATGGCGACGGCCGAGCCGACCGCGTCGAGATTTTCGCGAACCGCTTTCATGCGCTCGAGGATGGGACTTTGGCCGGCGTCTTGCCGCTCGCTGACGGCGTGCTTGCGACCAACATTCCCCATCTCTGGAAACTGAGCGATTTGGATGGGGATGGCCGGGCCGAAAGCAGGGAGTCGCTGCAGGCCGGGTTTGGCGTGCGCGTTGCCTTTCGCGGACACGATATGCACGGCCTGATTCGAGGCCCGGATGGGAGGATTTACTTCAGTATCGGCGATCGCGGCTACCATCTGGTAACAAAGGATGGCCGCGTCCTGGCGGACCCTGAAAGCGGCGCGGTGTTTCGCTGTGAACCAGACGGCAGTAGCCTCGAGGTCGTTGCCACTGGTTTGCGGAATCCGCAGGAACTCGCTTTCGATGACTTAGGCAACCTGTTTACCGGTGACAATAATTCGGACAGCGGGGACCAGGCCCGTTGGGTTTATGTTTTGCCGGGAGGCGACAGCGGCTGGCGGATGGCCTATCAGTATTTGCCTGACCGCGGTCCCTTCAATCGTGAGCAAATCTGGAAACCCTCTGCTCCCGAGCAACCCGCCTATGTATTTCCTCCAGTCGCGAACGTTTCTGACGGTCCCAGTGGCCTGATGTATTACCCAGGTACCGGAATCGGCCGCGAGCTGGAAGGCAGTTTCCTGTTATGCGATTTTCGGGGAACACCGGCCATGAGCGGAATCCGCCGTGTTCGACTGGAATCGAGTGGCGCCTTTTTCCGGTTGCAGTCGGCCGATGAACTGGTTTGGCAGATCCTGGCGACCGACATTGCGATCGGTCCCGACGGTTGGTTGTATGCAGCCGACTGGGTGAACGGCTGGGTTGGTGAAAACAAAGGTCGCATTTACCGGTTTGGCGATCCGGCCGTAGTCGCGGGAGAAACCGTGAAAGAAGTCGCGCGCCTCTTAAAACAGGGCTTGGGTAAGGAGAGCCCCGACGCTTTGGTCGTGCTGCTGGGGCATCGCGACCAGCGAATTCGCTTGGCAGCCCAGTTTGAACTGGCCAGTCGCCGGGCAGCTACTCACTTGGGCCAAGCGACTGAGCCGGAGCATTCGCTGCGCCAGCGTTTGCATGGCTTGTGGGGCCTGGCCCAGATCGCCAGAGAAACTAAAGACAATCGTTCTCTCGAGGTTGTAGAGCGTCTGCTGGTTGATCCTGAACCGGAGCTGCGGGCCCAAGCAGCAATGATCGCCGGAGAACAGCGTCTGGAGAACCACGTTGAGAAGCTGACGGAATTGGTGCGGGAGCGCAAGCATCCGCGAGTACAGATGTTGGCCGCCTTGGCATTTCGGCAATTGCAACATCCGCGCCCCGAGGAACTGCTGGTGGAACTTGCGAACAATGCCGATCGGGACGTCGGTTTGCGACACGGTCTGGTGATGGCCCTGTCGGGCCAGGATTTGGCAGCGCTGGTAGAGGCCAAGAGCAGTGCGCTGGATGAGGCCGCCGCGCGAGGATTGGTCGTGGCCCTGAGAAAACAAAAAAGCGGGCTGGTGAGCCGCTTCCTTCAATCGGCTCGGCCTCGGGTGGCAGAAGAGGCGGCCCGCGCGATTTATGATGTGCCGATCGCCGAGGCGATGCCAGCATTGGCTGCGGCTTGGGAGCGCTTTCCGGAGTCAGCTGTCTTTACACGCCGAGCGTTGCATGCCGCATACCGATTGGGCGGAGCGGAGCAGGCCCAAGCCGTTGCTCAAGCCGCCATCGACACTCGGATTTCAAACTTGCTTCGCCAGGAAGCGGTCGAGTTGTTGGCGAATTGGGCCGAACCCGCCCCCCGCGATCGGATTCTGGGAATGTGGCGCCCCCTGCCCTCTCGCGATGTGACGCCGGCCCGTTCTTCCTTCGAATCGATCGCCGAGAAGTTGCTGGTTGAGAGTACTGGTGAACTGCGTTTGGCGGCGGTCGATGCGGTGCGGCAATTGCGAATTGAAACGGCTCGCGGTCGCCTGTTGGCTCTGGCGAATACCGAAGTCTTGCCGGGGCGGCTTCGAGCTGCCTGTTTGCGAGCATTGGGCACATTGGGAGTGACCGAACTCGACGATCGCTGGGCCGTATGGGCCGATGATTTTGACCCAGTGGTCCGGACGGCTGCGATGGAGGTGTTGGTCGTTGCTCAGCCGGAGCGCGCGATCGAGTTGGTCATGGCAGCGACGCGTTCCGATGACCTACGGGAACGCCAGGCAGCTTGGCTGCAGCTGGGGCGATTGAACCTGCCTCAAGTTCCAGAGTTACTGTTGGCGGGGCTGCAACAAATTGATTCCGGGGAGATACCCGCAGATACGAGACTGGAGTTGATCGAAGCAGCCCGCTCCCAGTCCGGGCCAAGTGGGTCGCTGAAGGATTGGCTGAGCAGCCATGACGAACAAAGCCAAGCTGAACCGGTGATGGCTTACCGGCATTCATTGGTCGGGGGAAATGCAGAGCGTGGGAAAACCATTTTCAAGGAATGGGCGAACGTCTCCTGCTTGCGGTGCCATCGAATCGGTGAAGATGGCGGCTATGTGGGGCCAAACCTCTCGGACATTGGAGCGCGCAAAGATCGGCAGTATCTCTTGGAGTCCCTGGTCGATCCCAACCGGGCAATTGCCGAAAAGTACGAGACCACCGTCGTGCTGGATCTCGAGGGCAAGACGTTTTCCGGAATTGTCAATTTTGAGGATGCCCAGACGCTGAGGCTGCTGACTGCCGAAGGTGAGATGGTCACGCTTGACAAATCCACAATTGACGAGCGGACAACGGGCAAGTCGGCGATGCCCGCTGACCTGATCAGGCACCTCAATCCCTTTGATGTCCGCGATCTGATTGAATACCTTGCCGTTCAAAAGCAGGCCGCAGGAGCTCCCGCGGTCGAATCTCTCGAACGCAGCGATCGCTGAGCTGGACGAGACAGGGAAATATATTTGTTGAGTATCAGCGTTGGTCTCAGCTGCGCTGGACTTTTCGGACCAGCGAACTGCCGAGGAGCAGCATCACGACATTTCCCAGCCAGACGGCAATCGGCGGCAAGTCGCCGGATTTGGCCTGGCCGACGCCAAACATCAGCAAGGGATAGTAGAGGACAAGGATCGGAATAAAGCAGAGCGCAAAGTTGGTCCAGAAGTCGAACTTGCGCAACTGGATAGCCAGCGGAGCGCCGACGAGGACGAAGCAGAGGCAGCTGAAGCCGTTGGCCCAGCGCCGCCAAGGTTCGGCCAGCAGGCGATACTCCCGAAAAATCCCTTTCTCCAACTGATAGAGATCGGAGCCCCACTGCGGATGTGTCAGGCCGACCGAGTCGCCACCGACGACTTGAGAGACAAGTTTTAAGGCCAAGGCCTGTTGCTGGTTGTCGGTCAGTTCCTGTTGAGTGGCCAGCTCCTCGGGCATTTCCCGAAGCGAGAGGTTGGAAGGGCTGTCGGCCACTCCCGATTTCTTGGTCACATCGCCCAAGGGGATCGGAAAGTCTTTGCGGTCAATCCAGCTTTTGACATCATTGCCCAGCATGATCGTGGCGTTGAGCAATTGGATCACGAGTTGATCTTCAATCGGATCGACCAGGATGCGGGCCCGTTCAGCGCGGATTTGCAGACTGTTTTGGGGGTCGTCATCCTGCCGCACAATGAAGGGGTTGATCAGATCCTGACCGCGAATCTCATCGACATCGATGTAGATTTTGCCTTTGGAAAAGGTCCCTTCGGCGCGCAGCATGGAATAAATTGATTGGGCCGAGGAATGCAGAATCACTCGGTAGATGCCGCGCCGTCCCCAGGAAACGCTCAGGTCATTGAGATAGACCGTCAGCAGGCTCATCAGGAAAGCGAAGATCAATCCCGGGACGATTAGTTTGATTGGCGGGATGCCGAGCGACTTGACGGCGACCACCTCGTTTGTGGCACTCATTCGGCCGTAGACAACGGTGGCCGCAAACAGAATGGTCCCCGGAATGGCGAAGCAAAGTGCCGTCGGAAGTGTGTAAGGAAGGAGCTGGAAAATGGCAGTGGCGGTCAGCTTCTCGCGCCAGGCCTCTTGGACGAGGAAAATCATGACCATCAGGGTCGTCATTGCCGTGAGCGCAAGGGCAAACGCCTTGATGAGCTCACTGACGACGTACCGGGTAATGCAACTCATGCGGGGCAAAGGCGGTCGCTGATGGCCGCGAGATAGAGCGAGAGTCTGAGGGGGAAACCGCAGGAGTCTAGCGGAAAAACATGGTTTCGCCCCAGAGCAATTGCGGTTTGGCCGGGGTAAAGCGCTTGCCAGACCGGCATTTAGAGATCGATGGCCGTTCCGGCAGCGCCCGGTTGGCTCCGCAGTTGGTCCATCAGGTTGCTGACAGCCAAGGCGTAATTTCTCAAAGCCGACCGCAGCTCCCGGTTTTGTTGCCCCTTGTCTGCATCCACGAGCAGTGTTGCTAGCTGCGAATGGTCCAGCTTCCAGTTGCGAGCGGTGGCTTCGTCGCGGATTTGTTGCACCATATGTTTGAGATGGTTGACCAGTTCCCAGGCCGATTGCGCACAGTCTGTCTGGGTGTAAGGCCCTTTGCCATAGCGGACGCCGCCGGTTTGCGGAGCGATTCCGCTCGGTCCCGATGTCAGTTTGAACAGCGGGACCAAGAGCATCACGAGACCAGCGATGGCCGGTGCGATTGCCCACCACGACTTCGCGGCGATCAGCAAAAGAGAAACGAGCAGCAGGATTGCCCCGAGCCCGGCCAAAACAATCAGAAACTTTTGGTTTCCTGGCGGTGGGTTGCTTTGTTTGGGGAGTTCAACCGTGTTAGGGAGCGCGGCGTTAATCCGCGCGAGGACAATCGTCGTGTTATCGGGTCCGCCGCGGAGATTGGCCAAATGAACCAGAAACTGGGCCGCTTCGGCAGGACTCAATACGGCGAGGACGGCACCGATTTCGCTGTCGCTGACTTGGCCAGTGAGTCCATCGCTGCAGAGGAGGTAACTATCTCCCGGCTGGATCGCGAAGGGACCTTCCAGATCGACTTGCACATCGGGATATGGGCCGAGCGAACGGGTGATCACGTTCTTGGGGATTTTACTCAGTTCTTCCTTGTTCGTCAGGTTGCCCGCGGCCCGCATTTCCCAAACCAGGCTGTGGTCGAAGGTCAGCTGTTCGAGGCGGTGATTGCGAAAGCGATAAACACGGCTGTCGCCGACGTGAGCCGCCAGTGCTCCCTCTGGCGAGAGGGTCAGGACACTGCAGGTCGTCCCCATGTGGTGGAATTCTTCGTTCGCTTGCCCTTTGCGATGAATTTCGGCGTTGGCTTCGATAATCGCCCGCTTTAGACGTTCGGCTGGAGTTGTGTCACGGTACTTTCCGAGCAGCAGCGGAATCTGGTCGACGGCCAGTTTGCTGGCCAATTCGCCGGCGGCGTGGGCTCCCATGCCATCGGCGACAATAAAAAGGTGCCCGCGTTTGCTCCACTGTTCGGAGTTTTGAGCCAGGGAAACACAGAGGTTGTCCTGGTTATTGGTGCGGCGCATTCCCAAATCGGTGAGGGCGGCGACGGTCAGATATTGTTCCCAGTTGGTATTGCCGTCGCTCATTACTCTCTGTCGCTATCGCAAACCGGTTACTTGCTGCAAGCCGGTGTCATCTCCCGGGGCGCATCTGGGGAAGGCTGTTTGGATCCTTGCGGAAACCCATTTTCTCCGACACATCTTACCTTGCAAGCGGTTTCGAAAAAACGCGGAAGCTGGGGATTGCGGGCAATTATTGAGGCTTTTTTTCTGCGGCGACTTCCGGCGGATGTTCGCCAAATGGGGCTGGAATCGGCCTAGGCTCACGGCCCCGGGACTTCTATACTCCCGCCGCCACCGGCAGGCAAGGACCTGCCGACTGGCTGCTCCGGAGCGAGAGGCAGACGGGGCATGCGGGCGGCGTGATGTGCCAAACCGATGCGATTTCGTAACGAGTTCCGAGATGTTTCAAGCAGTCGAACCAGTCGCCGTCCAGTCTCGGCCTTGCGGGCCTGAAGCGAGGTGGATTGGGTACTTTCGTCGCGCTCAGATTGTCCGCATCGGCTACTACTTGGCCATCGGCGGAATGCTGCTGCTGTTAACCAGCGGCTGCGTGCAGCGGCGAATGCTGATTCGCAGTCAACCGGAAGGGGCAATGGTGACGATCGACCGGCAGGCAATTGGGCTGACCCCGGTATCTGTACCCTTTTCCTATTACGGCACGCGCGAGATTCAGCTCGAAAAAGACGGTTATCAAACGATTGCCGTCCGGCAGCGGCTGCGCCCGCCCTGGTACGAATGGTTCCCGATCAGTTTCTTTTCCAATCATTTTGCCTTCCGCGAAATTCGGGACGTGCGGCGGCTCGATTTTGAAATGTTGCCCAAGGTACAAGTTTCAGAATACCAATTGATCGACCGGGCCAATCAGTTGCGGACTGACGTCGGTCGAGGAACAGTCACCACGCCGGTTGCCAAATAGCGGGCCGCCGAGACTGAAAGCGAACCAGCCTCTTCTGTCTGCCTGGTTTCACCCGAGTTTTTCCGCTTTGCGTCTTCAGGCTCAGTGCGAGCTGATTTCGTGACCTGACGCTACTTTAGTTGGGCTGCAGTTGTGTTAGACGCCACAATGGTGGTTGAAGCTGCTTGCCTCAGCTGCTCTTTTCCCGCTGTTTAGCTGCAAAAAGTCCGACCTTCGCTTCCCGGAGAGCGGGGGGGCCCGGAGAGCTTGGCTCAGCAAAAAATGCTGGCGAAAGGCTGGGGAAGAGTGGCAGAAACTCGCGCGCCGCGCGGTTATATTGTTTTTGCGGTCGAAAAAAAAGCCGACCGCATCAGCTTGCGGGATGACTTGTTCGAGGCAAGTCGGGCCGATGCGGTCGGTGTTTTTTGGAGGGAATGCCAGAGAATCTTCTCGACATAGACAGCGGTTTCAGCTGTGGAAGTGGATCTCCTGAAACAATTTCCCGATGAAGTGATCGCTCTTCAGTTCACATTGCTTGCAAAGGCAATCCGCGCTTGCAAAGGCAATCCGCATCGAAGGGAAATATCTCGGTTGAGCCGGCTGGTTCCGTGTAACTTGCGAGAGAGTAAAGAAAACTGGCTGTGGCTGACGACATTCGCAGGTGGTCCCAAGAGGAATCCTGCGGGGAAAGCGGCAGTCTTATTATTAAACAGTTGGTTGCTTACACAGCCCGTCGCAAAATGGTTCTCCACACATCAGAGATTTTCCGAGGCCTGACAATTCGGCTAACCGAGAAGGGGCACTGAAAAATTCAGGGGCACTTTTGGGGGTAGCTCAAATCGGTGTAGCTCAAGCATTGTCTCGGGAAGGAGAAACTAAAAATCGGTTCGGCTGCCGCCGCCACCTTGACCGCCACCACCGCCTTGGCCGCCGCCTCCTTGGCCTCCCCGACCGCCGCGACCGCCACCGCCCATCATCGGCAGTTCTACTTTTTCGCCCTTGAGGTCTTCAAAAGCCTTCTTTTGCGAATCGCTCAGTAAGCCCAGTACTTCCTTGTCCATTTCGGCTCGAAGTTCCTGCATCTTGGCCATGGCTGCTTGGCGGTCGCCACCAGCTTCTTCCATGATCTCTTGCATTTTCTCTCGCATGCCCGTGGCCATGTCGTCGAGCTTGCCTTGGATTTCTTCCTTCAGGTCATCGTCAATCTTCAATTCCTTGGCGATGTCGGCGTCGAGCAGGGCTCGAGCTCCCGAAGCTTGGGCGAAAATACCCAGCAGGCGCTTCTTTTGCTTGTCGTCGAGCAGGCCCATGATTTCTTTTTCA
>Ga0164292_10001303_pt1 | contig 20054 bp, 16 predicted proteins | sample GEODES117metaG_FD_111486 | JGI IMG/M metagenome (GOLD analysis project Ga0164292, IMG submission 111486) | Eutrophic lake water microbial communities from Lake Mendota, Wisconsin, USA - GEODES117 metaG | ecosystem: Environmental > Aquatic > Freshwater > Lake | place: USA: Lake Mendota...
ACATCTAAGTTTTTACCAATAATCGCGAGGGCCATGATTTTTGGAACATAGTTTTTTGTTTCTGGACGAAGATAGCGACCTTTCGACATTTGCCAAAAGTCATGAGTGCGATACATGCGAATAGCACGAGCGACTTTTCCTTCACCGGCATTGTAACCAGCGGCCGCAAGCTCCCACGAACCAAAGAGTCCATGAAGCGTTTTTAAATAATTGGCCGCTGCGATTGTTGCTTTAAGAGGATCTCGTCTTTCATCAACATACCAATCAATGTTAAGACCAAATTTCTTCCCTGTGGCCGGCATAAATTGCCAAGGCCCTACGGCTTTTGCCCATGAACGAGCATGATTTTGAAATCCAGATTCCGCCATTGCCAAATAAATAAGATCTCTTGGTAATCCGTTATCGGCCATGATTTTTGATAGAACGGGAGCATATCTTCCAGCTCGTTGAGTGTAGTTCATGAAGTGAACTCTTCCTCTCCCAGTAAAGAACTTCACCCACATGGCAGTTTGCTTATTCCATGTGACAGGAATATCAAATTTCGTGTTTCTTAAGCCCAACTCACGGGCAGCTTCTGCAGAAATTTCATAAGTTTTATAGGGAGAAGCAAAAGTCTTCTCGTGTGATGAACCATGAATACAGCCACGACAATTTGGTAGATCTTTTTCAATGAGCTGCTCTTGGACTCGATAGTACTCAGCTTGTTCTGCCACAGAAGGATTGTACTTATTTTTAAGAGCTCGTCTCTTATGAGTGGTTGAACATGCCGAAATGAACAGTAGACCAGCTAGCGGCAATAATAAGATTTTGTCAGTCATCACAATCCCTCAATCTTCCTGAAGTAAGTAGGATACTCCATCTTTAACAGAATAATCCAAAGATACTTATCAACAAAGAAGGCAAATTTTAATGTCCCTATGAGTAACAACCAAAGAAAAATCAACGATTTGTCTGTCACTCAGCATAGGACCAAAACACACTTTACTTAAATCAAATTTTGATTTCTCAATACCTGATCGCAACCATCAACATCTATCAATTCCAAATGAGGTTTCATAATCGATGCTATGATAATTAAGTATGTTTAAACTTATTCTTAATATTCTGCCATGCCTCATCATCATGTTTCAACCTTTAAACGCAAAGGTTGAATCACCTAATTATAAATTTGATCTTGAACGTCTTTCGGATTTTTTTCCTGATAAACAATCGAGTGGCCTTGAATCAAAGTTTGGTAAAGGGGAACTCATGAGTGATGATGGAGGGGTCCAAACACTAAAATACGTTGTGAAAGATAAGCACTATCAATTTCCAGTACTCGTTCAAGTTAAAGATGGAGTGATTGAAGACTTTTTCGCAAGATTACCGTCTTACTTTCTCCATGATGTTTTTTTTCAATCTCTTGTTAATCGAAATGGGAAACAAACTACGATGAAAAAAACGGGTGAAGAGGCCTACTATGTTTGGGATGCCGGTCAGCTTAAGCACATTTACAGCGCTGCTTGCACAATCACATGTTTTCCCATCTTTTATGCTGTTGAAAAAAAAGATGCCCCTACGAAAAGCATTCTGCTAAAAATGAAACAGGCGAATCAACTTTAAGCTTTGCTTTTTTGAAGATAGGGATTTTTGAGATGAACCTTCTTGGCAAATTTAAGCATAATGAATCCTGCGATGATCATGCCTAAGCAAAGAAATTGTCCCATTGTAAAATAATTCAAATAGTATCCAAGTTGAGAATCAGGTTCCCGGAAAAATTCGACGATAAATCTAAACACACCATAGCCGACTAGAAACATGGAGCAAGTGACTCCATAGAATTTCTGACGCTTGTGAATGTAAAATAAAATCACAAACAAGACGATTCCCTCGAGAACCCCCTCATAAAGCTGAGAAGCGTGGCGCGGGAAGGGACCTCCGCCCGGAAAAACGATTCCAACCCAAGAATCAGTGACTCTTCCGTAAAGCTCGCCATTGATGAAATTACCCATTCTTCCAAAAAACAGTCCAGGGGAACCGGCCACCGCCATACAATCAGTGAGCTCAAAAAAGTGAACCTTATTTTTTTTCGCGAAAAGATAAGTCGCCGTACACATTCCGACAACCGCTCCGTGAAAAGAAAGTCCTCCCTTCCAAACAGCAAAGCTATCTAAAAGGTTTATTGAATAATATTCCCAGTTATAAACAACGACATAAAAAAAGCGGGCCCCAATAAACATTCCGATGATGAGCCAAGTGATGTACTTATCAATCGCCTCTTTAGATAAAGGCCAGAATTTTTTATCGGCGAGATATTTTAAAATGGCCCCACCAACGACAAAACCCATCACGTACATGGCCCCATACCAACGCACTTGAAGAGGACCAACAGAAAATATTACGGGATCAAACCAATCATTCATGGACTTAGTCTATAAAACTAAATAGCCGAAGACAACTAGAGATTAATCTCTGACGCCTCAGTAACGGCAAAGGATCCACTAGCATTAAGACTTAAATCTAAAATAGATTTTTTCATAGCGTTTGTGATGCCGGTAAAACTTAAAAGACAAGTACTCACACTCATAAAACCAATAAGATCTTCTCGAGTCATGTTGGTGAGTGCTTTCATTTCTTTATCTTTACGGATGATTTTTAGATGCTGAGGAAGCTTCACCTCGCCACCATTTGAAAAAATAATTTTCTTCGATGGATCGATAAAAACCGCTTCGCCAAATGATTGTGACTGTTTCATTGCAATAATGGCATCATCTTTCACTGTTCCCCAATAGGAAAGAACTCCTTCATAAGAAAGGGCCTGCGATAAAAAACGCACCAACATGATCCTGAGACCAACCATTTTATCCGTGTGAATAATTTCAGAATGAAGGGCCAAATCCCAAATGGTTTTTCCGTGGGGAAGGCCCATGAGTCCCACTTTTCTTAACGTATAAACAAGAGTTCCAAGCTGAACGGAGAGCGACTCCATACCATACTTATCCAGAAGATCGGATCCATTAATTTGTTGCTGAATTCTGGCACTTGCTGGCTGTACGGTAAGAATGCGAGTATTCATTTTTTCCAATGATATTTTTTTTGTTTCTAATTCCGTTAGAAGAGTGAAACCAAGTTCATTCAGTAAATGAGTGTACTTCGTATTAACATCTTCCGCCTTAAATCGAATATAAATGGGATATTGATGGGTCTTTCTAAATTGAAAATAATTCCATTTAACTGGTTCCATGGTGACAACTCCTTGTCAGGAAGCTTATCGGAAAATCTTACAAAGGGATGAGGGGAGAAAGGATCCCGTTGTCAAAACTTTAGACAGTACTGGTAAATAGCTAATCAGTTAAGGCCTTTAGGTCACTTATAGAGTACCTGACTTTGGCACTTCGTTTGCTCACTCATCCTTGATGGAAAATATCATCGGCATTCATAAACCAGTAGGCGCGCCCCAAGAATCTCAGGAAGATTCCTACCGCTTTTATGCTCGCCCACTGACGGCAAAACTTCTTGAAACAATGGAGCTCTCCAAGCACTTCATCCAAGGTGAAGGCGATTATCTTTACTATAGTAAAAATCAAAAGATGGTCAGAGTTTTAGATCTCACAGGTGGTTATGGCGCAAATATTCTGGGCCACAGGCACCCTCGCATTCTTTCTAAGCTTCAAGAATGGAAAAATAATGGTGCTCCTTCTCTCACTCAAGGAAGCCAGAGAAAGATGGCCGGACTTCTTGCTCAAAAAATTTCCGAAACATTAAAAAATGAAACGGGAGAAGGTCCTTGGATCACAACACTATCCAACAGTGGCACAGAGGCGATTGAAGCGGCCTATAAGCACTGCCTTATCTATTATAAGCAAAAACTCATTGAACTTGGGCAAGAAATAGAAAAAGAAATGAATCTTGCCTTGATTAAAATTGATCGCACAAATGAAAGCTTCAGACCACAACTCATAAAAAAATTACGAGTTGAGCTTCTTCAAAAAATTGACTCTCTTTCGATGAACGAAGAAAGAAAATCTTATTTCCTTCATCAGCTCTCCCACGTACATGACATTCATGAATTGGTTTCTTTGGTGAGAGAAATCAATAAAAAACAATTAAGTCTTAGACCACACTTTTTAAGCCTAGAGAAGGGTTACCATGGAAAAACCATGGGTGCTCTCAGTTTGACTTATAACGAAGGCTTCAGAGATTCTTTTTTCTTGGGAAGTGAGCATAATGAGCAGACGACTTTTATTTCTCAATATATTGCCATCGAAAAATTAAATGATCTTATTGCATCCAAACAAGAGGATTTACTTTTTCTTTGTGACTCCAAAACTGGCATCACTTGGGCAAAGCAGTCCTTCTCAAAAATTGCGGGAGCTTTTGCTGAACCCATTCAAGGGGAAGCTGGCATCATCACTGTCAACGACCAGTTTCTTGCAGTCCTAAAAAAATACTCTCTTCAAGAGGATTTTTTACTTATTTTTGATGAAATTCAATCTGGCCTCTACCGAACAGGTACGATGACGGCAGCAGTACACTCTCATATCACACCAGATGTCTTTACTTTTTCTAAATCCCTTGGCGGTGGTATTGCTAAAATTGCGGCGACAACGATTAACGCTCGAAAATATGTAGAAGAATTTGGTTTCCTTCACACCTCTACTTTTAGTGATGACGATTTCTCTTCATCCATCGCTTTAGAAGTTTTAGAGATTCTTCAAGCAGATGAGGGCCCTGTTCATGAGGGGATGAGAGTTTCCGATTATTTATGGGCAAGGCTTCAAACTCTTAAGTCTCAATTCCCTGAAATAATCAAAGAAGTCAGAGGAAAAGGATTCATGCTCGCTATCGAATTCCATGACGAGCTCTCAAAAATGGGATTTGAATTTAAAACGATTTGTGACTCAAAAATGCAAGGTTACATGATGGCATCGGTTCTTTTGAATCATGAAAATATCCGCATGAGCCCATCTTTATCAAATAATCTCACTTTAAGAATTCAGCCAAGTCTCTATTTTACGATCATTCAAACCGAAGAGCTCATAAGAGGGCTAGGAAATCTTTGTCTTGCCCTGAAAAATCAAGATGTCTCTTATTTTTTATCTTCTATCTACCCCAATCAAACGATTCATAATGTTAAAACACCAGAGCTAAAAACAACCATCGAACCGGGAAAAAGACCACTTTCAGTGTTTTTATGTCACTTGATTGATGAATCTCATGTCAGAAAGGTCACAAAATCACTTAAGGATGTAGAAAGTCATCCTCTGATGAAAAAACTCGCTCTCACTAAAGATTTAGCAGAATTTGAAATTTATCATGCTCAAACAATTGTTGATAATAACGGCAAGGAAATGGATATCGTGATGCTTGCCGTGCCTATCACAAGTGAAGAATTAAAAAAGACATTTACCTCAAAGCAAAAATTTAAAGTTGTTCAAAAAGTTCAGAATGCTGTGGATTTTGCCAAAGAACTAGGTGCCTCCACTGTGGGTTTAGGCCAGTTCACTTCAATTGTCTCTGGTAATGGTCTTTATTTAAATTCACACGGTATGAATCTTACCACAGGAAATGCTTTTACTATTTCTCTTACTGTCGAGGCGGCGCTAAAGTCGGCCGAAGATAAGAATATTGATCTCAAAAAATCGACTGTAGCACTCATAGGTGCAGCTGGAAATATTATGTCCGTTGCCTCGAGCCTCATGGCGGACCATGTAGGAAAAGTAATACTGATTCATCACACTCCACTTGAATCGAGTGCTAAATTTCAGTTGGCGACGAGAAAGATTTTAGATGACATAAAAAATTCTCAATCTAATTCCCAAGTTTCATCAGCAGTTAAAAAACATTGGAAGAATCAGGATCTTTTGACTTTCCTCTCTCTTCCTGAAATCTCAGAAGTACTAGTGGCGACTTCAGATATGAATGTGATCAAAGAATCAGACATTGTTCTTTGTGGTGCCAGCGCATCCAATGGTTTCCTTTCAACGGATCTCTTTAAAGAAGGAGCGGTCGTGGTTGACGTCGCAGTTCCTCCATCCATAAAACCAGAAATGCTTGAGAAGCTAAAATCAGAGCGTCCAGATCTTACGTATCATCTAGGAGGAGTTGCCCAACTTCCAAAAAATCAATCGATTGATTTTTTCATCTTCCCTTTAGGAGATAATGAATGCTTTGCCTGTATGGCCGAAACTTTTTCAATTGGTTTTAGCGGAAAGAGAAACTTTTTAAATATCGGAGATCTCACGAAAGAACTCGTTCTAGAAGTTCAAGGACTTGCAGGAGAGGCCGGATTCACTCTCGGAAGTTACAAGAAAAAGAGTTCACTCTAGATTCATCCCATAAAGGACATATTGAGAATAGGGCCTTTGATTTTTCTCATCAAAGGATCGACGAGAGGGTGAGTTTTTCACCTGAAAGGTGACAAGAGTTTTCTTCATGAGAGTGACGATATACTGAATCCTCTTCGAAACTTGTATCTGCACTCCTTTAATTTCCTCTCCGTTAGGTCCAGAAATTTTTCCAACATGAGCAATAAGAAAAGTCGAAAGATTCGATCTTAATTTCAAAAACAATAGAAGCTTCTCAATCTTATTAATATTTTTACCTTTCACAGCACTAAGAATCATTAAGGGATCAGTAAAATTAATACTAAAGGCCACAGGCCTTCCATCAAGTTCTACGATATAAGAATAAAGAGGATTAATGATGTATTTAAAATCATCATAGATGAGTTTAAACTGTGAAAATGAAATGGGCTCCCACTCAGGCATCGTTTTATAGGCTTCATTAAATAAAGCATGAATTATTTTTAGTTCGCTCTCCCACTCCTTCATTTTCACACAACGAATTTTTGAAGGATGAGGTCTATCTTTTGAATGATTTTTTAGTTTTTTTCTTTTTGAAAAATAGTCTCTAATACCATCCCAGATTTTAAGCTCAAAGGTATCCCAACGGGCCATTTCTTGAAATCCTGTTTTTATAAATAGCTCATGATAATAATCCGGATAAATAGGCTCTCCCCAAAATGGTGCCCCTCCATTTGGGAGCTTAATCCTGTATTTCACGTACATATTAAGATCAATCGGAGTTTTCAATTGGGAAAGTCCCCATTTTTTTGCTTCACTCACGACAGAATCGATGAGTCGTTTGGCCGACTCAGGATGATTAACCCAATCAAGAAATCCTAAATTCCCAATGTGACTATTTCTTCTCCAGCATAAAATCGCCTTACTCATGACCTCATTGTTATCCGTAACGATGAATGCTAACCATTCATAGTCTTCTTTGAAAGGAGATGTGGCCGAAAAGAATTTTTCGTAATCGCTCATGGATTCAGGAAACGTCGTTGGAATATCCTTATGAATCTTCATTTTGAAATCAATCATTCTTTTGAAGAACTCATCATTCCAGTCAGAGCATATTTCAACTAGCAAGAGCGTCTCCTAAAAATCATAAGAATATTATTCGTGGGCCTTAAACTAATTCCCGCCTCATAGGTCTGATCCGCCAATTCATTTATTTCCCAGTCGAATTGAGTGACAAGATGGGAGAGGATAAGTCTCGCTTCCATACTGGCAAAGTAGGCACCAATACATGCTCTAGGTCCTAGTCCAAATGGGTAATAAGCTCCAAGTGTCTGATTCTTTTTTTCTTGCGGCAAAAATCTTTCGGGAGTAAATGCCAGAGGATTTTCCCAGAAATCAGAGGAGCGATGGCTTAAAATAGGGGCAAGAACGACATTGGCATTCTTTGGTATTTCTAAATGATCGAGGAGATCGACTTTCGTTGCTTGTCTCATAAAAACCCAAACCGGTGGCCAAAGTCGCATGACCTCATCAATAACCGCACCCAGGTAAGGCAGAGAATTAAGTTCTTCAAAATATTTTTTTTGGTCTATTCCAATGAGTTCCGCTCGCATTTTTTCTTTGCAAACGGGATTTTTTGCCAACTCAATCAGGGCCCATGCCATAGAATTTGTAATTGTTTCGTGACCGGCCATCATAAAGGTCATGATCTCATCTCTGATTTCATGATCCGTCATCTGAAGGGCCCCTTCCTCTTGGGCATCAATGAGTAATTGAAGGAGATCTTGTTGTCGGTCTCCCTTTCTTCGATCTTGAATCAGTTTAAAAACATGCTGATCAAATTTTTTAATGATATTTTTCATCCTTCGATGATCTTTCGTTGGAATCCAAAATGGGATCGGTATGGAGGATCTTGTTTTTCTCGTAATGATTCTCATTAAATCCAAAATATCATGTAGCCAATCATCAAGCTCTGTTGTGACTTTTTGTGAAAAAAGAGTGTTTAAGATAATTCTCCAAGTGAGGCGATTCATCTCATGAAAAGAATCAACAACAACGTCTGTCTTTATCTCGGACATAAAATCTTGGACTGTTCTATCAATTTTAGGAGCGAGATCGAAAACACTCTTAAGATTCATCACAGGGCGAATGAGTTTATGTTGTTTTCTCCAGGAATCTCCCTCATTGGTGATTAGTCCATTGCCCAAAAATTGTCGTAGCATCCTCGTGGTCCTTCCTTTTGTATAGGAAGCTGAATTATTTTTTAAAACATGGAGGACATCCCGAGGATGACTGATGATATAGATTTTTTTGCCAAAGATATTAAGAGTCACTTGATGCCCTTGTTCTTTATGCATCTTCGTGATGAAGCCAACTGGATCACGCCGGTAGTTTTTCAATGTGTTAAAGGATTGAAGGAGTTTCATAAAATTTCTATTGATCCTTTTTCTGCATCAATCTTTATTCTTTGGCCTGTCTTAATTTTTTGAGTTGCAGATTTAACTCCAACAATCGTAGGAATGTTTAACTCTCTTCCAATAATAGCGGTATGACTGAGGAGGGACCCCTTTTCGGAGATGAGCCCCTGGCTTCGCGACATTATATAAACCCAAGCAGGATCTGTGTTTTTTGTAACAAGGATGAAATTCGTTATTTTTGATTCAAAGGCGTCATGAGGTGAATCCAAAACGAGGGCGACTCCTTCAACAACTCCAGGTGAGACACCTAATCCAGAAAAATCGTTTTCCTGATGAGACTCAGCATACTGTGGCAGAGGCTCAGATTCTACCCAGGGAATAATCTCTGGAAAAAGTTGATTTTGAGTTTGCCACTTCTTTCTTTCCCTCATGAGGCGCATGACTTCGGCGGCATCCATTTCTTTGTCTGCAAAGCGCTTCCACTCAAAATGTTGAAGAGAGAAAAAATCTGATAGACTAAATTCATCCCAAGATGGGTCGGTCATTTTTAACTTTTCAGATAAGCGAAGGACTAGCTCTCTTAAGAGATGGTAAAATTTCCCTCTCCACAATCTGGTTGATTCCCTTATCGCAATGGCCTCTCTCGTAAAATTAAGTATCATCTCCTCCAAAGGCCCTAGCTTCACATCATGTTTCACTTTGGAAAAAGTATGTCTTTGTTGTTTATTATCTATGCCCCATCGTATGAGTTTAAATAAAAGCTCTGGATTATTTTTTAGGGGCAAACTCTCAAGTTTTAATTCTTCAAATGAGCGATCACCATACTGCATGAGAAATTTTCTAAGTTCGCTTACATCATCCTTAAAGCCTGCATTTTCTAATTCAAGAAAAACCTTCTTATAAGGGTCGACAGAGGCAACAAGAGGAAACATGAGTAATTTATTGAGAAAGTCTGAACTTAAGGACTGAACAAGCCGATCAAAGTTCTCCAAAGGCTTTAGTGAATCAACCTCTTTTGAAGTTTTTAAAAGATCGATAACAGTATCCTCTTTTATGCCTCTTTTTTTAAAAGATGATGTTAAAAATCCCAGTCCCATCATAATAAAAATATCATTAACAACCGTTAGTCCAAATCCCAAAGGGCGATTAATAAGAGTGTTGAGATAAAGGATAATATCTTCAGGACGAGTGAGTTTTTGAGTTTCATTTTCAATCTCTCGCTTCATTTGATCAAGATCATGTGTTAGCTGATCGAAAATTCTTTTCTTTCCAAGAGCAAGTCTTATGAGAAGGTAAATGGATTTAAGAGTTTCAAAAAAACTTGAAGCAGTTTCATGATAAGGAATTTGAACTCCCTCCATCTTTCCGCCAATCATTCTGTGCCAATTCTCAATATTTTTTTCTCCACCAGGGAGTGCCCTCAGAACAGCGTAATAATGTTCTAGGTTGTAATAGAGGTGATTATCAACACAACTAATGAGCTTCTCATAGTGAAAAGAGAGCTTTCTAAATTTAACATCACCTGCTCCAAGAAGAAGTGCCGATTCCTTAAAGACATTTTCATAAGCTTTTTTAACAAATGAGGCGGTAAAGGGACTCACCACTCCGGGGTACGACTCAGAGAGGTTCGTATCGACAAAATAAGTGAGAGGAGAAAAACTCCTCGTAATGGGACGAATCTGAAAAAGAAATAACTTGTTATTTTTAATTCCCCACTCAATATCACTCGGAAGTCCTGATTTTTTTTCTAGTTGAATTCCAAGATTTGTCAGAAGCTTTAATTCATTTGAATTTAAAACTTCTTTGACGTTATTTATTTTTTTACTAATAAGTTCATGAGTTCGGGTCAATAAATATTGGTCCACTTCCGTGGTTCCTGAAACGACTCCTTCACCAAGACCCCAGCCAGCATCAATCGCGACGAGAGAGGTAGGTGTTAAGGGGGATCTCGTAAAAAGCACTCCACTTTTTTCAACTTGAATTAATTCCTGAGCAACGACCGCCATTTTTAAATCGACTTTAATTTTTTTTCGATCAAGATACTCCTTTACTCTCGGGCCTTCGACAGAGTTGAAAATCTCACGAAGGGCCTCTTGCCAGTTTTCTCTCCTTACATTTAAATTTGTCTCAAAAAGACCAGCAAAACTTGAATCAACATGATCCTCCGAGATCATGGAACTTCTTAATGCGATCTTGTCATAAGATGTAAAAAAACGTTCAAATCGATCCGTCAGCTCATTGGGTATTTCTCCCGTTTCTTGATAATGAACAAAAGCTTTCGTTGTAATCACAAAAAAGGGTGGCACAGGGGCACCCCATGAAACGAGTTTTTGTAAATGGAGACCCTTCCCTCCTACAAGTTCTAGGCCACATGTCTCATGGGATTCAGCGATCATCATAAAAGTGCCGAAGTTAAAAGGGTCATCACCACGACTAAAATTTGCGCCTCGGCTGAGTGTTTAAGTGGTTTTCCGATTTTTAAGGTTATTAAAAATTTCAGACTCGGAAAGATAAGAATGAGCTGAGTGAGTGCAAAAGCAATCTGGATCCAGATTTTAGTTAATAGGTGCTGGAAAATGATAAACACTGTTGCTGTAAAGGCCAGTTGAAGAATCAGAGCAAGACTGATGGCAACCCTTGGCCCCCAAATTTTTGAATAGGTGGTGTAGCCTGTTTCCTCATTTGGTGCGCGAATTTTTCTCGAGATCTCCCAATTGGTAAAAATAAGACAAATAGGAAGAACATAATTTACTTTTGAAAGATCCAATCGAGAGTCAAACTCTGAACAGGCAATAAGAAGGTAGGTAAAATTAAACAACACAATAGGATGATGAGAAATGAAGGCAAGAGGAAGACTCTTTCTCATAATGGGTTCAATAAAAAACCACTTCAGCATTAAAAAAGTAAATCCAAGTGTTACGAGCGCCCAAATAAAAAGTTTAAGTGAGGTTAAACTCAAAAATAGGATCATAAAGACACTAAAACCAGCAAGCCACTGAAGATCTCTTTTTTGAACTCTCCCAGAGGGTAGAGGCCGATTAGGAAAATTCGTTAGATCATCCTGATAATCTTTGAATTCATCCATAATTCGAATAAGAAGAGATACAAAAGTCAAAACCAGTGCTGGCAATAAAAGATAAAAAAAGTTTTGAAAGGATGAACCAAATAATCTCAAGTAGGTCAGCTGGACAGCAATGGCCGTCAATACCGAGCCTATGAAAGAAGATAGTGGAAACATTTCACTTAGATAAATGAAGATTCTTTTTAGCATGAAAACCTAAAATGGATTTTTTCTAATTTTTAATAAGTATAAACTGACATTGATTAAGAGATGAAGAATTGTTCCAGAAATGATGGTGAGGATTGCCGTTGAAGCGGGAATAGGAATGAGCATGCGATAGGCCAGCATACATCCTAATGCTGAATCAGCTTGATCAACCACAACAAATAACCATTTGAAATGTTCTGAAGTTTGCCCCTCTTTTATGCCAAGTCTTCGTTTCATGAAAGAATTTGGCAATTCAGCTAAGCAATACCCAAGGCCAAGAGCGATTGAAAGGTGAAGAGTCGAGTGATTAAGAAGTAGTGGTGCGTTTGAATCAATTAAGAATTCTAGTTTTTGAGCGGCCCAAACACCAGGAAATGTGGCAAGGGGCATTACAATAAACCCTCTCCAAGTTTTGTTCATCCCAAACCATCTATGATGTATGGGTCTCTTAAAGTAAGATAAGATGTCCGCTTTAACAGCGATCATATGCAAAACTCCTCCAACAATTAACGGAAGAGAAAGTAGAACGATGTGAAAAAACTGAATCATAAGTTAATTATATGCTGAACGATGAAAATCGCTATCTTTTCAAATTTGCCTGGAAAAGTATTCGTCGACATGCGGGAAGAAGTTTCTTCATCGGATTCTCTGTCTCTCTAGCTGTTGTTATTGCCGTATGGGTCGTGGCTTTTTTTGATGGTTTTAATGCACAAATAGAAAAGGCCGTGGTCAATACCAATATTGGATTTTTTCAAATCCAAGATCCGCTTTTTGCTAAAACCACAGATTCAAGCTCTCCCCTGGAGTATTCTGAGGAATTAAAGCTTAAGATTGAAAAATATCCCATTCTTTCGGCCTCACCAGAACTAGTCTTGGATGGAAATATCTCAACACCTGAAGGAGCTGCTGGGTTAATCATCCTTGGAATTGAACCTCAGAACCACATGAAGTTTCTCCCCATTTACAAGCATATAAAAGAGGGAGCATTTCTTAATCAAGAAGGAGAATTTGAAATCATCATCGGACAAGAATTGGCGGAAATTTTCAAATTCAATATTAATGATCAAATGGTTCTTAATTTTCAAGATCATTTAGGGAATCTCCGTTCGGAACTACTCACCATTAAGGGTATTTTTAACTTTAATGGAAAGAGTTTTGAGAAAAGATTCGTTTATATAAACCAAAAGACCTGGCAAAAGCTTTTTTTTAATTCTTACTCTGGAAAAATTTTATTTAATCGTATTGCCCTTATGAGCGATGGACTTAGAGATAAAAAATTTCTGGAGTCGAGAATTGATAACACTCAATTACAGATAAGAAACTGGAAAGATTTAAATCCTGAAATGGCGGTCGTTCTAGAATTTCATGATGGTATGATTAAGTTTTTTTTCATCATTATTGCTCTTACGATTACGATGACCATTCTTACTCCTGTAAGGATGCTCTGGCAGGAGCGTTTTAAAGAACTTAAAATGATGAGTATTTTGGGTGTTTCTATTAAAAAGTTTTGGAAAATTGGTTTTTTCGAGGCTTTTCTGATGATTGTGCTTTCAGGCTTTTTCTCTACTTTGTTCTTGTCTCTTCTAATATCCTACCAAGCAAAGGTGGGTCTAGACTTTAGATTTTTGAATGATGGTGTGGCCATTGAAAGAGCAGGAATAAAGCTTCCTGGAATCATTTTCCCCCTACTTACAATGAACCAATTGGTTGTGACATTTCTGTTTGTTATTTTTGTCCTTGGAATTAGTTATGCATGGTCCATTCATAGGACTCTACTAAGACTTCGGGAGGAAACATGAAGGGATTTAAATTTCTTCTTAAATTTAGCTATCGAAATCTTTTGCGGGCCCCTAAGAGAACCCTCATCCTCATATTGAGTTTAAGTATCGGAACTGGATTTATTATTTGGGATTTGAACTTTGCAAACTCAGGATCTAAAGAAGTCATGAAGGAGTTTCTCAATCAATACGCTGGTGAGTACCACATCACTCACAAAGATTATTACCGAGAAGATAATAAAAAAGAATTTAATAATTTTAAAATCATCTCTGATTCCGAAATCCCTGATAAAAGTCTTCTCACTTTTACCACGAGAAGGGTGACAGCTCCTGTTTTTGTCTCAGGTGAAAAGAAAACCTTAGGAGTCCTTCTTACAGGTTTAGAGACTGAGAAAGAAATAAAATTAAGTACTCTCTCAAAGGCCGTGACCGTAGGCCGATTTCTTAATCCGAACAGTGATAAAGAAATTGTTTTAGGTAAAAAACTTGCTCATCGAATTGAAGTTAAATTGGGAGATGAGGTTGCTGTTATTGGGCAGGCCCTCGATGGATCAGTCGCTAATGAACTCATGACTGTGGTAGGTCTTATTGATTTTGGTGGTGGAGATTTAGAAGAGTCTTTGGCATTCACGCAAATAAAATCTGCTCAAGAGTTACTTGTCATGGGACCTGATCAGTATCATCAAAGAGTTGACTTTAATATGAAAGATGAAACACTCCCCCAAATCAAAGGTCTTGCCGTCACGATATGGACTGATCTTTTACCTGAGATTGGCGTGTCGGTTAGATTTGTCGATAATTTTACATGGCTCGTTTCGATTGTTATTGTTCTCGTCATAAGCCTTGGTCTTTCTAATTCACTTATGATTACTTTTTTGGAAAGAGAGCAGGAATTTCAAACTCTCAACATCATTGGAGCAAAAACCATTTGGGTAACAGTCTCTTTACTGATAGAGGTCTTTCTTTTGGGAACGATTGCCATTCTTTTAGGATTACTTCTAGGTCAAATTTCTACCAATTATTTTTATCATTACCCTTTCAATATTCAGTTTTTCACTGGTGGGAAACCTATCATCATGGGGGGAATGATCATTCAGCCTTTAGTTAGGATATATCCCGTTTTAGAATATTATTGGAAAGTTCCCGTGATGATTTATATCTTTTTAACCATGACGATGATCTATCCTCTTATACGTGTTATTCGTAGGAGTAAAAATGCAATTTGAACTCATTCACGTCGATAAAATTTATCAGGTCTCTGAAGAAAATAAGGTTTTTGGTGCAAAAGATGTAAACCTAAAAATCGGTACAGGAGATTTCATGGCCTTAGTGGGCCCATCCGGATCTGGAAAAACAACGATCCTTAATCTCATCGCTGGACTGATTCTTCCAACCAATGGTTCGCTTAAACATGGAGGAAGTGACATCACTGCTTTATCGCTCGAGGAGAGAACAAAGCACCGTTTAGATTTCATGGGCTTTATTTTTCAAGACTATCAACTTCTTCCAATCCTTACGGCCTATGAAAATATTGAATTTCCTCTTCAACTTAAAGGATTTAGTAAGAAAGAAATTGATGAAAGAGTCCATTGGGCGCTCTCTCAAGTTGGCCTAGAAAAAATGGGAAATCGTTTTCCAAAGCAGCTCTCAGGTGGTCAGCAGCAAAGAGTTTCGATTGCTCGCGCTATTGCAGGAAGACCAGAACTTGTTCTTGCCGACGAACCAACAGCTAACCTAGATTCAAAAACAGCACAGGAAATTATTGAATTGTTTAAAAAATTAAATCAAGAATTTAAGCTTACCTTCATTTTCTCAACTCATGACCAACGTCTGATTGATCAAGTTAACACTGTCATGTATGTAAAAGACGGACAAATTTCAGAGACAAGGAATCATCATGCTTAAATATATTCTACGCAAGGATCTCGTTTTTTGTGTCGCACTTGGAGTGAATGCGAATACCGCAGATAAGTGGCTAAAATATTCAGAGACCCAAATGCGCGGAGATCGATCTCATTCTGAGATGATCATGACCATACAGACCCCGAACTGGACTCGAAGCCTTGAGATAGAATCAGATGTAGAAGGCAAAAAAGAAGCTCTATCGACGATCTTATCACCAGCAAAAGAAAAGGGCATCAGGACCCTCAGAATTGATAGTAATATGTGGAACTATTTTCCAAAGCTCAAAAGAAAAGTTGCTGTCTCTTCCTCAATGCTACTTGCTAGTTGGATGGGATCAGATTTTACCAATGATGACGTCTTAAAGGCTTCTTCTATGGCCGAAGACTACAATCATTCCTTCTCTAAAGATGAAGGGAAATATAAGGTGATTGAAAATATCGCTAAATCAAACTCAAAAGTCATGTGGCCACGGATCGTGACTTATGCCTCCAAAGAAGACTGCCTTCCCCGCATGTACAAATATTTTGATAAGGAAGGAAAACTAAAAAGAACCCTTCACTTCAGTCAAATTAAAACATTTGACGGACATAAAGTTCCCACTCATTGGGAAATGATTCCTGAAGATGATAAAACGAAAAAAACGGTGATTGATTACAAATCTATTAAATTCAATGTAAAATTTAAGTCTAATCACTTCTCACAAATGAATCTGACAGGAAATTAATGAGAAGCATGTTTTTTTTACTCATTATTTTCAATCTGTGCACTGCCTTTGCCGTAGAGACTGAAATCTCAGGAAATCTTGAGGGACAAGTTAGAAATTCTACAAATAATCCTGTCGCCAAAGATGCACCTCTTCTTCAGGATTGGGACCAAGAAAATTTTTATCTTGTTTATGGAAATCTTCATGGAAAAGTAGAGTTTGGAGAATCTCGAATTGAGGCGAATTGGTTTGCTCGTTACAGTGAATCCAATCTCTATGATCCAGCTCCTCTTGGTCCCTTTGAGAGAGATCCTTATTTTGCCACAAAAATTTTTACATTTCCTAATCGCTTGGTCGCCCGTGATATTTTTCAAATGCAGCATATTGAGCAAAGTGGCAATCATCAAACTGAATCCATACTGAATAAATTCTATTATGAATGGGATGATGATGATCAGAGGTTCATGATAGGTCGACTTTATGTTAATTATGGTTTAGGAGAAATTTTTAATCCCATCAATCCTTTTAACCAACCCACCGCTCTTACTTCAACATCTCAAGTCGCCCAAGGTAACGACGGTGCCTCTTTTACTTTTTTTGTTAAAGATAATCACATGATTCAGTTTCTTTTTCTTGGCGATAAAAGAATAGAGAATTACGACGGTGCTATTAATAGGACTTTGTGGATTCACGGTGAATTACAGCCTACGGATAAACTTCAAATTGATTACGTTTTAGGTGAAGATCAAAGTCGAAATAAAATTGGCTCTCAGGTGAGTTATCAGTTTGAAGAATCATTAATGTTTTTTCAATTCCTCTATCAAACGGAAGTCATTACCCCAGAACCATCTCATCATCTTTGGGACGTGTTAGTTGGATACGATCGACAATTAACATCAAAGTGGCATCTGCGTTTTGAGGGGGGATATCAAAAGCAAGATGATTACGCTAACTTAGGGACCTTTACAAGGTTCTTGCCTACTGAGTATTTTGCAGCTCTTGCTAATGTGTATGAAGTTCATCCTCTCGTGAAGGTGAGTGGGACCCTCGTGAACGATATCAAATCTGGATTTAGTTATTTGATTGCCAAAGGAACGTATAGTATCACGAAAAGCACAGAGGTGGAGGCGTTTGGTTTTTCACCGATATCAAGTGGTGATTCAACCGATAATCTGGCACAAAAACTCGTCACAACAGATATTGGAATTTCATTAAGGACATTTTTCTAAAATCTCAAGAACTCCTGTTTTACCGTCTATTCTAATTTTGTCACCATCCTTAATAAGTTTTGTGGCGTGATTTAAATTTAAAATAGCAGGAATTCCATACTCCCTCCCTATCACTGCTGCATGTGAAAGAAGGCCTCCCACCTCCGTCACGACTCCTCCAACTCTGGCGAGCACAGGTGTCCATCCGGGATCCGTAAACGCCGTAACAAGAATGTCTTCTTTCGTTAAATGAAGTGTCTCATGGATATTTAAAATCACTCTTGCAGTTCCTGTAAAAACTCCTGGACTGCATCCCACGCCCTTCATGTTACCGTCTTGGAGAGAGTTCGCTCGTTTGATACTTCCCCCGAAATCATTAGGAGGTGTAAAGTGACGATAACCTTCATAATAGAGCATTCTTTTTTCTGTATTAGGGAATTCCCTTAGGCCATTTTTAAGTTTTTTCTTTATTTCCACGATGTCGAGCATGAAAACTTCTTTTTCAGTGAGTCCCCTCCGACGAGCAAACTCAATCAACCCTAATCTTAAAAGATAATACGCCCTGGTTGAATAAGTTCTCATTTCCTCCCTAAGACGCAAGAATTCTCTCGACTCCAATGTCAACTTCGTAAATTTTCTGCGACTAAAAAAGTTTAAATTTCTCGAAAGTTTTTCAAATGCTTTTAAGAATTTATCTTTTACACCCTTTGAAATGGGACGATATCCTCTCACCAGATCATCGACCCATTCTTTTTTTTCTCCCCATCTTGGTACAGATAGGTCAAGCTCAGCAGGGCCATGATGATAATGAATCGATAGAAATTTTTCACGATCAGAAACATATTTGTCTGATTCAAAACCATAGTCATCTGCTGCCTTTCTCAAGACTGCAAGACCACTTTGAACATCAAGATGAGCGACACCCTCAAGTTCACTCATAAGATCAATTTCGTCACCGAAGACGTAGTCTCGATTTTTTTTGATGAAAGATTTGTAATCCGTCTGAAAGTTTGAATTATTGTAGATGGTACGAAAGTAATTCTTTTCTGTTTCATTTTGAAAAAGAATGACATTGAAAAACCAATCTTGAAATTCTTTTTCATTGAGTTCATCGAGATTCTTCAACTGAAGCTTCAAAGTTGAATCTTGTCTTTCAAATTTTGTTCGAAACAAGTCAATCATATTTCGGCAATTCATATACTCGCGCTTCAATCCAATTAAAACAGGAAGGGCATCAACGAGTGAATGAAGCGTTAATTTTGTAATATGGGGACCACTCTCCCCATATTCCTTTTGAACACCCAAATCTCTATCAAAATCATCTTCTCTAAAATGGGGTATTTTCTTAAGACCATTTTTCACAGCCTCTGCATTCCAGTACACTCTTCCATAATGATAATGCATCCATTGGATATTTTCATCGTTACTGATAAGATTGATGTTTTTGAAATAGTCTCCCATTGAGTATTCAAGTGCCTCTCGATAAACAGAAAACATAAAAGGAGTACAAACTCTTGCGGAAATACCACCATCTTTTAAATCTGCATTCGTAAGCTCGGGTGTATCTGATCGTGGTGAAAATGTGGTTACAGGACGAGATTGTAAAATATAAAGTTTTTCTTCGCCATCAATCGCCCACTCAATATCTTGGGGATGACCAAAGTGGGCTTGAATTTTTAAAGCTTCATCAATCAATTTTTTAAGCTGGTGATCATCAATGTAAGTCTCTTCTGAGTTTATTCTTTCGAATTGCTTTTTATCGATTGGCCAATTGTAGACAATCTGAGTTGGTGTGACATGTCCTGAAACTAATCTTTCTCCAAGCCCCTCACAGAATTCAACATACATTTCGTCCTCAATTCCCGTCAGAGGATTGATTGTAAAGAGCACTCCGGATATTTTAGAGGAGACCATTTTTTGAACTAAAACACTCATCTTAAGCGTATCATCTGACCAAGCAATTTTCTTCGTTTTGAGATAATCCTTAACCCGATCTGAGTTACGGGAATCAAAACACTCTCTCACTCTTTCTTTTAATTCTTCCATTCCATTCACGTTAAGAAAGGTTTCATATTGACCAGCAAAGCTTGCTTGTCCAAGATCCTCTAGTGCACCACTTGATCTCACAGCAACCGGAAATCCACCAATCTGATCAATATCTGCCTCTGAAATATCCTCGATGTCGGTAAGAACGAACCCTTTCGGAACTAAAAAATCGGCCATTAAAAGTTCATGCAATTTCTGTGCTTTACCACCAAATTTTTGAACGACCTCTTGAGAGAGTTTTTTATCACCAAGAAAATATTTTTTCATTCTATACGTAACGGAAAAAGTTGAAAGAGTCTGTAGGCGAATATATCCGACGAGTTCGATCAGCAGTTTTTAAGTCATTTTCAGTTCTTGAGATTTTGACCTCTAGCCCTAAAGTGATTATGATCATACCACGGGAAGGGAATATGAAAAAAAGTGCAATCGAAGTAAGAGATGAACT
>Ga0164292_10001304_pt1 | contig 20052 bp, 35 predicted proteins | sample GEODES117metaG_FD_111486 | JGI IMG/M metagenome (GOLD analysis project Ga0164292, IMG submission 111486) | Eutrophic lake water microbial communities from Lake Mendota, Wisconsin, USA - GEODES117 metaG | ecosystem: Environmental > Aquatic > Freshwater > Lake | place: USA: Lake Mendota...
CAAAAAGTTTCTCTTGTGAGTTCACTTCTTGCCCCTCATCTCCAAGCCGATTAGTACTACGGCAACTCCGACTAACACTTGACTTACTCCTACCCACTGAAGGATAGAGGCGAGTTCGTTACCCGTGAGAGAGGCGTAGGCGTTCTCTTTCTGCCAGAACCAAGCACCGATTAGTGCGCTTACTGAACCAAGTCCAATAATCCAGTCGGGCTTATTCATTACGCACTCCTCATTGGGCATACTTCCCAAAAAGCACGATAGAAATCACTTGCCGCGTCATTCACATCGGTTATGTAATTGTTCACCGATAGGTCACGCCTTTCTGATTCCCAATAAGCGTTGTAAGCGTCTAGATATTCATCTATGACATTTACAAAAACACTTTGCTCAAAAGACACGGTTGGTATGTCAAGTGTTCTCACATACGAGCGAAGGTCTCGTAAGGCACTCACCTTCGCCTCATATTCAGACCGACTTGGTATTCCTCCGTTGTCTGTTGCGTTTTCCCACGACGCTTCTACATCGTCTGCGAGTAGTGAGATTTTTTCAGCAACAACCTTATTGCAGTCTTTGCCATAACTAATTGTTGTAGTTGTCGCAATGGTTGTTTCCACTGCTACGGGCTCACTGTTGCCACAAGACGAAATACTCATTACGAGTATCGCCCCTAGTAATACTGTCTTTACTGCTTTCATTACTTCGCCCCCTTGACTTTGATAATGAGCGAGCAAACTCCATAAACCATTCCGAACCATAACGCTCCACCAATCGCCATATCCAAAAAGACATATGGTGATGTTGTGTTTATGCTCCCAGCCGAAGCCGCTAACGCTCCGACTACTGCTCCAATGTTTGACGCTTTCTTTCGTGTTTCGTGTTTCATTACTTATCCCCTTTCTAAGGGCTTGTTGTTGTTAGTAATAACTTAGGGCAACGGATATCAGATTTACAAATCCACTTATAGCCCCGGTGGATGTTATGCGCACTCTTCCATAACTTGACCACCATCAGTTATGCGCAACTCACAAGTGTTGTGTGTTGGTAGGTAAATTGTGTCGCCGATAGCGAGGTTTGTTCCGTACAACTTCACGAGCCTGTCCACTACTTCCATAGTGTTGCCCTCGCAGTTTGTTCGGGCTATCCAGTAAAGCGTGTCGCCCTCTTTGATAGTGACTGGTGTTCCGTCACAAAAGAACTCGCTGTCTTTTGTATTCAGTCTGTCCAAGTATCCAAATGCGAATACTGACGCAAGTGTTATTGCGATAGTGATAAGCACTGTCTTTGCTGTTCGGTAGGTTTGTTCGTTCATTGCTCTCCCTTTCAGTAGGTAACTAAATCATATCCGAGCCGATATCAGAATTACAGGATACCCGTGCGGGGCTATTTCGAGCCTTTATGGATTTGTAAATCTGATATTGGGGACTATATGCTTTACTTATCCACGAGAAAAGGGGAAAGAAATGAAAGTATCATCACACACAAAAGCCAAGTGCCAAGAGTGCGAGCGAGTATTTGACTTGCTTGACGAGGAACAGGCAAATGAGTTTTTTCACGGTCACGATTGCGAGGGACAATGAGCAAGAACATTATCTGCCCTACTTGTAGTGGCTTTATTCCTAACGGGCACACGCCAGGTTTATATCCAGGTGCTATCTCACGGAAAGACAACAAAACAGAAATTTGTTCGCAATGCGGTGAAGACGAGGCAATGGAAGATTTCTTCCGTATGATGAAGAAATGAGCGACACACCGAAAAAGCCATTCAATGATGTATTTGTTGGAAAAGAATACGAAGATTGGAAAGCAATTGGCGAACAGCGAGGCTGGGAGAGCGGGGCTAAAGCGCCCACTCGGCAAGAAATACAGGAAGCACTTGAGGCAGGTGACGAAACTACCTTGCTTATGGACGGGTTTGACGAAGCCTTTATCGGTTGGTCACGCCGTATCAACGAACCACTACTTGCCGTCTACGACTATGACGCAATAATCAAGGTTTGTGTTGAGCGAGACGGTATGGATTTTGAGGAAGCCGTTGAGTATGTGGACTACAATGTCATAGGTGCTTGGGTTGGCGAACAGACACCAATAATCGTTATGCCGTTTATCCACTAATTTACTATCGGAGAAAAATGACAGCAGTAGCAGTAAGAGTGAGCGCACCACCGAGTGGCGATTTGCCTTGTACTGGCAGGCAGGATTTGTTTTATGGCAAGTACGCCGAAAGACCTGAAGCACGATTGCGCCGTGAAGAAAAAGCCAAAAAAGTTTGCGCTACTTGTTCACAGGCGACTATTTGCCGTGATTACGCCCGTAGTAATGGCGAAGTGTTTGGTATTTGGGGCGGAGAAACAGAAATGGAAAGATACAGCGCAGGATTTATGTTGTCAGTACCACCTCACTTGTCACGGAGAGTTGTTACTATGAAAGAAAGATATGGGAACTTATAACGATTTCCTCGCCACGATTTCTATTTACTACGAGCGACAACTTGTAGCAGGTGGAGACTTGCGATACGGGCAAATGTATATGAACCACCTTTGGGAGATAAAGCCCCGCATAGCAGAGAAACTAAATGGTTCGTTGCTTGACCCGTTTCATAGGGATAATTGCCCACCTAAAGTCCACGAGTTTGTAGAAAGACTTTGGTCTAGCGAATAGGACAGCAAGACGAACGGCGAGGTTTCTGAATAACCCGTGAAGGCTTTGGTTCAGCCTCTTTTTTCTTCTTTTTTTCTTCGTCTGCCATACAACAAGAATACACCTTGCGTTTCGAGCTGAGCCCCGCTAACATCTCGGTATGAGTATGCCCCCGCTTTATACCTGTATTGTTTGCCAAAATGGAATTGACCCAAGCGCAGCGAGTTCTCTTAGGTTGGCAACCGTTTGGCTAAAGAGTAGCGGTAAGACAGTTCACGCCGTTGAGACCGAACTGTATCGCTATCGTCACAGTTTTTGTAGTCTTGACCCGAACTTCCAGCAGGACAGTTTGTTCTAGCCAAGCCTCATTGCGCCAATTGTTGGGTTCATTTCTCCAAGCGTCTTGCCAGCCGTATTGTTCGTGACGGCAACCCGAGCGTCAAGGTTGTTGAGTGCCACCTGAACTGCGTCAAGTTTCTTGTTTATTTCCTCAACCGAATTCATTACCGACTTCATTGCTTGTTCTAACGAGGCTTCTATTTCCATAACGCCAAGCATAGCAAGTATGATGAGCCAGTGAGACTTTATCTTGACCACGATTTACTAGCCCTTGACTTCCCGTATGACCCAGCACAAGTTGCCGAAGTCAAGTCAATAGCCGGGGCTAGCTGGGACAAGGTGGACAAACTATGGAAAGCACCCGTAGCCTCAATTGACGAGGTGCGAGCCTTTGCGATAAAGCACGATTTTGAGATAACAGACGAAGTACTTAGGTTCACTGCCCCAAAGAGAGCGTCACGAAAAGGTGTGTATCTCAAAGGTGACTGGACTTATATCCAATTCCCCTATGACAAGGTTGTACTCAAAGCAGTAAAGCAAATAGCAGGGGTAACTTGGGATAACAAAGAGATGGCGTGGAGAGCGCCACTTACCTCAACAGCCGAAGCAATAGCGTGGGCTAACTCATTTGGAGTACTTGTGTCGCCCGAAGTACACGGAGTATCTGCCTCAATGACTAAGAAGTTAGATGAACTAAAGGAAGCCTCACGCTCAACCGACGCTGATATAGAAGTGCCTTCACTACAAGGAACGCTACTGCCTTACCAAAGAGCAGGCGTGGAGTATGCGTCTAAAGCCCGTAGAAGTTTTATCGCAGACGAAATGGGACTTGGAAAGACGATACAAGCGATAGCGACACTGGAATATTCGTCAAAAGATAGCGAAGTGTACCCAGCAGTAATCGTCTGCCCCCCTTCACTTGTACTGAACTGGAAGTCGGAGTGGAATAGGTGGTTGCCTGATAGACGAGTTGCCGTTGTAACCAACCGTAGAGAGATACCAGAGCCCCGTTCATATGATGTGCTCGTTGTCGGATACTCAAATATTTCTCACTGGGAAAAGCAACTACTTGCGCATAACTCTTATGTGTTTGACGAGAGCCACTACGCCAAAAGCCCAACGGCACAGCGAACTAAGTCGGCTATAAAAATGGCAAAGAGTGCCCCTAAACACGGGATAGTCCTATGTCTTACTGGAACACCCGTAACCAATAGACCAGCGGAGTACGCCAGCCAATTAGACATAATCGGAAAACTAAAAGAGTTTGGTGGCTTGTGGGGATTTTATAGACGGTATTGTTCAGCCTTCCAAGACAGGTTTGGTCAATGGAATATCAGCGGTCACTCGCACCTTGACGAACTCAACGACAGGCTTCGTGGTACTTGCTATATCAGACGAACCAAGTCGCAAGTGCTTACTGAACTGCCACCCGTGATACACAGCACCCTTGTAGTAGAGGGGACTGATGCGGGGCTCAAGGAGTATCGGAAGGCAGAAAAAGACATAATAAAGTACATAACCGATAGAGCAAAAGAGATAGCGATAGAACTCGGGGAAAGCCCGTACTCGGCTTCGGTTATTGCGAGAATAAAAGCAGAAAGCAACGAACATCTAGTAAAACTCTCGGTACTTAGACGGCTCGCTGCGAAAGCCAAAATGCCAATGGTTGAGGAGTGGGTACAGTCCCGCATTGACGACGGAAAGAAAGTGGTAATCGCAGCGCACCATAGAGACGTGGTAGATGAACTCGCACGAAAGTTCGGCAACCTTCGTATTCAGGGTGGTATGTCGGTTGAGGAAGTGGAAGCACAAAAAGCACGATTTCAGAACGAACCCGTAGAGACTGCGCCAGTTATTGTGTTATCTATTCAGGCAGCGAAAACTGGTCACACGCTTACAGCCTCGCAAGACATACTCTTTGTAGAACTGCCATACACGCCAGCAGACCTAGACCAAACTTACTCACGCCTTCACCGAATTGGGCAGACAGGAAGCGTTACGACTACTTATATGCTCGTTGACGGGACTATTGACGAGGAAATCTATGCGCTCATAGAAAAGAAGCGCAAGGTAGTGAACGCTTCAGTTGAGGGTGGAGAGTTCGCTGAAGGTGGCAACGCTACGCAGTTGGTACTTGACTTACTCAACCGATATCGATAAGCCCCGCACTCGCTTCCGTTCTGTAAATCTGATATCGGGCTTACTAGGCTTACGTTGCCGTAAGGCAAACGAGCCCAATGAAAGGGGGTGAGCAAAATGGAACAGTGGCAAGAGGAGGGTTTCGCTTCAGAGGAGGAATTCTTTGAGTTACAGCGAAGCCTTTGCGAGGAGGAACAGCGGGCGGAATTCATTATGAGTTACGTCGCTGGTGGTGGCTTGTCAAGCGAGGCGCAAATCGCTTGGTTTCACCACAACCACTCGTGGGGCGAGTAACCCACAGAGGCAGGGGCTGGGGCTGGCAACCCTTGTCCCTCGCCTGCGCGTGTGGCGGGGCTTACTCGGTTTCTTTGGTTGGAACTCTGCCCATAAGTTCGTCAGCAATTAGTTTTGCGTACTTTCTGCGCAGTTTCCATACTTTTTGGTTCATTTCAGCCATTGCGTCAGTGTTTCGTGCTTTCTTTATGCTGTCGCTGTCAAACACGCCGTACTTTCTGAACAAGATGTCGTCAATATCGTTGTTTTCTATCATTATGTCGGTAATCCAATGGCCCCGCTTGTCAATGCTAAGCAACAGTTCGCAAAGACCCTCAAATCCAAACTCGTTATAGACACGATTAGTCACTAAGTCACAAAAATGCGCACGATACATAGTCTCGGCTTCGGCAGTGTGCGTCATAAACTCACTCAGCCATACGGCGAGTTCTTCTTTTGACGGAATATCACCGTCTTCACTGTCAAACTCAAAGTCGTCTTCCATTAGCCTGCCTTCCGTTGCGCCGGGGCTCTAGTAATCAATGATACTTGTGGCAACTGTCAAGCCAAAGACAGAATAACTTCTTGCGCTAACACTTTCTTTTGTGTCACCCACGAGTTGTTGTTCATTGAGGCAAGCGCCCGTTCATCTGCTTTTGCGTCACGATAATGGTCAAGGTATTCAGCAATAGCGTTGTAAGCACTCCACCCGTTATACCCGTAGCCACCTGCGTTGCGTTCGTTGTCATACACGCCACGAACTAATGCCACTACCCCGTCACGGTTTTTCTTTTGTCTCTCCGTACCGTTCATTTCGTTCGGGAATACCTTGTCAAGTATCGTTGCGAGTTGCGCACTTCGTGGTGGAACGTTGATAGCAAGCAAGCGATTAGCCGTAAGTTGGAATGACTTCGCCCACTCCGTTGATATTTCTAGGACTTTTTGCGCTTCCTCAATAGCATTATCAGCGTTACGAGTGTGTCGTGCCGTGAATACCCGACGAGCCGACGACTGCCCTGCGATTACCGTGTTTTTACACACCGCACGAATTGAGGTATTGGCAAAGGTGATAGCCGTCTTACCGTCGTGTCCGTTGCGAACTAGCAAGTAACGGTCTATCTTGTCGTTGATACCCGTAGGGTCTATGACGAGTTGCCCCAAGTCAAGCGAACTAAAGAACTCTCTACCTTCGTCAAGTACGCCACAAGTATCTACTACTGCGTCGCCCTTAGAAGCCCCGACTATTGCGAGGGCATACTCCAAGCACTCACGGTTTTGCTGTACGACATAGCGAGTGCCAACCGTAGCAAGTCCGTCAAAAGTGCCGTCGGGGTTCACTCTCACGGTTGCCCGACTGTCCTCAATAACGACTGGCGTATTATCAGGATTTCTGATTAGGTTGCCCTCTGCGTCTACGACTGCGACTTTAGTAGTGACGACATCAAAGTCTGCTTGCGCCGCCTGAAGCATTGCCTCTGCTGTTTGTAGCCCCTTCATAGGCACTCCAAGCCTATGCCACGGGACTTCACGGTCTGCGTAAGCCATTTTCGCTACGCCCTTAGTGTCTACTTCTAGCATATGCGCCATAACTTCGTGCCTCTCGCTGTTACTTCTAGTTAGATTTATCTAAAGGCAAGCATACACTCGCCCCCTGCCTCACAGTGTATGCCGGGGCTATCTCGACATAACAAAAAGGGGGGCAGGCTGTGACACCTACCCCCTTCGCTTTCGTTTTGTTAGTTGTATTCGTTGGTTAGCCAGTCATCACTTGACTTAGTGACTGGCGTAGCGAACTGACCAAATAACTGGCGAGCATATGGTGCGACAATTTCAGCGCCTCGCTTGACGGTCTGAAACTGCGTCACCTTTCTACCTGCCTTGTATCCAACGGCACTACCTAAGCCGAACGATACGACTGCTGTCATTGTTAGTAGTACGAGTACTGCGATTATTTCTATCACTTGCTTCCCCTTTGTTAGTAGTAACTTACCTACCTAAGTATAGGGATAGTCATAGTACTTGTCAAGTCACCCGTACGACACCCGTAGGCACTTGCGAACTTCACAGAAATACGACTTGTGCCGTGTTTGTGTGGTTGTATAGGTGGCGTGGTGGCTATAAGCCCCGGCTTTTCACTGCCTCTTGTCGTCTACGAACTCTGCGTATGCTTTCAGTGCTTCATCAGGTGCGCCGTCTACTAGATATTGGTGCATAACGCCTGCGAGGTCACGCCACTTGCCGTCACTTAGTACCTTCTCGGTAATCGTGTAGCCTTCGTGTTCGGTTGCCCAACTTATTGAGTGGGGCTGTGCCTTGTGTAGATAAGCAACGGCTTCGTAGTAAGTGCCGAAACTCTCAAGCACTGCGCCGTCTCTCGCTACTTCGTAACTAATCTGCGCTTCTGTGTTCACTTGTCAAACCTCACTTCTTGAGACACTCGGATTACTTGTCCGTACTTCGCCACTAGGTCATCAGTCGCTTTCAGTGTGTTGCCGTGACACCACTTGACTGCTAAGCCACTTAGGGTATCGCCTTCCTGAACGATTACTCGGTCAATATCGCAACGATAATTTTCGTCGCCTCGCATTGAGATAATCATTGCGATAATCGTCACGAGGAATACGAGTGGGAGTGTAATCAGGTCACGCTTGCTTGGTCGGTTTGTGTAGTGGTTGTTCATTGTCTGCCCCTTTCAGTAGGTACTAATTACACTAGGGTAGTTTGTGACAAAGGTCAAGGATTTCCGAGCCTTATGGGCATTGGGTTATACCCGTAGGGCTACCCGTAGGCACTGCGCCAACCTCATAGGGATTAGTAGGTGGCAGGGTGAGTGTGTTGCCACTACCTATGCCGGGGCTTCGAGCTTGCTGTTCGGTAATGGCAGGTGGATTACTTAGTGACGGTGCGCTTCTTTGGTGACTTCTTAGTGACTTGCTTCTTTGGGGCGGTGCGCTTGCTCACTGTCACTGATTTGTTTGGCGTGGGTAGCACTGTCACGGTAATCGCTCTAGCACTCTCAACCACTAGCACTGTCGTTGTTGTCGTTGTCGTAGGTGCTTCGGTAATCACTGGCTCACTCTCAACCACTGTCACTGGCTCACTGTCTGCTACTGCTTCGGCTGTCTCGGATACAGGGACTGTCGTAGTCGTGGGTGCGATAGTCGTTGTCGTAGTCGTAGGGGCGAGGGTAGTCGTAGTCGTAGTCGTGGTCTTAGGTGCTTCGCTCACGGCTTCATTACAACTAACTGAACAGTCGCCATTGGTGACTACTGGATTACTACTAGCACCAACCAACTGATAGACGGCACTACGAGCGAGGGCGGTATCTATTCCGTCACGCCATAGGGCGAGCATAAAGTTAGGGCGATAGCCGTTGCCACCTGAACCGTGACCAATACCAACTCCGACATATTCGCACACTGCGAACCATTGGTGCGCTTTCGCTATCGCCTTACCTAGTGCGCTATGACCACCATTGGAATAGGTAACTAATCTCTCAAATGCTTCAGTGCCTATCTCGGTGTCAATAATCGTTATGACTGTCGGTTGCTGTGACGAGGGTGCTTCTCTCGGCTCACTACACTCACTTGCTCTCGCTTCGGTGATAGTGACAAGGGGTAGCGATAGCGATAGGGCTAGGGCTAATGCGATAAAGGTTCGTGCTTGCTTCATAGTAACTCTCTCTCGGTATGGGCTACCCGTAAGGCTACCCGTAGGCATTGGAATTTTTTCACTTTTTTTCGCTTATCCACTCACCACCACTGGCGAACACTGTCTCTCCCTCATTGGTGAAACTCCAAGCGTAATCGCAACAAGGCTTTTGCTCATAGGGGCTAGGGTGTGCGCCTTTCTCTAGCGACTTCGCTAGTAGTGGGAATGTCTCTAGTAACTTGACGATACAAGCGTGGCAGATATTCCACGACTTAGGTTCACTATCAGACATTAGAAACTCAAGGTTGTCGGTGAAACCACCATAGAAACCAAATGCTTCATAGGGTAAGCACCAACCACTGTCTAGTGTTGTTGCTGTCGGGTGACTTACGAGCTTGACTTCATCACAAGCGTCACACTTCACTGCGTTGCTCATAGTGCGTACTCTCCACGCTTACGGCGATAGTGCGATACAAAGTCATCACTGTCGTAGTCACAAGGCGTCCACACTATGTCGGCTTCGCTAAAGGTATCGTCAAGGTGTAAGCGAACTACTACATAGTCAAATGCGTCATAGGCGTTGTATGCGATAAACCTCATACAGCCTACGAGGGTAGAACGGTGTTCGTAGTGACTAGGTAAGTCATAGCGACACATACTCCAAGCGTCACCATAAGAGGGACACTCAACCACTGCGTACCTGCGTCTATCTTTCTCAATAGTCATAGTGTAAGCGTAGGGTAGGTGATATCAGAATTACTAAATGGGGTAAGCAAGTAGGTAAGAGTAAGCAACGAGGTAAGCGAGTAGGTAGGTAAGCGAGTAAGTAAGTAGGTAGGTAAGTAGGTAGGTGTTACCCGTATGCTACCCGTGTGCCTTGCGTTAGTCATACTCTCTCAACTTCAGTGCGAAATAGATAAGGGCGATACTTGCTAGGCAGAATAACTCAAGCACTGTCTCACCACTCATTAGTCATTGCCTTGCGTATCGTTGCTATCCACTGCGTAGTCACTGCTGTCAAGCGTGAACTTAGGCATAACGAATAGCGTGTTGCCTATGCTGTATGCGTTACGGCTTGCGTTGTAAATTGCGTCAGGGAATAAGCGAACTAAGTCAATTGCTTTCAGTGGCGTATCGCTTAGGTGAACTATGTTGCGTATTCGTGCCATTGTCGTTGTCGCTTTACTTCGTACTAGCGACTGCGTGTGCGTAATAAATATCGTCACACCACTCTGCCAACTTCACTAAGTCGGCGACTAACGAACCTTGCGAGTTGAGCAACCCACGCAACCCATCAGGCAATGTTTGTGAATTGCTGTCACCACTGCGTGTTGTGTTGTGTATCGCCGTGATTAGGTCGCTAGCAATTTTTGCTATGTCACCAAAGTCGTTTGCGTTGTATACCATAATGCCCCCTTGTGTAGTAGTTACGGTAAGCATAGCGTATGCGATATCAGATTTACAAAACGCCTTCCAGAGTGGTAGGCGGGGCTCTTCGAACACCTGTTCGCCCTTGGTGGGCACCCGTATTCCAAATTTTTCACTTCACCGTATTTCAACTAGATTTATCTAAAGCGGCTCTTAGAGGTCTTCTTCTTGCCTTTTGCTGCCTGGTAGGCCTCCATGTCGTCTATCGGCGTCACAAGCTCTCCTATGTTCGTCCAGTCCGCCTTCTCGCCTAAGTGCATGACCGCTGTCTTGACTTCCCAGCGCATCTCAGCATCGAATGCAATGTCTAATAGTTTGATATGCAGCTTGTTGAGGTCGTATATGGTCATCGGTGATGAGTCGCCATACCTGAAGTGTTCTCTGAGTGCTGCAGATAGCTCTGCGTAGTTTCCGTCAACATGAATGATGTCTTCAGGCTTTGTGATGTTTGTAGCTATGTAGCCATATGGCTCTTCCATCAAATTGAGAAACGTCCGCATGAGTTCTCTCATTTTTTGGGTACCAAAACCGGCTTCTTCTAACTGTCCAAGGAGTAGAACGATGAAGCATCCCTCATAGGTGAAGCTTCTGTCATAGCCTGAGACACCTGTCTGTATATAGGCAGGGGGGATAAACCCTTCTTTAATCCAGTTATCGAAAGTCTTGTACTGAGTTTCGGTGTAAAAGGAGAGCTCTTGCAGTGTGAGTGTAAGAGTTTGTTTCTTTTGTAGATGGAGAGCTTTGATTCTCTCTGTGTCCATAAGTGCCATTGTGTTGTTCCTCTAGGTGTAAATATAACAGAAGACGTGGCAAACCAGGATAAATTTAACTGAAAGTTGGCGCGCCGTTTTTCTCAGTTTCGTTATGCGTGGTAGCTACAAAATATATAACAGCTTGCTATTGCTGTTTAAATTTATCCAATAGAGGGCCAAAAATAAAAAAATCGCGGGGAAACCCGTCGCCTAGATTACAAGTCCCCGCCGTTTCGTTTTAATTTATCCAGAACTCTGAACTCAGCAAGCGATTTTGACTTGTATCCATTTGCTGTCATTCTGGCGTTCATGGCGTCGTGTTCTTGTTTCTTTCTTGTTTGTCCTGTGAGCTGGAGAACGTGCTGTCCATAGAGCGTGATTCTGTATTTCTCTTGTCCTTTTGACCCTGTCTCTTCCAGACAGCCGCTTCTTGCCAGATGCTTGAAAGACTCCTCAACATGATTGATGTAGTCCTTCCTGTTGAGTTGGAAGCTCCGGTAATCAGCACGAGTGAACCAGCCTTTTTTCATCTTTGCATAACACATGACAACATAAGCCTGGCTGCCCTGTTTGATTGGCTTTCTATTTGGGATTTGATTTGTCATATTTAGTCTTTTTTGGTTCCTTGCCAGCTCAGTGAGTTGATGATTCTCGACTCCTCATGCAGTGCCATTGCGTACTCCCCAATGACGGTGCCCGTAGAATCGTCCACAATCGCATTGTGGAGCCTTGTAGCGAGCCCTTTCCATAGTTCTATTAGTTCTGCCGCATTTGTGGCGTCATCATGCATTACGCACTTGCTCACAGGGTTTCGTATCTTCTCCAAAAACTCTGGGTAATCAACTTTTGCCTTTGGTTTTACCTTTTTTGCCATTCCGATTGACTTTCCGGTGGCTGTAACTACTTTTGGTTCCGTCATGGACCAGAGCGTATCTATTTTTTGGTTTTTAACAACCTAAATTTGAATTAATCATACTTTGAGCCAGATTTCCGGTGCGCCCATAGGCCGTGGAAAAAGCGTTGTTCAGGCCTGAATCCGCCAAGTACGGCGTGTGCCATGAGGAACAGGTCAACAACGATTACATCGCCCTCATTCCACTCGTGAACCTGTCGAATATCCTCGTTGTTGTGTATTTGTTTTGTAAAGAACAATGACAACTCAAGAAATCGTGCATCTTCGTAATCTGAAGGCCGCCTTCCATCAAAGCTGTGCAAGTAATAGGTCTCTCTATCGTATTTAAAAAGGGCGCTGAGTCTTAGGGCGTTTCTGCCAGACGGTTCGTACATCTCAACGGCATCATGGAGTGCCGGAATCTGTTGGCGCCCTGGCTCATCGAGCGCCCAACCGTAAAACGCTGCCACTTTGCATTTTTTGAGAAAATCGGCATCTTCTTCACTGAGCATGTCGTATACATCAGAGATGTTCACAAACAAGGTATTCCCAACACCGGTTTCGCACTTGAACTTCTCCATATTCCAAGTCGCCCCGACTGCAGGGTTGTGGTGACCCATATGCTCAAGGTGCCAGGACAAAAGTATTTCATCTTTTTTAATGTTGTGCCTGTTGTGCATATTCATTGAGTGTGAGTGGTTTTCTTCATATGACCAAATTTGCTCACCAAATTCTGACGAGTTTGGATACCAGCCCATTCTGTCGCCGAATATCTTTGTTAAAAGCAGCTGTTCGGAGCGAGAGATACTAGTGCCACGAAAAACAATCAGTGCGTTCCTCTTGAAAGCATCTACGTAGCCATCAATGTTCTGAATGATTGACTCAAATGAATCAACAATGACTGGTTCAACAATTTTCATACTCGCAATAATCCTATTCCTTCTGTCAGCTACAACGATTCAACCAAATTCTTAGCCCAGTGCCAATGAGCATGTGAGCCAAAGTGACCCATGGGTCTGTTGTCCTCAAAATGAAGGGTTGACTTCTTTAATCTATCCAGTTCGACCTCTTCGATAATCAGGTCAAACTTTCTATGCTTCTTGGGTACCAAATATCTGTCATAACCATAATTGAAGCATCCATTAGACCTGTTTTTTAGGTCAACACAGCACTCCCCCGACCACATGTTATGTGAGTAATTTCCAAGGATTTCATTTGTCTCATAATCGACATAGGGGTTATACAGCTGAAGATAGTTCACTGTGTATTTGTTCTTTACGTAAGATTTAAAGTTCTCTAAAAATTTGTACTCTAAATACTCACTTGTGTCTGTCCACATTTGCCAGCGCAGCACAATGTCGTTCGCCGCACACATTGCCTCCAACTCGCTCAGCGCTACTACCGACTGTGTCGATGCTTGTTCATTCGTGTAGGAGTTGTCGGTCATTCCCACATGGGTATGGCCATCGACTATCTCACCAGATTCCGTCGTATGTTGGTATCTGGTAATTTCTGGGAAATTGCAGAGAACTATTTCAGGGGCACCGTAGGTTCGGATGTATGTGGCCAGCATCCTTACCTGAAGGGCAATTGACGAACCAGGTTTTCCGAGGTTCACCACGTCGTCAATTCCAGTTAATTCTCCAACCACCGAAGGCCATATGAAGTTTTCCGGGACACCAACACCGAGAGTGTGCGAACATCCAAGGGCTATAATCCCCGTATCTTCATGAAAATCTTTTGACCTAAAATTGTTTATGTTAAAAGAGTAACTAAGAAGTTCCGGAGAAGCATATTCGCTCTTTAGGTTTGATGTATACGATGTATACGGAGAATAGCATTTCTCAAAAGATACGTGTTTGAACCCGGCACTCTCCCATGTCATTAACGGCTGTGGCGGTTCATGTTCTGCTTTGCTATTTATCATCATAGTGAGTCGACTAGGTTTTTTGCCCAATGAAAATGGGCATGCGAGCCAAAATGAGCCACTGGTATAGTGCCCCTAGTATTCAAGGTCGATTTTTTTAATTTCTCTAGTTCATTTTTTTCAATAATTAAGTCGTGTTTTTGGTATTTTTTAGGGACCGAATACCTATCGTAACCATAATTGAAGCATCCGTTTGACCTCTTTCTCAAGTCACTACAGCACTCTTCTGGCCATGAATCATGCGAGTAATCTCCGCAAATTTCATTTGTCTCGTAGTCAGTATACAAGTTGTGCATATGGAGATAATTTGCGGTGTACTTATTCTTTACGTAGGAGGTAAAGTTATTCAACAATTTATCTTCAAAATTTTCACCTGTGCCCGCCCACATTTGCCAGCGGAGTAAAATCCCGTTTGCATTACAGATTGCTTCTAAATCTCCAAGCGCCAATATGGATTGTGTCGATGCTTGCTCATTCGTATAAGAATTATCTGCCATACCCATGTAGGTGTTACCATCAACTATTTCTCCAGATTCGGTTATATGTTGATACCTGACAATTTCTGGGAAATTGCAAAGAACCATTTTGGGAGCACCATAGGTTCTGACGTAAGTGGCCAACATTCTTACCTGAAGGGCAATTGACGAACCAGGTTTTCCGAGGTTCACCACGTCGTCAATTCCAGTTAGTTCTTTAACAAACGATGGCCATATGAGGTTTTCTGGAACACCGACTCCGAATGTGTGCGAACACCCAAGTGTCACCGTGTTTGTGTTTTCATGGAAGTCTTTTGACCTAAAATTATGTATATTAAAAGAGTAACTAAGCAGTTCTGGCGACGCATATTCAGACTGGAAGTTTAACGTATAAGAGGTGCGCGGTGAGTCACGCTCCTCAAATGAAATATGCTTGAAACCGATGGTGTCCCATTTCGGTGAAGAAAATGGAGCGTTTTTGTCAAAATGCGATGGTTTCAATGGCGCACTAGACACCAAATTTTTTTTGTACTCCTGCCATGGGCTCATGATGCTCTTTAGTATGTGAATCTGGATTTTTTTCCAAATGCACGTCTCCAGAGAATCCGGATTATTTTACGGAATTTTCTAACTTTCATACCGCTATCCTACATGCAGATATTTATAGTGGAATGTAACGAATTCCACTTTTTGATGTCTTCCACATCGTTTAGTAACGGCTGACCCTTTATATTTAGGCTTGTATTGAGAAGAACTGGAATGCCTGAGTATTTCTTCCATTTTTTTAGCAGCTCGTATAAACCAGGATGCTGTTCCTTGTTGACGGTTTGAACCCGTGATGTTCCGTCCTTATGGACAACCGATGGGATTAGCTCTGGTTTCTTGCATTTAAATGCGTACTGCATATACGGGCTTGGCTGACTCATTTCAAACCACTCCGATGCATGTTCCTCCATAATCACGGGGGCAAACGGGCGAAACAGTTCCCTTTCTTTTACGGTATTAACCAAGTCTTTGCACGAAGGGTCTCTTGGGTCGGCAAGAATGCTCCTGTTTCCTAGCGCACGTGGGCCATACTCGGCTCTTCCATTTGCGACTGCCGCAATCTTGTTGTTCACAAGCTGACTGAATATTGAATCAACCGGGTATTCTCCGGGGACTGTTTCCCCAAGATAGGGGCTCTTCCAATCAAGGTGTTTGCCGTATATTGCGGCCGCCGCACCAAGACTGCTTCCGGCATCACCTGGATTTGGCATTATCCATACCTGATTGTAGATATCGAATAATTTCGTATTTGCCGAGCAGTTGAGTGCGCACCCACCCATGAATACCAAATTCTCTTTGCCTGTTTTTTTCTTTGCGAAGACCATGAATTCAATTAGTCTTTTTTCGTAGACGGCCTGAACGGCTGCTGCGATATGAAATTTATTCTGCTCTGTAGGAACTACAGAGAATCCCCCAACCCCGTAATGGAATATTTCTGTCTGCTCTTCGATTGTTGGGAATAACTCATTGATTTCAGAGAAGTAAATCTCGGGGTCCCCATATGCGGCCATTCCCATCATTATGTACTCTTCTTCATTGGGTTTTAGTCCTATGTATTCAGTAAAGGCCGAGTAGAACAGGCCGAAGCTAAATGGGTAATTTCTGGAGTAAACCTTTTTAATTGTTTTTCCATTCCCCGACCAGATACTGGTTGTTTCAAATTCCCCAATGGCATCAAGAACGACAATCACGGCATCTTCAAACGGGCTTGTGTAATACCCGGCACAAGCATGGGAGTAATGGTGTTTAAAGTTGGTAATTTTCGAGTCGGGGAAGTATTTTTTTACAGCAGAATAAGAAGAACCGTAGCCACCAAACAGATTCATTCGCAATTTCTTTAGCCGTGGCTTTTCGTAGTATCCGATTGCGTCTGGCTTGCCGTACTTAAACGCCTCTTTTACTATCTCGTCGTTTAAGTGCCAATCATTTTTTATTTTGCTATATCTCTCAGAGTGTGAAGCAAAAAGAATCTCACCATTCTCGATAACGGAAATTGATGCATCGTGAGAGCAGGCGTTCACGCCAAATATAATCACTGGTTATCAGTATTTATTCCGACGACCGAGTACTTTCCGTGGCGCAGTGTCTCTGCGGCATACTCTGGGTTGAGGGTTTTTCGCCATCCGCCGATTGATTTCATGAGGACTCCAGGTCCACCGGTGGCACTGCACGTTTTAGATGCAATATCTTCGTATTTGGAGATGATATTACCGATTTGTATCAGGGTGTGCTTGTCATCCATGTTTGATGGCTTTATGTAGAAGCGAAGGCCGCCAAACTTTTCCTTGACTTGGTAAATCTGGTAGTTCGGGTCCACTCTGGTCAGTTCTTTGTCGCAATCCAGGACAAGCTGATACCAGCCTTCATCGACGTCTATCGATTTCCAGTATTCAGGAACTATCTTCTTCTTGAGCTCCTCTATCTGTAGTTGCAGCTCATTCATTTCTTCTCCTTTTTTGATTTATCCTAGTGGGCCCGGTGGGGATTGAACCCACGACCAAGGGATTATGAGTCCCCTGCTCTGACCACTGAGCTACAGGCCCTTTTCTTATCTGATTGCCTGCCACCAAGCATCTTCTTCGTCAGCGGAATAATTATTTTTTATTCTCTCGCGGACCCTGTCATACAACCCATCCTTGATGTCCTCGTAGACTTCTGTTGCAATCTGCACATCACCAAGGTCCATGGCGAGCATCTCTGCTGTTTGTTGCCAGTCAGTAGCAATCTTTTTCCAGTTCTTTATCTCTGCAACCATGTCTTGCATATACACCCTTTCGTGCCCCTGGTTGGAATTGAACCAACGTGGACCATTACGGTTTCTACACCTTATAAGAGTGAGCCGATACAGGGGCGAGCATTACTCTGCCAACCTTTGTATTCGACCAGTTAGAAACATTAGTAACGAAAGCCCACCCCTACCATCTGTTTATGCAATTTTAATTTCATTTTGCATCTTCTTCCGGTGTTTGCTTGTCTTCGGTTTCTTCTAAATCTTCGTATGTTTCGTAAACTTCAATAAGCGCATCGGTTCCATTTGTCATCCCAGGTTTTTCGAGGCTAATAAACCTGCGTACAAATTTACGCTTCTCATCCACGTCGTCGTGCTCTGTGGTTCGTTACGGCGGAGGCGTATTTTTCTGCATAACTTTGGTCTGTATATTCCATTCTTACAACATCATAAAGCTCATCTGCTAGGTCGCGCTCTTTTTGGTAATCGTTTCTCCAGTTGTCCCTGTCTAGGCGAAGCAAGACATTGTGGTCGCGCAGCGCTTTTATTTCATTTATAACTGTCTGCGCAAATGGACTTGGGCTCTTTCTGAGCTCTTCAATGATGTCTATTTGGTCTTCTTCTGCTGACACTTTTCTATCCTTGTTCGTCGTATCTCTGGTTAATCATCATGTCTTGGACATCTTCAGGCATAAGAAGAAAACCTTTTGCCGGATTGTCCGCGCCACCAAGATTTATCTTATTAGAGCTGTTGAACCTTTCCGGGAATGCTCGTAGGTATCTTTTTAGCCTCGCTACAGAGACAACAATAAATGCTCCCTCAGGTGAAAAGATATAAACCCACCATTTAGCGGTAGTTATGTTTATGCCGCTTTTGTTCCAGACCTGAACGCCGTTAACGTCCTTGTATCCGCGTGGGTTTTGGTCTGTTTCAACAACCATCCTCCCATTGCGATACCTGTCGCTCTTCACTTCAAACGAACCGTCTGAAAGGTCGTCGAGGAATATTGACACAAGGGATTCACCTTGTTGCCCGTAGGCCAGGTCTTTTTTAAAATCAAATTTTCGTGCTGGAATATCAAACTCTGCGGCCATTAACCAATCATGCCAGCATTAAAACTTAATTGCAACCCTAGTTTTTGTATACTCGCCAGTTTCCTAGCTTGCCCTGAGAGTTGTCCATAATCCATTTTGCAAATTTTACGTTGCAGTTAACGTCTTTGAGACCGCTCATTCGATTTTCTACGGCATCTTCTCCGCAGACATCAGCAACTCGCGACCTCCAGGAAGAATTAATCTGAAGTAAGCCAGTGTCGTATGACTTATCCTTGTTCAGAGCGTAGGTCATGTTGCCATTGGCATCCCATCTAGCGTTTTGAGCAGCTGGATTGCATCCACTTTCACGCCATGCAATATACGAAAACACCTCAACCGGCTCAAGCCCCACCTGTTTGAATAGCGGCTCCCACATCGGACAGCGCTTTGACTGGTCCGCTGGGATGTTGTATACGGCGCTCATTGGCGGAGTTGGAACGTTGCTTACGGGAAGATTGAGTGATTGGAGCTTCTCTATATGCTCTCGGCGAGTTATCGGACCGTAAGTTCCATCTATTCGCACTGTGCCTATCGCCTGTTGTAGGCTTTTGACTCTTTCACTCTTCTCTCCGAATGAGTAATTGTCCAATAAAACATGCCTATTTTTGGCCTCTTCCATTCTGTCTGGAGAAACAACAGAGACAGCTGGTTGAGGCGCCAGCATGGCTACCTCCGCCTTTGTCCCACCCGGGATTGAAATCCCTAGGGCTCCAAAAAGTATAGAAATAGACCATCCTGTGATTTGCTTCAATGTTGTTCTCCTGAACTCGGCGGATAGGGCAACAAGCTTTAGTAAATAGCTTGCCTATGTCAGTATCGGGTACTTCAATATTACCAAATTATTGCGCAATAGCAACTTCAACGATAGCTTAACTCTTGACGAGTGGCCCTAATCCCCAATAACCGTACGGTCTTGAAGGCTTGTCATAAATTTCTCAAAATCTTTCAGATTTACTGAGGTTTTGAATGAATTTTCGGACTCAACATCATGAATATCGAGATTCATTGATTGAACAAGAACGCTGGCAATGTCGCCGCAGTTATTTGATGCATCATCAATTTCTTCTTCGCTCATATCTTCATCTATATAAAAGTACAAAAGCACCCCTGCAATATGCTCAACGAGATTTAGGCGGGCTTCATCATTTGTTGCTGTCATGTGTTGCATCCTATCACCCGTGGTGATAAAGTTGCACTCGCCGAAGTCATCCGACCTCGGCATACGTAAACCAAGGAGAAGAAATGAACCCGGCACCAACGGTGATTATCGGTAACGTTACGGCGGAACCAGAACTCACCTTCACATCAAACGGACAGGCACGCCTGTCATTTTCAGTAGCCGCAAACTATGTTTGGTACGACCAGGCAGGCGAAAAGCAGGAAAAGGTTTCCTTTTTCAACATCGTCGCATGGCGCTACACAGCCGAGAATGCTGCAAAGACACTGGAAAAGGGAATTGGTGTAATCGTAACAGGACGCCTTGAACAGCGTTCATGGGACGACAAAGAGACAGGTCAAAAGCGTTCAACAGTCGAAGTTATTGCAGACGAAATTGCAATTAACACTCGCAGTGTTGAAACTGTTGTCCGTCGCACCAAGCAGGACGGTGGTCAAGCGCAGGGCGGTTCATCCGCTCCGGCACAGCGCCGCTCAAAGCCAGCAGCATCAAA
>Ga0164292_10001306_pt1 | contig 20035 bp, 15 predicted proteins | sample GEODES117metaG_FD_111486 | JGI IMG/M metagenome (GOLD analysis project Ga0164292, IMG submission 111486) | Eutrophic lake water microbial communities from Lake Mendota, Wisconsin, USA - GEODES117 metaG | ecosystem: Environmental > Aquatic > Freshwater > Lake | place: USA: Lake Mendota...
GCCGGTCGGCAGCCTTGCCGAGGAGCCCCCCGAGTCCGCCGGCGAGCTTGCGCCCCGGATCGTCGCCGGTCTGGGCAGCGGCCGGGAGCGTGAGGAAAACGGACGTCACCATCGCAGCCACGACTGGTCCGGTGAGGCGGAGCATAAAGGCGAAGTCTCCGGGGGGCGATGGCAGGGACATAGGCCTCATCCTAGCAGGCCGTGGCCAGTGTCGGTTTCACAAGCGTAGGAGCGCGCTGAACTGCTGCCGTCGGCTTGAGCTAGGTCAGCGAAAGACCAAGGTGGGGACACGGCCCCGAAAGCGACGCCGGGGGCGGCAGTCTGGAAGCGATCGTCGCAGCCTCGAAGCCAGCTCACCCATCCATGCCCGCAATCCGTGCGGCGCTTGGTACGGGAATCTCGCGGGCTACATCGGCAGGAATCCCGCTGGTTCGGTCGACAGAAACGACATCGACGACGACGATCTCGTGCGGGACTCCGCGCAGCCGACGCTCACGTTTCAGGTGCTTCACCGTTGAGCCTATGTACTCCTCTTTATGCCTCGTGGGAATCACGATGCTCGTTCTCTCGATCATTGACCCCTCACGGCTTCCCCACCCACTTCAACGAACTGCCTGCCGGACAAAGCTTCAAGATCCGGTCCTTGAGCGTCGAGACTTACCGATGACAGCGGATGAGAAAAGCCTTGGCTCATCCACAAGAGAGCATCGGCGGATGTCGCCTTCTCGACGACGAATCCCAGACTTCTGGCGAGTTCGAAAAGTCCGCTCCGTCACGGGATGACATGAGTCTCATTGCAACCGTTGGATCTGCGACGACTTAGGACGAACATGTGGAAATTGATTCATGAGCCAGCGATCTCCTCGAACACATCGGCAAGGAGCGTTTGGGCTTTCCATTCCCACGAAGTGGCAGCACGCGAGGCATTGAGAACTACCCACGGCAGATCGTAGGGTCGAGGCCGGTCACTGTGAGGCCCTGCATGGCCTCGAGCAATCCGCGTATCAGGCATGAAACGACAAACCCGCAGGCTCCCGTGACCAGCAGTCTCATCGATTCCTCCAGCCATCTACAATCTCGCTGAAGATATCATCGAGGCTCTTCGTTATTCCCCATCCTGGATAATGCTCTTTCATTTTTGATAGATCTGAATAGTAGCAAATGTGGTCGCCCGCTCGATTTTCTTCGACGTAGGTCCATGGCGACTTGAGGCCGGTGAGAGCCTCGACACGGGTGAACGACTCGAGCACAGAACAGCTGTTGTCGCGTCCTCCACCGAGATTGTAGACCTCTCCGAAGCGGGGGGCGTGGATGAACCTTTCGATGAACCGTGCGACGTCGTAGGCGTGAATGTTGTCGCGGACCTGTTTGCCCTTGTAGCCGTAGACGTTGTAGCAACGGCCTTCGAGGTTACACTTCACCAGGAAACTCAAGAATCCGTGAAGTTCCACGCCAGAGTGCGCCGGGCCGGTGAGGCATCCGCCGCGTAGGCAACAGGTCGGCATGTCGAAGTAGCGGCCGTACTCCTGCACCATGACGTCAGCCGCGACTTTGGAGGCGCCGAAAAGCGAGTGCTTGCTCTGGTCGATTCGAAAGGTTTCGGGAATACCCCGGGTGTAGCGGGGGTCTTGATAGTCCCATCGGGTCTCCGTCTCCACGAGGGGAATCTCGTTCGGGGCGTCGCCGTAGACTTTGTTCGTGCTCATGTGGACGAACGGGGACTCTTTCGCGTAACGGCGGACAGCCTCGAGGAGGTTGAGCGTGCCGACGGCGTTGGTGTCGAAGTCGTCGAAGGGTATCGCTGCAGCGCGATCGTGTGACGGTTGCGCAGCGGTGTGCACGATGGCATCAGGCGAAACGGTAGCGACGAGTTCGAGGATCTGCGCCCGATCGCGGACATCCACCTCGTGGTGAACGAATCGTTCAAGCGTCGATTCCATACGCTGCTGGTTCCACCGAGTGTCTCCTGATGGCCCGAAGAACACGGCCCGCTGGTTGTTGTCGACCCCGTGCACGCTCCAGCCAGAGTCATGGAAATGCTTTGCGACCTCGCTGCCGATAAGTCCCGAGGAACCCGTGACGAGCAGTACCTTTTCGGCTCTCATGATGCTGTGGTGTCCCCTCCGAGTTTGATCCCACTGATGCGATCTGGGTGGACGACGTCCACAAGGGCCTTCTCCCGGTATCTTACGTGCCCATTCAGAAAGGTCATCAGCGACTGGTTTTTACGCGGTCGACAGTGGGTTTTCCGAGAAAGAGTCATCAGCCCGCACGGGGGCGTCTTCTCGTTGTTCACAGGGCTCATGTTGCACCTTGTGGTCGGCGCGGCATAGGCTTTTCTCGTCGTTTCCTCGGGGAATGGATGCAGATGCTCCCCCCGCCGTTCACGAAAGGATCTCCACATGCTGCGGATCGATGCCGGACGGGGTGGGATCGCCGCTCGGGGGCGCTCGCGCAGGCACTTCCTTCAGGTGGGGATGACGGGAATGGCCTCGATCGGGCTCCCTGCGATTCTCCGCGCGAAAGCCGCCGCCGCTGCCGCTGGTCGGGCGACGAAGGAGACCTCCGTGATTCTCCTCTGGCTCGACGGCGGCCCGAGCCACATGGATCTCTACGATCTCAAGCCCGACGCCCCGGCGGAGTATCGGGGGATCTGGCGGCCGATCCGCACGAACGTCCCAGGTATGGAGATCGGGGAACTGCTCCCCAAGCAGGCCCTCGTCGCCGACAAGTTCTCCCTCATCCGCTCCCTCCACCACGACAACGGCGATCATTTCACGGCCGCCCATTACGTCCTCACCGGCCGCGGCGGCCCCAATGGCAGCAGTACGGCCGGCAGGAATCCGGGTATCGGCGCCATCGCCGCGAGTGTCTGCGGCCCCCGGAAGGCGGGCATCCCCCCGTACGTCGCCCTTCCCTACGCGTCGAGCGTCGGCCTCCGTCCCGGCTATTTCGGCGGCAGCTATCTGGGGGCCAAGACGAACCCTTTCGAGGTCGATGGCGATCCCAGTGCCGCGGATTTCAAGGTCCGCAATCTCCACTTGGCCGACGGTGTTCCGCTCGGGCGGCTCAGCGCCCGCCATGACCTCCGCGGCGAGCTCGATCGCCTGCGGCGTGACGTCGACTCGAGTGGCATCCTCGACTCGATGGATGTCTTCGAACGGGAGGCCTACGCGCTCGTGACGAGCGACGCGGCGCGGCGGGCGTTCGACGTGGCGAGCGAGGACGATCGCCTCCGCGACCGCTACGGCCGGACGAACTTCGGCCAGAGCACGCTCCTCGCCCGGCGACTCGTCGAGGCCGGCAGCACGTTCGTCACCGTCCACTCCGGCGGCTGGGATCACCACTGGGATCTCGAGAAGGGACTCACGAGCCGAATGCCGGAGATCGACGCGGCGGTCGCCACGCTCCTCGAGGATCTCTCCGATCGCGGTCTCCTCGACACGACGATGGTCATCCTCTGCGGCGAATTCAGCCGCACGCCGCGGATGAACGACGGCGGCAACGGCGGCGCCCCGCGGAGCATGGGGACACCCGGCCGCGACCACTGGGGGAACGCGATGTTCGCTCTGGTCGCTGGCGGCGGCATCCAGGGGGGCAGGATCGTGGGGAGCACCGATGCCCGCGGCGAGCAGGTCAAGGACCGTCCCGTCACCCCGTTCGATCTCCACGCCACGGTCTATCAGGTGCTCGGTGTCGATCCGGCGACCCACTTCCTCGACCACTCAGGCCGACCGGTCCCGGTGATCGATCGGGGCGAGCCGATCCCGGAACTTTTTTAGTTCTCCGTTGTTCGCGGATCCTTGCGATCGCCGCCGGTTCTCACGGAGATGCGTGAGTCACCCGCGAGGCGTGTAGCGGGGAAAAATTCGGCAAACACGGCGGCTCGGGGGGGCTGGGTGGCTTTGCGGCCGGTGGAGCCTCGCCCGCAGCCCCTGCCCGACCGGAAAACTCCAGCCGCTGCTGGGGGTGCGTCGATGGATTCTCCGTCGGCGCCACCGGTCCACCCGGAAGACGTTCCGGGCCCATCCGTAACGGACTCGGGCCTTGGTCGCGCTGCAGGGATGCCCCCGTGCCACGTTGCCCGCGGCGCCGTGCCGTCTTCCTTTTTCTGTGCGGTGTGGCCCTCGGATGGAGGGCCATGCCCGTCCACGCCTGGCAGCAAAGCGATTCCTCCGATCCATCACGCGGCCGGATCCTCGAGTTCCCCGATCTGGGGCCGATTCCCGGAGTCAGTACGCCGCCGCTCGGCCCCGGGGCCTTCGAAGCCGAAGGCCTCCGCGATGCCGGGATGGGGATCATCGGGGGAAGACGCCGCACCGGGCCGCTCCCCCGGCAGGCCCGCTCCGCGAGCCGGCTCGGAGGCATGCAGACGGCCCGCGGGATGCAGCTTCCGGAAACGCTCCCGGCGCCTGTGGCCGCGGAGCGGAGCCTGGCGATCGGCACCGGCGAACTCGACCGGCGCCTCGCCGACGACGAAGGACCGGAAGACGGCCTCACGCTCGACGCCGCCATCGAGCGGATGATGACCGACAACCTCGACATCCGAGCCTTGCGGCACGAACTCACCCAAGCCGACGCCGACATCCTCACCGCCGGCCTGCGAACCAATCCGCTCGTCTATCTCGACAGTCAGTTCATCCCTTACGGCTCTTTCGGCGATGGCAATCCGGGGGGGCCGACGCAGTACGACCTCAACATCACCTACCCGCTCGACGTCTCCCGCAAGCGCCAGGCCCGCACGGTCGTGGCGCGGATGGCGAAGACGGCGCTCGAGGCGCAGTTCCAGGATGTCGTGCGACGCCAGATCGACAACGTCAACAAGGCGTTCGTCGGTCTCCAAGCGGCGCGGATCGACATGCTCGCCGCCGAAGGCGCCGTGCGGAGGACCGAGACACTCCTCCGGCAGGAGATCCGCGAGGCACAGGCGCTTCCCCCCTCCGACGTCGCCGGGCGCCGCAGGGCGGCCGACCTGACGCGCGAACTCGGCTTCGTGCTCGAGAAGGCGAAGCTCGCGGCGCTCGATGCCACCGAGGCTTTCGAAGATGCCCAGGAGACGCTCGCGTTGCTGCTCGGGGTGCCGCCGGAGGAGACGGCGGATCTCGTGCCGCGCGGCGGCCTCCGCCCGGTCACTCCGCCGCCGCCGCCGCTCGACGAGATGGTGAGGTTGGCCGGCGGCTGCCGGCCCGACGTCCGGGCCGTCCGCCTCGGTGTCGATCGGGCCCGTGCGGAGGTCGATCTCCAGCGGGCCAACCGTGTCGACGACGTCTACCTCTTCTACGACCCGATCACGATCCAGGACAACTCTCCCTACAATCGGCCCAGCGCCCAGTCGTGGGCGGTGGGGCTCACGTTTTCCCTTCCGGTTTTCAATCGCAATCAGGGGAACATTGCCCGGGCCCAGAGCAACGTCTCCCAGACGCGCACCGAACTTGCGTCGATCGAGCGACGGGTGTCCTCGGAGGTGCGGCTGGCCGACCGGGAATACCACGCCTCGAAGCGCGCCCTCGAACGGATCGAGGAAGTACTCCTGCCGCAGTCGGAAGCGCGGCTCCGCGAAGCGCAGACCGACTTTGATTCGGGCGCATCCACGGTCGACGATCTCCAGGAGCACCTCGAGGAGGCGGCCGCCGTGTCCCAGAGCCACCGCCAAGCGCTCCTCCGTCATCGTCGCAGCATGCTCGACGTCAATACCGCGGTGGGGATGCGCGTCCTCCCCTGAAAGGACCCGGGATCGGATTCCGCGGCCGCTTGGATAGGCTTGCGGGGCGGGCGATCGGATGGCTTCTGCCGGCCGTTTGCCGCCACCGGCAGGACAGGGTATCGTCGCCGATTCCTCCCCTCCCGTTCCCTCGTCTGCCCGCGGAGAAAAGCATGCTCGGCCTCGAACGGCTGGCCGTCCAGTCGCGGCTGATCCTGCTCCTTCTCGCGGTCAGCCTCGGTTCGATCGTGGCGATCGGCTCGATCGGCTATTCGTCGGCCCGTCAGACGATCACGTACGCCGTCCAGCAGCAACTGCAAAGCGTACGGCACTCGAAGACGACCGCCCTGCTCGACATGCTCAAAGGGCTCCGCGATCAGGTGCTCTCCCTGTCCGACGGGCGGATGGCCATCGACGGGATGAAGGCCTTTCGCCGTGCGGTCGCCGGTCTCGACGATGCCGCGCTCGAGCCGGAGCAGGAGGAGGAACTGCGCCGCTGGTATGCCGAGACGTTCATCCCCGGGATCAAGCGTCACCTCGGAGGTTCACCGCTCCTCGAGCAGTATCTCCCCCGGCTGCCCCGCGAGCGGTATCTCCAATACCACTACCTCCTCCCCGAGATGCGCCGCGCCGAGCAGGGCGCGACGGGCGATGCGCCGCCGGTGGTCGTGGACGACTCGGAGTTCGCCATCGTCCATCAGGCGGTGCGCGACAAGATGGAGCGGGCGGCGAGTCTGTTCGGCTACGACGACATCCTCCTCATCGACGACGACACCCTCGAGGTCGTCTACTCGCTCAAGAAACGCCCCGACTTCGCCACGAGTCTGCGGACGGGGCCCTACGCCGCCACGAATCTCGCCCGGGCTGCTGAAGCGGTCGCCCACGCGCGCGACAAGGATGCCTACCGGGTGGCCGATATCGAGGCCTACGTGCCCGACGCCGGCCTGCCGGTCGGCTTCGTGCTGTCGCCGATCTTCGACGGGCCGGAGATGGTGGGGATCCTCGCCCTCGAGTTCCCCATCGACCGGATCGTCGCCATCACCACCGGCCGCTTCGCATGGCAGCGAGAGGGGATGGGCGAGACCGGCGAATGCTATCTCGTCGGGCCCGATCTGACGATGCGGAGCCGGAGCCGGTTCATGTGGCAGGATCCGGAGGCGTTCGTGGCGTCGCTGCGTCGCTCCGCGCTGCCGACGGCGACGGTCGACCAGATCGAGCGGCAAGGGAACGTCATCAACCAACTGCCTGTTCGGACGCAGGCGGCGGAGGAGGCGATCCGGGGCCGCGAGGGGCTGGCGATCATCACCGATTACCGGGGTGTCCCCGTGCTCTCGTCCTACGGCCCGCTCGATCTCGATGCCCTCCGCTGGGGCGTGATCGCGGAGATGGACGTCGACGAGGCCTACGCTCCGATCCGGGCGTACGCCCGCCGAGCGCTGCTCGCGGCCACCGGGCTGTCGTTGGGGACGGCGCTGTTGGCGCTCGTTGCCTCGTGGCTCCTCGTGAGGCCGTTGCGGCAGTTGTCCGATGCGGCGCGGCGGATCGGTGCCGGGGAGGTCGGTGTCCGAGTCCCCCTCACGTCGCGGGACGAGTTCGGGGAATTGGCGCGGACCTTCAACCGGATGTCGGACAGCCTTCGCGACCAGCGCCGCGAGCTCGAGGAGAAGGCCCGGGAGAATCAGGAGCTCCTCCTCAACATCCTCCCCGCGGCGGCGGTGGCGCAGCGTCGTGACGGCGACGAGAAGGCCACCCGACAGTTCGCCGACGTCACCGTCCTCGTGGCCGAATTCGTCGGCCTCGACGCGATGTCGGGGCCGGATGTCGATCGTCAGGCCATGGGGCTCGTCAGCGACGTGATCGCCGCCTGCGACGAGGCGGCCGATCGCACCGGGGTGGAGAAGGTGCGGGCGGTGGGGGCTGCCTACCTCGCCGTCTGTGGCCTTTCGCTGCCGAGGCCCGACCACGCCGCCAGGGCGGTGCAGTTCGGGCGCGAGATCTGCCGGATCGTCTCCGATTTCAACCGCCTTCACGGCACCGATCTGGCGGTCTCGGTGGGAGTCAACTCGGGGCCGGTCGTCGGCGGTGTCGTGGGGCGTCAGAAGTACCTCTACGACCTGTGGGGCGACACGGTGGCGATCGCGTCGCGGTTGGCGGCCCGAAACGGGCAAGCCGTCGTCGTCACCGGGCCGGTGCGGGATCGGCTCGTCGATCTCCACACCTTCGACGGCCCGGAGGATGTCGAACTCCGCGGCAAGGGCACGGTGAAGGCCTGGACACTCCACGAACGGGGCGGGGCATGAGCGGCCTGTCGGTTCCCTTCGACGTCGGCTCGGTGCCGCTGCTTCCGGCGGCGCTCCTCGCCGTCGGATTCCCGATCGCGCTCCTCGTGGTCACCGAGCTGCTCAACTCGGCCGCCCGCCGCGGGCACGCGCTCGCCCCCACGCTGCGGCTGGTCCGTAATCTCGTCCTCCCGGCGCTCGCGGCGATGCTGTTCGTCACCGAGGTGTGGCAACTCGCCCCCGAGGCGACCGCCTCGCGTGTCGTCCGAACCGCGTTTTGGGTATCGCTTCTCTACGCCCTCCTGACGCTCACCAACGACACGCTGTTCGGTGGCCTTCACCAGTCCGCGATGCGGGAACGGGTTCCGAAGCTGTTCCGGGATCTCGCCCGCGTGACCCTCGTGGCGATCGGTGCGGCGCTCATCTACCGGCATGTCTGGCAGCAGGAGATCGGCGGGGCGCTCACGGCACTCGGGCTCGGCAGCATCGTCATCGGTCTGGCCCTCCAGGAGCCGCTCGGCAACATCGTCTCGGGGTTGATGCTCCTCCTCGAGCGACCGTTGGCGATCGGCGACTGGATCATCGCCGACGGCACGACCGGCAAGGTGATCGAGATCAACTGGCGGAGCGTCCACATCGAGTCGATCCTCCACGAGATGCGGATCATCCCCAACGTCGTTCTCTACAAGACCTCGTTCAGCAATCTCTCCCGCCCCACCCCCTCGCGCACCGACACCTACGACGTCGGCTTCTCCTACGACCATCCGCCCAACGACGTGAAGAGGGCGATGCTCGAGATCCTCCGCACCACAGCCGGCGTGATCGCCGATCCGGCGCCCGAGGTGCACACCCTCAACTACGGCGATTTCTCGATCACCTATCGGATGTATTTCACCGTCGCCCGCCACGAGGATCTGCTGTCGGTGCGCGACGCGATCCTGTCGCGGGTGTGGTACGTCGCGAAGAGGGAGTCGTTGCAGATTCCCTTCCCGATCCAGATGCAGTATCGGCCGTACGAGTCCCCCTCGCCGCGGCAGCCGGGCGTCGTGGAGCTCCTCGACCGGTTCCCGCGCTATCGGCATGTCCGCGACGCGATGGTCGACAGCCTCGAAGGCGAGCGTGCCCGGGCGGTCGCGGCCGGGGAGCCGGCGCCGCCGCCGGGCGCGAGGATCGTCGCCTATGCCGCCGGGGAGGAGATCCTCGCCCGCGGCGCGCCGGTCGACCGGTTCGGGCTGGTGGCCGAAGGGAGCGTGGAGCTCCGGGCCCTCGATGCCGACAACACGGAGGTGGTGGTCGCCGCACTCGGGCCGGGAGACTTCCATGGCGATGCCGCCGTCTCTGGCGGCCGTCCGAGCGACTTCCGCGTCGTCGCCCGGACCGACGTCGTCGAGGTGTCGATCGACTCTCGGGCGATGTCCGGTTGGCTCCAGGGGTCGAGTGGGCTGGCGGCCGAGATCGGCGATGCCTACGTCCAACGCCGCAAGGCATCGCAGATGCTCCGCCAGCGGCCCGCTCTCGGGGCGACCGATCCCGCCTGAGCGGGTCTGTCAGGCAGGTTCCTCGAGCGTTTCCCAGCGTACGAACGCGGCGTCGAGGCGCGTCTGGAGATCGTCGAGCCTGGTCTTGTCGCGGGCGAGAATGTCGCCCGACTGACGAAAGTAGTCGGGGGCACCCATCGCGGCGTGGAGCGACGCCATCTCCGTCTCGAGCGTCTCGATCAGCCCCGGCAGGGCGGCGAGCTCCTGCTGCTCCTTGAAGGACAGCTTCCGCCTCCGCGGTGTGGCCGCTGCGTCCGCCGGGGGAGCGCCGGCCCGTGACGCTCCCGGATCGGCGGCCTTCACGGGCTTCGGCTCGGCAGGCTTCGCCGGCGCCTTCCGCTGGCGGATCCAATCGGAATAGCCGCCGGCATATTCGAAGACGTCGTGGCCGTCGCCGGTCGGCCGGGGCTCGAAGACGAGCGTGCTCGTGACGACGTTGTCGAGGAACGCCCGGTCGTGGCTGACGACGAGCACGGTGCCGGCGAACTCGACGAGCCTCTCCTCGAGGAGTTCGAGCGTCTCGGCGTCGAGATCGTTGGTCGGTTCGTCGAGGACGATGCAGTTGGCGGGCTTGGCGAACAGCTTCGCGAGCAGCACGCGGTTGCGCTCGCCGCCGGAGAGGAAACGGACCAGCGTCCGGGCCCGCTCCGGGGTGAAGAGGAAGTCCTGGAGGTAGCCGAGGACATGTCGCGACTGCCCGCCGACCTTCACCGTGTCGTACCCGTCGCCGATGTTGTCGGCGACGCTCTTCGTGTCGTCGAGCTGGTCACGGAGCTGGTCGAAGTAGGCCACCTGGACGTTCGTCCCGAGCCGCACCCGGCCGGCATCGGCGGCGAGCTCGCCCAAGAGGACGCGGAGGAGCGTCGTCTTGCCGGCTCCGTTGGGACCGATGATCCCGATCCGGTCGCCGCGCGTGACGGTCGTCGTCACGTCGTGGAGCACGACCTTCTCCCCCCGCGACGCCTTCACCCCCTGGAGCGAGGCGACGAGCGTGCCGCTCCGCTCCGCTTCCTGGATGAGGAGATTGACCTTGCCGACGCGATCCCGCCGCTCGCCGCGCTCGTGCCGCATCGCCTCGAGCGCCCGCACCCGCCCTTCATTGCGGGTCCGCCGGGCCTTGATTCCGGTGCGGATCCACACCTCCTCCTCCGCCAGCCGCTTGTCGAACAGCGCGTTCTGCTTCTCCTCGGCGGCGAGGGCCTCTTCTTTTCGGCGCAGGAAGGTGTCGTAGTCGCACGACCAGTCGAACACCCTCCCCCGATCGATCTCGAGGATCCGGGTGGCGAGGCGGCGGAGAAAAGCGCGGTCGTGGGTCACGAACAGGAGCGTTCCGTCCCACCGGCCGAGGAACTCCTCGAGCCAGGCGATCGAATCGATGTCGAGATGGTTGGTCGGCTCGTCGAGGAGGAGGAGGTCGGGGCCGGCGACGAGCGCGCGGGCGAGGAGCACGCGGCGCTTCATTCCGCTCGAGAGCGATTCGAACGCCCGGTCGCCGTCGAGCCCCATGCGCGAGAGGATCTGCGCGACGGCATGATCGCGCCGCCAGGCGGCGTCGTGGTCGTCCGCGGCGCTTCTCGACACGTCAGCCTCCGACCACCCCGCCGCGACGACGTCGCGCACGGCGCCGGTCGTCTCCTGGGGTACGTCCTGCTGGAGATACGACACCACGATCCCGGGGGCGAAGATCACCTCGCCCGAGTCCGGCTTGAGGTCCCCGCAGAGGAGTCGCATCAGCGACGTCTTGCCGGCGCCGTTACGGCCGAGGAGGCCGATCCGCTGTCCGGCCTCGATGTGGCACTCGATGCCGTCGAGGAGCGGGGGGCCACGGAAGCCGAGGTGGAGATCACGGAGGGTAACGAGGGGCATGAAGCGATCGGGTCCGGGGCGTGGGGGAGAGGGCGCGGGCTCAGCCGCCGCCCGACACCTTCATCGGCAGGGCGAAGACCTTGTCCTTCACCGTCACGAACAGCGTCTTCCGGTCGGGGCCACCGAAGGTGACGTTCGAGGGGGAGTCCGGGAGGGGAATCTCGCCGATGATTGTCCCATCCGCCCCCCAGATCCGCACGGCAGGCGCCTTCGGCGTGCCATAAAGATTGCCGTGGTCGTCGATGGCGAAGCCGTCGCAGCCGTCGTCGTTGAACTTCGTCCGCTCGCCGAGTTTCCCCGGCCCGACGATCGGAAAGGCCCAGGTCATCCCCGCTTTGCGATCGGTGACATAGAGCCTCTTGCCGTCGGGGGATCCGACGATCCCGTTGGGGCGGTCGAAACCGTCGGCCACGCGGGTCACGGTCTTTCGGTCGGCGGAAATCCAGTAGACCGCCTCCTCGTCGAGTTCGGTATCGGCGGCGGTCCGCTCATAGGCCGGGTCGGTGAACCAGATGCAGTTGTCGGCATCGACCCACAGGTCGTTGGGGGCATTGAACCGCTTCCCCTCGAACCGCTCCGCGATCGGCGTGATCGCTTTCGATTTCGGGTCGATGGCGACGACGCGCCTCCCCTGCCCCATCTGGCAGGCCAGCAGCAGGCCATCCCGGTCGAAGCACAGGCCGTTGGTGTTGCCGGAGGGGGCAAGCCACGTCTCCACTTCGAACGGCCCGCCGGTCGCCGGGCGATCCCCGGGGACGAGCCAGCGGTGGATCTTCCCGGCCGGGATGTCGCTGAAGAGGATGTTTCCCTCGGCATCTGCCACCGGTCCCTCGGTGAATTGGAAGCCGTCGGCGACGAGGATCGGCTCTGGGGCCGCGCCTGCCGCGATCCCGGCGACGAGCTCGTGGAGGGAGTCGGTAGCCGGGCAAGGCGCGCCAGTGAGCCAGGCAACGAGCCCGCAGGCGATCACGCTGAGGGAGCGATGGAGCGGACTGAAGAGCATCGGACCTGCTCCGGCGAGGGACGCAAAAGAGGGCCACGGGCGGGAAGCCGGGGAGTATACGGGGAACGGGTTCCCGTCGGGGTCGCTTCTCCTGCTCGCCCAGCTTGCCTTGCCAGAAAAGCCTGCAGGACCGGAGTTTCCCGGTCCGATCACCACAGCGGAGTCGTACCTCTTCGGGTGGACATGAAGCTCCCCGCCCACGTCCGTCGCGGTGCCGTTGCGATCGGTCTCCCGGTGGGGCCGACGGCGTGGATTGTCGTCCTCGTGGTCCTGGCACTCGCGTCGGTCGAGGCGGCCGCCCAGGGATTTCTCCCCTATGGCGGGAGCCTGTTCCCTGCCGACGCCCTGGATCCCCCCGCGGAGAGCCGTTCCCGGCCGATCCTCTCGGGCATCGACGAACCGCCGGCGATGCAACCGGCCGGGGAGGATGCGGATGCAGATGAGGACGTCGAACCGGTGCAATACGTCGAGGAGACGCTCCGTGGCACGGGCCTTCCTGTCGATGTCCGCGCTGAGATCGATCGCGAGGTCGACGCCCGCTTGGCGGGGATCCCGCGGCCGCGCTACATCCCGGCCACCGACTTCGCCCCCCCGCGCGGCCTGCTGATCTACAAGGAGGACGCGCAACGCGGGGATTTCCCGTTCGCGCTGTCGGTGGGGGGGTTCCTCCAGCTTCGCTGGCTCGAGTTCGCGCGGGGTGCGACGAGTTGGACGAACTCCGCCGGGACCGAGATTCCGATCTCGAACATCGATGCCTTCAGCCTCAACCGCTATCTCCTCATGTTTTCCGGCCATGTCCTCGATGAGCGGCTGATCTATGCGTTCGCGCTGTTCGGCACGTCGAACTCCGGCATCAACACCGGCGTGGCACCGATCGGGATGGCGGGGTGGAAGTTCGGGCCCGAGGCGATCGTCGGCGCCGGCGTGACGATCGTCCCCGGGTCGAGGGAGTTCGTCGACGGTTCCCCGTGGACACTCGGCGTCGATCGGAGCATGGCCAACACCTTTTTCCGCCCCGGCTACTCCCCCGGCGTGGCCGCGATCGGATCGCTGGCCGACGGCACGCTCCACTATCAGGCGGGGGTGTGGAACTCGATCGATGCCGGCGGTGCCAACGTGCTCCTCCGTCGCGGCACGAGCATGGCCTGGGCCGGCAACACCTGGTGGGAGCCGCTGGGGAAGTTCGGGCTCGGCTATTCCGACATGGAGCACCATGCCGATCCGGCGATCCGCGTCGGCACGAGCGGCGTCTTCGCCCCCAACACCCGCGCGCTTCCCGTCCCCGGGTTCAATCCGGAAAACACGATCGTCCGGCTCTCCGACGGTACGCCGCTTGCCGCCTCCGGAGCGCTGGGGCCGGGAGCGGTCGTCGACGCCTTCGACTTCCGCCTGGCGACGGTCGATGCCGGCTTTAAGTGGCGTGGATTCTCGGCCAATGGCGAGTACTACGTCCGCTTCCTCGACGCCTTCACCGGCACCGGCACCTTCAGCCGAGCGGGCATCCTCGACCAGGGTGGCGCGGGCTACCTCGGCTGGGCCTTCATCCCGCGGACCTGGGAGGTGTACGCCCGTTCGAGCGCCGTCACCGGCCCGTTCGGCACGGGGCAGGAACATGGCGGCGGCATCAACCGCTACATCAACAAGTCGCGTCAGGGGCGGCTGACGCTCGAGGCGATCCACATCCTGCGAAGCCCCGCCCAGAACATCCTCTATCCCTATCGCGCAGGCGCCACCGGCACCGCGATCCAGACGCAGTTCGTGGTGGCTTTCTAGCTTTCCGTGGAAAAAGCCCTCCCTGGCCTTTTTCCACTCGGTCGACCGGAGGAGACGCCGAGGGTCTCCTCGGCCGACCCCGCCGCGTCCGGCGGCGGGATGGGATGCGAACTGCCTGACCGCGCTTCCGAAAAAGCCCTCCCTGGCCTTCTTCCACAACCGCCGCGTCCGCTGGCAGGATGATTCGCCGTCACGGGCCCTTGTGGCTGAGGATCGGCCGGAGCTCGCGGCAGATCGCCGTCAGGTCGCGTTGGGCGCGCATCACGGCGCGGATGTCGCGATAGGCGCTCGGAGCCTCGTCGACGAGCCGACCGGCGGCGCGCGTGTCGAAGCACACGCCGTGCATCTCGCGGAGGAGTCGGCGGGCGTCGATCTTCGCTGCCGCCTTGCCGCGGGGAAGGACGCGGCCGGCCCCGTGGGAACTCGACCGCAGGCTGTCGGGATGGCCACGGCCGATCGTGTGGAAGCTCGCTGTGCCCATCGAGCCGGGAATCAGCCCCGGCATCCCGTCGTCGGCCGGGAGCGCCCCCTTGCGGTGCACGACGAGTTCGTGGCCGGCGTGGATTTCCCGAGCGACATGGTTGTGGTCGCAGTCGAGGAGTGTCGCGCTTTCCGGCTCGGCACCGAGGATTTCCCGGAGGGCAGCCGCCGCCGCAGCGACGATCCGCGCCCGGTTGGCCCGGGCCCAGGCCCGTGCCCAGGTGACGTCGGCGAGGTAAGCCCGCCCGGCGGCAGCTTCGGCCTCGAGGGCCGGAAGGGCGCCGTCAGCCGGAGGTGTCGCGCGGGCGAGGTGCCAGGCAGTGATCGCCTGCCCCATCCCGCGCGACCCGGAATGGACCAAGAGCCACAAGCTCCCCTCCTGATCGGCCTGGAGCTCGAGAAAATGATTTCCGCGCCCGAGCGAGCCGAGCTGCCAGCGTCCCTCGCGCTTGGCTGCATGAGCCAATCGCTCGTCGGAGAGCCGGTCGATCGCCAGCTCCCCTTCGAGCCGCTCGGGCACCATCCCCGGTGCGGCTTTGAGGGAAGGCACGCACTTCTTGAAACGCTCCACGATTCCCGGGCCGATCCGCGGATCAGCCCCGATCGCCTCGGCCGGCACGTCGAACCGCAGGGCGGTCATCCCGCAGCCGATGTCGCCGCCAACGGCGGCTGGATAGACCAGCCCGCCGGTGGCGAGCGCCACACCGACACACACCTCCCCCGAGCGGTGCACGTCGGGCATCACCGCCATCCGGCGGACGTCGGGGGTGTGTGCGAGCCGGTCGAGGGAACGAACGACGTCGGCCGGGAGCGGGCCTGCGAGCCAACCCCTCACCGGCACGCCGTCGCCTGGAAGTCGGTCGGTCAACGCGGGCCCTCCCCACCCTCGCCCGGTGCCGTGGCGAGGTATTCGAAGAGGAGAGACGGTGCCCGCTTCCGCGTGATCGCATGCGCCACCTCCCCCCGCAGCCACGGCGTGCGGGCCTGGAGATGGGCAAGAACGTCGGTCGGCGGCGGCGGGAGTTCACCCGGAGCCGAGCCGACGATCACGAGGAGCTGGGAAGCGTCGGGCGCGGGCACGACGCGGACGACATGGAGATCGCGGAGGACGTCATCGCCACAGTCGCCGAGCGCGAGTTGGAGCGTGTCGGCCACCTGGCGACAGAGCTGAAGATCCTTGCGGGAATGCCCCGCGGGGGGAAACGAATCGCTGCCGGAGTCGTGGAGCGACGATCGGCCGGAATGCTTTCTGGACATGGTTTTCTGTGGGGTTCTTCGGGGATGAGCGGGCGGAACAGAAAAAGGAATCAAAACCAGGGCCGTGGCACGGAGGTGCCGAGGCCGCCAAAAAATGGGGTGGGCAACGATGACGGTCACTCCCAGGGGCAATGAAGCCGCCAAAGGGGGTGAGTGCGAAACGCAGCCCAGAGGAAAATCACGCAGGAAACGAGGCAGTGCAGAACCGGGCTGATGCCCGACTGGAAAGCACCGCGGAGGGACGGCGTGCGTCAGGCCGAGTGGCCGACACGCACCGAAAAGGCCATGCAGTTGCGAGTGCGACGCGACATGGGATGGCCTCCTGCGGAAAAAGAGAGACGGCGGCAACGAGCCCGAGCCGTCGACTGATCACTACGGCCACCGTACCGCCCCGGTTCGGTGCGGTCAAGAAATCATTTCCGGACAAAGGTGCCAGCCACCAAGTCCGGGGAAGCTGCCAGATGCGACATTTTCGGTGGCTGGCACCTGCTGATCACTTGGCGGCGACGATCTTGTAAAGATGTGTCTTTGTGCGCATGTAGAGAGCGCCGTCGTAGACCGCCGGCGAGGCCATGCAGCCGTCGGCGAGCTTGTTGGTCGCAAGAACATCGTACGGCTCGGTGGCCGAAAGGACCGTCGTCTGGCCTTCCTGGTCAGGGCAGTAGATCTTTCCGTCGGCGACGATCGGTGAGGAGGAATACTCCCCGCCGAGCCGCTTCTGCCAGACGGCCTTGCCGGTGGCGGCGTCGAGCGCGGTCGCCGTGCCGGCGTCGCCGACGATGAACAGCCGGTCGCCGAGAAGGAGCTGGCTCGATCGTGTGCCCGAGCCCTGCGCGCTCGTCCAGGCGATCTTCGTGCCGGTGACGTCACCGGTGCCATCGGGACGGACGGCAAGGAGCTTCATACCGCCGGCGGCGGTGTTGAGATAGACCAGACCGTCGCGGTGGAGCGGCCGTGCCGAGGCGTTCATCCCACCGTGTTTGACGCGCCAGATCTCGGCGCCGGTGGCGGGATCGTAGGCGATCGTGGCGCCGGCGCTGGGGATGATGACCTGCTCCCGGCCGCCGACCTCGATCACACTCCCGGTGCCGTAGGCCTTCTTGGCATCGCCGTCGTCGGTGCCGTAGTCGATGTCGCGGTCCTTCTTCCAGACGATGGCGCCGGAATGCTTGTCGAGGGCCGCGACGTACTGCACGTCGAAGCCGTCGAAGGGGACGATCAGCAGGTCGCCGTGGATGATCGGCGACGACCCGGGACCGCGGTGGTGATCGCACCGCAGGCTCTCCTGCTTCCAGAGGATCTTGCCGGTGGTGGTGTCGATCGCGGCGGTGCCTGAACTGCCGAAGTGGGCATAGAGCGTGTGCCCGTCGAGGACGGGCGTGCACGAGGCGGGGCTGTTGAAGGCGTGGCAGAAGGCCGGCTCGGGCGTCTCGAAGAGGGTGATGTCGCGGACGACTTTGCCGGTGGCACAGTCGATCGCCACCGCCGAGAGTCGCTTCCCATCCTCGGTGGCGTTGGTCATCCAGACGGTGCCATCGGCGATCACCGGGCTCGACCAAGCCTTCCCGGGAACGGGCGTCTTCCAGGCGATCCCCTGCTCCTCGCTCCACTCGACGGGGAGGTTTGTTTCGTGCGACACTCCATCTCCAGTCGGCCCCCGGAACGCCGGCCACGGGGTGTCGGCCGAGGCGGGGAGCGCGACGGTGGCAAGCAGCAGGCCCGCGACACCGGCGACGCGGCCGACGAAGAGACGTATGGAAAGGGATTGCATGGTGAACCGCATGAACTGCTTCTCCGCTGGGAACCGTTCGCCCCGCCGTCGACTCGCCGACAAGGATACGGTTCCCACGGCCCCACGAGCCACCCCTGCCCTGGTGGCAATCGCCTTTCTGGGGCTGCTCGTCGGTGGCGGCGAGGCGAGCGCCGGCGACTGGCCGCAGATCCTCGGACCCGAGCGGAGCGGCGTGGCGTCGGCAGACGAGCGGCTTGCCGATTCGTGGCCCGCCGACGGCCCGAAGGTTGTCTGGAAGAAGCAGGTCGGCAGCGGCTACTCAGGGCTGGCGGTCGCTGCGGGGCGGGCGTATCTCTTTCACCGTCAGGGGGCGAAGGAAATCCTCGAGGCCCTCGATGCCGCCACCGGCGAGACGCTCTGGAGCGAGTCGTCGCCGACGACGTTCCGGCCGCAGGTGGGAGGGGGCGACGGCCCGCTGTGCGTGCCGGTCGTTCACGACGGCGTCGTGATCTCGTACGGTGCGCAAGGAGTGCTCACGGCCCGCGACGCCGCCACCGGCAGGCAGATTTGGCAGCGGAAGACCCACGAGGAGTTTGCCGCCCAGGAAGGCTATTTTGGCGCCGGAAGCACGCCGCTCGTGTCTGCCGGAAACGTGATCGTCAATGTCGGTGGCACGAAGACCGCAGGCAAGAAAGCCGACTGCGGCGTTGTCGCCTTCCGCCTCGACACGGGCGTGCCTGCCTGGATGGCGACGGCGGAGCCGGCGAGCTATGCCTCGCCTGTTGAGGTCGAAGTCGGCGGTGAGCCACGGGTGTTGATCGTGACGCGCTACCAGAGCCTGCTTGTCGACCCGGGCAGCGGAAAGACCGCTTGGAGCTTTCCCTTCGGCATGCGTGGGCCGACGGTCAATGCCGCCACGCCGGTCGTGGTCGCCGCCGATCGACTCCTCGTGACGGCGTCGTACGGGATCGGCTCGATCTACGCGGCCTTCGACGGACAGACCGTGAAGCCCGTCTGGGACGGCACCGACACCCTCGCTTCGCAGTACTGCACGCCGGTCGTCATCGGCACGCATGCCTATGCGATCGACGGCCGCGAGGATGGCCCCCCCGGCGACCTGAAATGCTTCGAGGTGGCGACCGGCAAGGTCGCCTGGCAGGAGAAGGGATTCGGCTACGGCACGCTCCTCGCCGCCGACGGCAAGTTGATCGTGGCGCGCAACGACGGCGGCTTGGCGCTTCTGAAGGCGTCGCCTGCGAAGCTCGAGATCCTCGGCCGGGCGCGTCCCCTCACCGGCAGCGTTCGCGCCCTGCCTGCCCTCGCTGCAGGCCGGCTCTACCTCCGAGACGACAAGACGCTCGTCGCCCTCGACGTCGGGAAGTGACCTGTCGGCCGGCCGCGGTGCCGGACGTGTCCCTGCCCGCCGTGGCCGAGAGGCGTTACGCTGTCGGCTTCGTTCCCTGACCTGTCCCGAGGGTGCTCCATGTCGATCTCCTCCGATTTTCGCGTCCTCTGGCACATGCTCTTCACCCCGATCAAGGGGGCGACACACGCCGACCGGCTGAAGAGTTTTTACGAGGGTCAGGCGGCCGACTACGACGGCTTCCGCGAACGGTTGCTGAAAGGCCGAAAGGAACTGCTCGCGAGCCTCTCCCCGGCGGAAGGGAGCGTGTGGGTCGATCTCGGCGGCGGGACGGGAGCGAATCTCGACGCCGCGCCGTGGCTTTCCAAGTGCCGGAAGGTGTACGTGGTCGACCTCTGCGAGCCGCTCCTCGAGGAGTGCCGCCGCCGGATCGCGGCCCGCGGCTGGACGAACGTCGAGACGGTCGTTGCCGACGCGACGACGTTTCAGCCACCGGAGCCGGTCGACCTCCTCACCTGCTCCTACTCCCTGACGATGATCCCCGACTGGTTCGCCGCGATCGATCAGGCGAAGACGATCCTCCGTGAGGGCGGCACGATCGGCGTCGTCGATTTCCACGTATCGCGGAAGTACGTCCCCGAGGGACGCACGCGGCATTCGTGGCTGACTCGATCGGTGATCCCGGTCTGGTTTTCCACCGACAACGTTCACCCCAGCCCCGATCATCTCGCCTATCTCACCCGGCATTTCGAGCGTGTGTCGCTCGACGAGGGCATGGCGAAGCTCCCGTACGTCCCCTTCCTGCGGGCTCCCTACTACCGCTTCGTGGGAAAGAAGACGGCGAAGTAGGGATCGAACTTACCGACAGTCCGGCTGGTCCTCCCTTTCCTTCAACGCGACGACTGGCTCGGGGGCGACCGTGCCCTGGGAGCCGGCGTTGCAGGCAAGCGTAGCCATGGATGGCGAAGCGCAGCCGGCACCCGAGTGCAGCTTTGGCCCCGGAGGGCCAAAGCAAACGTCCGGCGACAGGGCACGGTCGCCCC
>Ga0164292_10001307_pt1 | contig 20027 bp, 18 predicted proteins | sample GEODES117metaG_FD_111486 | JGI IMG/M metagenome (GOLD analysis project Ga0164292, IMG submission 111486) | Eutrophic lake water microbial communities from Lake Mendota, Wisconsin, USA - GEODES117 metaG | ecosystem: Environmental > Aquatic > Freshwater > Lake | place: USA: Lake Mendota...
AAGATTGATCGTCGCGCATAACGTGAATGCCGATCTGGTGATCTGCTACCAAGGCTGCGATGCACGCGTTTATGAATTGTTCCGGCTCGTGACGCTTGTCTCTGGCACGGCTTGATCTGATCAGACGGCGTTCCAGGGTCATCTGACGCGAGCGGCGGTTCGTGCTGGAGGGGATCCGAAGCGGCCAGCCCAAGATGGACAAGGTTCGGGTCAAGGATGGACAGTCCCCTGGCTGATGGCGTCCTGGCGGTCAAGATGGCTGACCATGAGTTCCGCAGCGTCATAGGGCGCGCGCTCCCCTCGATGGTCAGCTGGATCTACTGAACCACCCGGCCTCTCCCAGAGCACCAGGCCTATTCCCGTGACGACCGCATGCACTGGCTCGACGCCGGAGATTGTGGACACACTTGTCACACGCAAGAAATGAACTAACGGCATCAGGATTTTCCTGATGAGCCACACTGTTGTTAATGGAAATTGCTATGCCGTTAGTACACTTTCTGGCAACTCAGCTGCGAACGCCACGCGGCTGCCCAGATCGCATCTCCCATGAACCTCGACCTCTTCCAACCCGTCGAATCTGCTGGACTGGGTCCAGTCGCCTATGCACAGGCTTTCGACTCCTGGCTACAGGACAAGCGAGACACCAGCCGTGTCCGCCAGGAAAGCTCCGGTACCACCTACGCATCGATGTGGAAGGCATTCAGCGAGTGGGCGGTGGCCAGGCAACTGGCGCTGCAGAGCCTCTCGATCGCCGACGTCGAGGCCTACATCGCAGCACGAGGTGATGCCGACGAACTGTCACCTCGCTACGTCTGGCGGCTGCTGCGGCTGCTGGACGCCGTCCTGCGTCGCCACTGCAGACTGATCTCTCACCCGGCCAACGAAGCAGCACACTTGCTCCTGATGCAGCGTCCCGAGTGGCGCTACGCACAGGCTTCGAACAAGGATGAGCTACCGAGCTATCTCGACGCAGCGAGCGCACGTCAGCTCGTGGCCTGGCTCATCGATCCGCGTCGAGCCAAGGACCAGGAACCGGCCGATGGCGGCAAATGGCAGGGCCTGAGAAACCGCGCGGCCGTCTCGCTCCAGCTCGGCGCCGGGCTCACCCCCGGCGACGTGCGCGCCGCCCTGGTCAAAGGCGTGGTCACCGAAGGCTCCCGGGTCGCGGGCCTGCCTTGGAAGCTTCGGCTGCCGGCGCATGGCGCGATCGCGCAGCGTGAGGTTCCCATGGCGCCCTGGGCAGGAAGACTGCTGCGTCAGTGGCTGCACCAGCGTGCGCTTCAAAGCATCCCTGGCGACTTGCTCTTCCCGGCCACACGCAGCGGACGCGAGTGGGGAAAGGTGGCGCAGTACAACGCCGCGCGCAGCGTCCTGACCTCGGCCGGCATCGAAGACGCCGACGGCGGCAGCTTCCTGCTGCGCCACACCTTCGCGATCCGTCAACTGCGTCGGGGGACTTCACCCGACGAAGTGTCACGCTGGCTCGGACTGACGGACCCGCAGCCGATGCGGCGCTACCAGCGCGTCATCTCGGGACCCGTGGTTGTAGTCTGATCGAGATGGGGCGGCAACTCGTCGATGGGAAGGTCGGTTCAGCGCTCGAGCCTTGCTATCCTGTCGTCAGATATGGTCACGCATCCAACCTTTGGTCCTGCGCTGCTCCCGGAAATCCAGCAGGGCCCCGCCGCCTGGCGGGGTGCCGACTGGATCGATTCGAACGACTGGATCGAGCCGCTCGACGAGGCGGACATCCTCGAGTTGGAGGGGGCGATGCGCCGCTTTCTCGCTCGCGGCGACGATGTGGCTGAACGGCTGGGGGGCATCACCGCCGCTGACTTCCCCCTGCCCCGCCTGGAGGGAAGACTCGCGGACCTTCGAAGAGAGTTGCTGCACGGCCGTGGATTCGCGCTGATCCGGCGGCTGCCCGTGGAACGCTACTCGATGGTCGAGTCTGCAGTGCTGTTCATGGGGCTGGGGGCGCATCTGGGTCGGGCCCGATCGCAGAACGCGCTCGGTCATGTGCTGGGTCATGTACGCGACATGGGGCTGTCCAGCAGCGATCCCCACGTCCGCCTGTACCAGACCCGCGAGCGTCAGACCTTTCACACGGACTCCTGCGACATCGTCGGCCTGTTGTGCCTTCAGGAAGCACGAAAGGGCGGCGACTCGCTGCTGGTGAGCGCACTGACGCTGTTCAACGAGCTGCGTCGCGATCGCCCCGACCTGGCGGTACGACTGCTCAGCCCGATGGCGCATGACCGCCGGGGCGAGGTGCCCGCGGGCCAGATGCCGTTCTTCATGATCCCTGTGCTCAGCTGGTACGCCAACGAGCTCACCGTGTTCTACCAGCGACAGTACGTCGACAGCGCGCAGCGCTTCGAAGCGGCCCCACGCCTGCAGCCTGCCGACGTGGAAGCGCTGGACGCCTTCGACCGCCTCGCCGAAGATCCGCGACTGCACCTGCGCATGCGCCTCGCACCCGGCGACATCCAGTTCGTCCACAACCACGTGCTGCTCCACGACCGTACGGCGTTCGAGGACTCCCCCGACCCCCTGGAGCGACGGCACCTTCTGCGCCTGTGGCTGGCCGCACCCGGCGCCCGTGAGTTGCCGCCGGCCTTCGCCGCTCGCTACGGTTCACTGGCCATCGGGGCGCGCGGCGGCATCGAAGTGCCGGGCATGCAGCTGAGGGTGCCGCTGTCGCTGCCCCGCTGACCGCAAGAGGCCGAAAGTGTCGAGCCACCCAAGTTAGCCTGATTCCGGGAGTCGGCCTCGGGCGGCGCCAGCGCTGGGTGATCGCGTCGAAGGTGAGCACGCCTTCACCGCAATCGACCTGCGCCCCCTCACCGGGGGTGAACTCCAGGCGGTCGAACTGCTCGGGGTCACGCTGGCGCAGTCGGGCCTGGATGAACTCGCGCCAGGACTCGCATGCCGAGGCGCTGGCCGGCGCCGGACCCGGTGGCCGGGGTGTGGTAATTCGAGCTCGCGCTGCCGTAGCCGCAGCTTCAGACCCGGTGGCCACTCCCGGGGGCATATGCCAGCTCAGTGACCTGCTCCCCTCCAGCCGTACCAACGTAAACGAGAAGGGTTCTGCCCATCAGGAGAATCGCGGACATGAGGGCGGCGCCTTCGCCACCGCGCATGACCTGCACCGCTTCGCGCGCGCTGGCCGAAGGCAGGCTGCTGCGCCCGGTCACCTTCGAGGCGCTGACGTCGCTGCAGCACGAGTTCACTCCGCGCCGCGCCGACGGCATCGCGCGTGGTTGGGGCTGGGGCTGGGGCTTCGGCGTCAGCGGCATGGACGAGGGCCGCCTGATCGGCCACACCGGCGGCGTCCCCGGCGTCGCCGCCGCGGCGCTGCGCGTGCGCGTGGCCGAAGGCCGCCTGGTGGTGGTGCTCTCGCCACAGGACTGCGTCGACCCGCCCGCGGGCAGCGCGCTACTGGCCGTCGATCCGGCGGCGGACGCGGTGTGCCCGAACCTCTGATCCTGCTGACCCGCTGAGCTCCCGACCCGCCCTCCCCCCGCCATGCCGCCCTCGCCCTCGCCCGCCGCCTGGCCCCGGGTCGAGGTCTTCATCGCCACTTCGCTCGATGGCTTCATCGCCCGCCCTGACGGCACGCTCGACTGGCTGATACAGGCCCAGGCAGCGGCGCCGGCGGGCGAGGACTTCGGCTACGCTGCGTTCATGGCCGGCGTCGACGCGCCGGTGATGGGGCGCAAGAGCTTCGACACAGTGCTCGGCTTCGACCCCTGGCCCTACCCCTGCACGCCTGTGCACGTGCTGACGCTCCAGCCGGCGCTGGCCGCGCTGGGCACGGCAGGCGTGCGGCCTGTCAACCTCGACGGCGGCTAGCTGATCCAAGCCTGCCTTCGCGACGACCTCATCGAACGCGTCACCGTCACCACGGTGCCGGTGCTGATCGGCCAGGGCCGGCGGCTGTTCGGCACGCTGCCCGCCGACCGCCGCTGGACGCTGGAGGCGGTGCGCCACTGGAGCGGCTGCTGCGTCGTGCAGACCAGCCGACGCTGCCGCTGAGCGCCGACACCCGGATCACCACCCGCCCCACAGACGATGAACACCCCCACGCACCCCCCGCTGCCGGCGCCGCTGGCCTCGCGCGAGGACGCGCTCGGCCTGCTCGGCCTGGGCTCGATCAGGCAGGAGACGGCGCGCGCCGACGCCTGGTCGGACCTGGACTTTTCGTCGTCGTACGGCAGGGCGCGAGGCCGCGCTACCTGGCGAACCTGGACTGGCTGGCCGTCGCGCGCCCGCCGGACTGGGCCTTTACCAACACCGGGGACGGCCACAAGGCATTGATAGCCGACGGCCTGGTGTGCGAGTTCGCGATCTTCGAGCCCGACGAGCTGCCGCGCATCCCGTGACGCGGCGATGCGCATGAGATGCCCAGCCGCTCACGCTTCAACGCACGTACTGCTCGACAAATTCTCGGCCGAGCCCGCATTGTTCGTACCATTGTTCGCACAACTCGATCTTGGTCAGCGCGTTCTCCCAACCGCATGGGCGACCGCCATCGTCCACCTTAACCAGCCCGCCCTGCACGACGAAAAAGGTCACCATCTCGTCGTCGTGCGTGATGTGGTCGACCACCAACGTGTGGACCTCGCCGGGTGGCTCGAATACGAAGCTGCCGGCCGTCGCCACCCAGTCGTGCTCCAGATACCGCCAGCTGCCACGAATGACGTAGCCCCAGACGGGGGCATGGTGGATGTGACGGCCGAGTTGGCCCCCGCGGCGAACACGCAGCAAGTTGGCCACGGTGCCGGTCGTGCGGTCCAGCAGCAATGGTCGAAACCAGATCTGGTCGCCTTGGGGAACCCATTCGCGCTCGTCGGCGGGTTCCGCCTTCACGGCAACTTCCTTGATCATGTGATGAGAACTTCGCCACGAGCCGGAAAGAATGGCCGATGTCTGCATGATCGGCCTTCTTAGTTGTTCAAGCGCACGTTGGCATCTCGCACCGCGCGGCCCCACAGATCGTTGTCAGCGCGCAGGAACTCGGCGGTGCGCTCGAGCGAGAGCGGCGCCGGTGTGAACCTCAGCTTCTCGAAGGCTTCGCGCAACTCCGGACTGGCCAGCGCCCGCACGCTGGCCGCGTTGAGCCGCGCCAGCACCTCCGGCGACGTGCGCGCTGGCGCCATCAGCATGCCCCAGGAGCGCACCACGTAGCCCGGAATTCTCTCGGCCACTGTCGGCGCGTTGGGAAACGCAGGCAACCGCTCGGGCCCGGTCACCGCCAGGAGCCGGACCTGCCCGGTGCGGATGAAGGACTCCAGTTCCACGATGTTGCCGATGTGGAATTGCACCCGGCCGGCCACAAGGTCCTGCACCAGCGTCGGCGCGGAGTACGGAACGTGAACCATCTTCAGGCCCGACTGGAGCGAAAGCAGCTCCGTGGCCAGATGCAGGTTGCTGCCGATGCCCCACGAGGCATACGAAAGCTGGCCCGGACGCGCCCGGGCGTAGTCGATGAACTCCTGCAGCGTGGTGGCCGGGAGGGCCGCGTTGACGACCACCAGGTTTGGGACCGTGGCCGCCAGCGTCACCGGCACCAGATCCTCCATCGGCTTGTAGCGCAGGTTCAGCACGTGCGGGCTGACCACCTGGGTGCTGCTGGGCGTGAAGAGCAGGGTGTAGCCATCGGCGGGCGAGCGGGCGACGTACTCGCTGCCCACGTGGCCGGTGGCGCCGGCGCGGTTGTCGACCACGATCTGCTGCTTCAGCTCCTCCGACAGCCGGGAGGCGAAGGTGCGGCCGAGCACGTCGATCGCGCCGCCGGCAGCGAAGGGGATAACCAGCTTCAGCGGCTTGTCGGGGTATGTGCCCTGTGCCAGTACGCGGCCCGGCGCCGCGAACGGGAGGGCAAGGCCGGCCGCCAACAGGCCCCGGCGCAGGTTGAAGGTGGAACGCTTGCTCATCGTCTATCTCCTCACGGGTTGCATGTCGTCAGACGGACAAGGCCTGCACCCGCTCCCGCGCGCGCGCCGCCTCGTCCAGGATTTCGTCGAAGATGGCCGCCACGGGCTTGGCCTCGCGTGCGAATACCGCCGAGGGCCCCATGTCCAGCATTCCCCGCTCCCATTCGCCGCTCTCGTAGGCGCGGCGCGCCAGGTCGCCGCGCACGTGCGGCTGGTAGCGGGCGAAGTCGCCCACGCCCGCATCCTCCAGCGCCGCGACTGCGCGCGAGGTCTCGTTGTCCAGCACCCGGTGGTGGTGGTTGAACACGCGCATCTGCAGGCGGTGGCCGGTCTCGTCCAGCTCCACGATGCGCTGCTTGTAGCGCCGGTGGGCCCAGACTTCCTCGGCCACCACCATGCGCGAGCCGAGCAGGATGGCGTCGGCGCCCATCGCGAGCGCGGTGACGAGGTGGCGACCGGTGGACATGCCGCCACCCAGCGCCAGGGGCTTGGTGACCGCGTCGGCGGCCAGCGGCGCCTGGATGATCTGCGGCACCAGCCGCGTGCCGGGATGGCCGCCCGCCTCCGCGCCCAGTACGGTGATCGCGTCAACCGGCAGCTTCTGCGCGCTAACGGCGTAGCGCACGGCGGGCACCTTGTGGATCACGATGCAGCCGGCGTCCTTCAGGCGCGACAGGAAGCGCTCCGGGCTGTCGCCGGAGGTTTCGATGAACTTCACGCGCTCCTCGATCGCCGCATCGATGTACGGCACCAGGCGCTCGTTGGCGCCCAGGCGGCGGGAGATGGCCAAGCTGACGCCGAAGTCTCGGCCGTCGGTCAGATCGCGACACTGGCGCAGCGCGACGCGGAATCCGTCGGGATCGTCCGGAAAGGACATGGCGGTGATAAAGCCCATGCCGCCGGCGTTGACCACGGCTGCCACGTAGCGGGCGTCGGCCAGCCACTGCAGCCCGCCGCACAGGATGGGGTGGCGGATGCCGAACAGCTCGGTGATGCGGGTGCGGAAGACGGGTGTGTGCATGGTGTCCTCAGGTGGAAAGCAGCGTGACCACCGCGACGGCGGCGTCATGGCCGACCTGGCCGCCGTTGTTCTCGGCCAAGCCGACCTGCGCGCCGGGCCGCTGGCGGGCGCCGGCTTGGCCGCGCAGCTGCTGGGTGATCTCCACGATCTGCGCCGCGCCGGTGGCGCCCACCGGATGGCCCCTGCTGAGCAAGCCGCCGCTCGGGTTGACGCTGACGCGGCCGCCCAGCTCGGTGGCGCCGCTGCGCAGCAGGTCGCCGGCTTCGCCCGGCTTGCAGAAGCCCAGGTTCTCGTAGTGGATCAACTCGGCCGGCGCCGACGCGTCGTGCAATTCCGCGACGTGGATGTCGCCGGGGCCGATGCCGGACTGCTCGTAGGCGGCCTGCGCGGCGCGGATGGCACACACCGACGCCTGGGGCTGGTCGGGCAGCGCGGTCACCACGGTGCTGGCGCGGATCCACACCGGCCGGGAAACGCCAGCGCGACGAACCATGGCGTCTGAGCACAGCACGATGGCGGCCGCACCGTCGCCGATCTGCAGATGCTGTCGATCGTGCTGGTCAACCTGTTGGACAACGCCGCCAAGTACGGCGTGCCGCAGAGCCCGACCACCGTGCACCTTCGGGCGCAGAGCCTGGACGGCCGCGCCGGCTGGGCCTGGGAGATCTGCAACCAGCCAGGGCCGGCCGGCCTGCCCGACGCCGGCAGGCTGTTCCAGAAGTACTACCGAAGCCCCGGCGCCCGGCACCAGTCGGGCTCCGGGCTCGGCCTGTTCCTGGTGCGCGGGATCCTCGAGTTGATGCAGGGGACGATCCGCTTCGAGGCACGAGAGGGTCGGGCGGTGTTCGAGTTCTGGCTGCCTGCGCGGACAGGCAGCCGTTAGGACTCGTTGGGATTGCGCTGGACGCCACCGCACACTGAGAGCCTCCCAGGCGAGGCTGCCGCGCCGAATGTCCCATGCAGAAGTTCGCACTCAAGATCCTGGTCGTCGAAGACAACGATGCGCTGCGCGAGGCCACGCTCGCCTTCCTGCAGCGCCACGGTCACTACGTGCGGGGGGTGTCTTCGGCCGAGGAGGTGAACGACGTCGAGGGCGGCTTCCTGCCCGACCTGTACATCATCGACCTGATGCTGCCGGCCGAGGACGGCCTCGGCCTGACCCGCAGGCTGCGCGCCGCGCACCCTGGCGTGGGCATCATCGTCACGACCGCGCTGTCGCGGATCGGCGACAGGGTGCTCGGCTACCGCAGTGGCGCCGACCTCTACCTCACCAAGCCGGTGGACCCGGAGGAACTGATCGCGAGCCTCGAGTCGCTGGCCCTCCGGCTGCGCAGTGCGCCCGGTGCGGCGAACGCGCTGACACTCAAGGCGTCGAGCATGAGACTCAGCGGGCCGGGCGGCGAAGTCCCGCTGAGCGCGGGCGAAACCACGATTCTCAGCGCCTTCGCGCGCGCGCCAGGCCGTTCGCTGGAGCGCTGGCAACCGGCCGAGGTCATCGGCGGCGAGGGCCAGAACCTGCCTTCGACGGGCACACTGGAAATGCGCATCACGCGCTTGCGCAAGAAGCTCGCCGCAATCGGCGCGGAGCCCCCCGGCATCAAGGCGATCCACAAGGTTGGCTACACGCTGTGCAGTCCCTTGATACTCACTTGAGAGCACCTCCAGGCGACGGCGAGGGCCCCGCCGCGCTCGACGCGGACATCCAGGAACCGATCACGAGGATGAGGAGACGGGCAGGTACGGCAGGCGGACCCCACCAAGTCCATCAAACGTCGATCACGTTGAACAGCGTCAGCTGGGACACCTTGCCGAAGCTGGTCATCGCTGCCTGCAGGGCGTTCATCTCCTGGTTCATGCGGATGATGGCCTCGGCGTAGTCGAGGTCTTCGAGGTCGGACTGGAGGCCACGCAGCAGCAGCGTGTTGTCCTCGATACGGATGGTCTGGTTCTCCACCGTCTTCTGGTCGGCGCCGGTCTGCACCAGCGCGAGTTCGTTGCCGCGCAGGAGTTGATCAATCTCGCCCATGCTGCGGCTCATCGCCCCGGAGTCTCCCGCCTCGACGGCGGCGATCGCATCGTCGATCACGTCGAAGAAGGGCACGCCCACAGGGTTGTCCTCGCCGCCGCGCAGCACACGCACGAAGACATCGTTGCCGGCACGGTTGAAGCGCACGATCCGTTGATCGCCCGAGCGCAGCCAAGCCTCGGTCTGGTCACCACGATAGTCGATGCGGCCCTCGGCATCAGCGGCGTAGGGTGGCTCGCCCACAGCCGAGCCTGCGAACAGGTACTGCCCCCGGTCGTCGCGGGTGTTGGCAAGCGTGAGCAGTTCGTCCCGCAGCACGGTCATCTCGCGTGCCATAGCGGTGCGGTTGTCAGAGTTGAAAGGGTCGTTCACGGCGGCTATCGACAGTTCCTTCAGACTGATCAGGAGGCGGTTGGTCGATACGAGCGTGGTCTCCTCCGCCCCCAGGCGCGCCTGGACCGAGCGCAACTGCCCGGTCAACGCATCCTGGTGCTGCACGGCCGCCCGCAGCCGTTCGATGCCCAGCGCCTGATCGGGCGCTTCGCTGGGCGCAGCCAGTTGCTTGCCACTGGCCAGCTTGGCCTGGGTCGTGGACAGACGCAACTGTGCGTCACTGATGTTGCGGGTTGCTCGGTCGTAGAAGTAGGCGGTGGAGATCTTCATGGCGTCGAGGCCGCTCAGCGAATCTGCAACAGGGTGTCGAACATGGTCGTGGCCGTCTGCATCACCCGCGCGCTGGCCTGGTAGGCTTGCTGCAGGCGGATCAGGTCAGCGGCCTCCTCGTCGAGATTGACGCCGGCCACGTTCTCGCGCAGTTGAACCGACTGCTGGTACACCACGGTCAAGGCCTCCTCGGCGATAGTGGCCTGGCGCGCCACGTTGCCTACACCGCTGGAGTGTTGCAGGTAGGCGTTCTGCAGCGTCAGGCGGCCAGGCAGCAGATCGGCGTCACCGAGGGCGGCCAGGTCCAGCATGGCGCGGTTGTCGCCGACACCGCTGCGGTTGCCGTCGATCGTGAAGCGGTCTCCGGCCAGCGGCGGCTTGGACAGCCGCAATTGCAGCCCGCGGTAGTCGATGACGGCTGCGGTGTCGGCGGGATCGTAGGCGCGCTCGGCCAACACCGACCCCGACGCCAAGTCGACCACCCGGTAACGCGTGGGATCAGAAAACTCGACGGCGAACGGCGCAGCGCGAAGGGCGTCGCGCAGGTCGAAGCCCGCCTGCGTCTCATAGGCCGCCGACACCTGCGCCCGGCCTTCGCCCGCCAGCAGCACGACCAGGTCCTGGGGTGCCTCGCCGAGCCAGTGCACCCCGGTATGCAAGCCCAGGCGCGTCAGCATGTCCGGCGTGCCGCCGGTACCCAAGCCGAGACGGATGTCATCGTCGGAGTTCGCAGCAGCCAGGCTCAAGCTCGCGCCGAAGGTGCCGCGCGTGGCGAGCAGGTCCCCGCCGATGGTTACCGCCTCGGCGTCCGGGTTGGTCAGCACCAGGTCTCCATGGCTCGAGACGTGGGCCCACACGCCGCTGGCGGCCGCCTGGGCGTTGATCGCCGCCGCGAGTTCGTCCACGCTCGACCATCCGCCTGCGGGAGTGACGATCTGGGCTGTGGCGTAGCCGGGGCCTGCGGCCTTCAGCGTCACCTGGCTGGCCACGGCGTTGAGCGCGAAGACGCTGCCCGCAGGCAAGCGCACGGCCTGCGTGGCAGTGGCGGTCACGCCGGTCTGGGCGCTGTGCGCATTGATCCAGGCTGCCATCCCGGAGGCATCGACCGGGTTGGCGAGCGCAGGCAAAGCAGTCCCGTTGAGCACGAGCGCGCCCGCCGGGATGCCACCAGCAGGCCAGCTCGTGGCCATGGGCCCACCGTCCAGCCGGGCCGGCGCGACGACGGTGCCCACCTCTTCACCGGTGAGAGGATCATAGGAAGGCACCACCGCCGAGCGCGCCAGGGCACCCAGGAAATAGTCACCGTTCAGGTAGGCATCCGAGGTGCCTCCCTTGTTCAGGTGCTCGGCGCTGTAGGTGGAACCCGGCGTCATGCCTGGCAGGGCGAGGACGTCGCGCTGCTGGTCCACGGTCAGCGCGCTGCCCAGAAGGTGGCGCCCTTCGCGCGTGATCACCTGCGGCCACTGTCCGGCGGCCGGGTCGAAATACACCGCCGCGTCACGTAGACCGGCCGGGACGACCGCCACCGCCTGCTGCCCGAGGCCGATGGCAACGTCCTGCGCCGCGCTGGGTAGTCCGGTGCTGGCAAAGCGCTGGTCCAGCACCTGCGCCGGGCCCTCGGGGCGAGGTGAAATGTAGGCCACCGTGGCGACGGCAGTGCCCACGTTGTCGGGGTCGACCACGGCACGGAACAGGCCAGCTGCAGCCACGCGGTTCGGGTCGCTCACCAACACCCGCAGTCCGGCCGAGGCGCTGCGCCCGGCCTCGACCCCGAAGAGGTCGCCACCCATCTGCCCGAGCAGGTCCATGCCGCTGCGGTGCACAGCATTGACGCCCTCGACGAAGGCGCTGGCGATGTCGTCAAGGCGCTGCCGCGTGGGGGCGAGCACTTGCTCACGGAACGCCAGCAGGCCACCGATCTCTCCGCCCGTCAGGCCGGCAATCGTCTCGCGCCGGTTGCGCGGGCCGAGTTGAAGCTCAACCCTGCCGGTGGCGGGAGTGTGAACCGACGTGGCCTCGACTGCCTGGCCCCGATCCACCACCAAGCCGGTACGCATGCTCTCGCTGAGGCTGACGGAGACCTCACCATTGCGTTCGAAGGCCGTGCGCACCTTCACCACCTCCGCGAGTTCGCGCAGCAGGCGGTCGCGCTGGTCCAACAGCTCCGGCGGTTGGCGGTCGAGTTCGGTACGCTTCTGCAGTTGTCGGTTGACGAGCGCGATCTGCCCGGCCAGGGTGTTGACGCGCGCAACCGCGTTGTCGAAGCCCCCGCGGGTCTCGGTGTCGATGTCGTCGATGCGGGCCCGCAGTTGCGTGACGGTCGTCGCCAGCGTGCCAGCCTCGCCGAGGAAGGCGGCGCGAGAGATCGGCGAAGCCGGATCGACCGAGACGTCGCGGGCGCTGTCGAAGAAACGCGCCATCGCACCGATCAGCCCCGTCTGCTGGCCTGCCATCAGGTCGAGAACGCGGCCCGCATACTGCACCAGCGGAGCCTGGCTCGTCAGGTTGCTGGCACTCTGGCGCAGGTTGGATTCGACGAACTCGTCGTAGTGGCGGCGCACGGTCTGCGCCAGCACACCCATGCCGATGGACTGAGTGCCCACAGGCCGCGGCGGCATGGACACCAGAAGCGCCTCCTGGCGCGAGTAGCCGTCGGTGGCGACATTGGCGATGTTGTTGCCGACCGTCGTCAACGCACGCTGGTAGGCCAGCACGCCGGTGGAGCCCAGGCCGAGCAGGTCGCTCATCGCGCTTCACCCCGCGCGGCAGGCGACAGCGGCAGCCCGGTACCGGCTGCGCGGTCGCGTAGCACGCGCCACGTGTCGGGTTCGGCAGCAGGCGCCAACGGCACAACTGCCGGGAGGGCGGGGCGCAGCCGCGTCGCCTGATCATCCCCGGAACTGGACCCGCCGGCCAGACCGGCGCCACCCAATTGCCTGACCATGCTGTCGGCCAAACCGATGCCGCCACGCCGGGCCACCAGCAACGCCACCTCGCGGTCCATCATCTCCTGGTACAGGTCCTGCGTGCCCGAGCCGTTCTGCTCGTCACGCACGACGGCCTTGCGCATGGACTGCAGCATCATGTTCAGCAACTGCGCCTCGAACTGGCGCGCTGCCTCGCGCAGAGCCTCGGGATCGGCCCCGTCGGCACGGGCCTGTCCGCGAAGTCGACCGAGACCTTCGAAGTCGAGGAAGCTGCGGGCGGTGGCGGCGACGTCGCTCATGAATGATTCGCGGGGACGCAGGTCTTCACAGCACGATCAGGTCGGCACGCAGGCTGCCAGAGCTCTTCAGCGCCTCGAGGATGGCGATCAAAGCCGAAGGTGTGGCACCCACCTGGTTGACGGCATCGACGATCTGCCGCAGGTCGACCCCGGGTTGGAAGAGGAACATCGGGTTCTTCGGGTCCTGCACTTGCACCTGGGCGTTCTGAACGGCTGCAGTCTGGCCACCAGCCAGGGGGTTGGGCTGCGACACCTCGTTGGTCGCCGAGATGGCCACGGAGATCGTGCCGTGCGAGACGGCAGCGGCATTGACCCGCACGTTGCGGCTGATGACGACAGTGCCGGTCCGTGCATTGACGACCACCCTCGCCGGCGGCTCGCCAGGCTTGACGTCCATGTTCTCGACCATGCTGACGAAGGCCACCCGGCTGGAGAGGTCCTGCGGGGCGCGGATCGCCACGGAAACGGCGTCGATGGCACGCGCGACCCCCGCGCCGAACTGGCCGTTGACCGCTTGGACGATGGCATTCGCGGTGGTGAAATCGGCTTCTCGCAGATTGAGCACCACGTGGTCCGACTTGTCGAAAGGCGTGTCGACGATGCGCTCCACGAAGGCCCCACCAGGGATACGCGCCGAAGTGGGCACGCCCACCTTGACCCTTGAGCCTGCTGCGCCTTCGTCCACGGCGGTGGCGGTGAGCGGCCCCTGCGCGAGCGCGTAGATCTCGCCGTCCACACCGCGCAGGCTGGTCAGCAGCAAGTTGCCGCCGCGCAGGCTGGAGGCCTTGCCGATCGCCGAGACGTTGACATCGATGCGCTGCCCTGGCTTGGCCAGCCCGGGAAGCTCGGCCGTCACCATCACGGCCGCAACGTTCTTGATGTCGATCTTGCCGCCTCCACCGCCGGCGGTATCGAAGTCCGACAGAGGTCCGTCGACGTTGACGCCCAGACGGCTGAGCATGGCTCGCATGCTCTGCGCGGTGAAGGACACATCGGCTCCATCACCGCTGCCCTCGAGGCCAACCACGAGCCCATAGCCGATGAGCTGGTTGGGCCGCACGGCGGCCACGCTGGCCAAGTCCTTGATGCGCTCGGCCCACGACGGACCCGAGGCGGCGAGCAGCCCCAGCGCGAGAAGCAGCAGTTTCGCCTTCCACCGGGAGAGGGCCTGCCACACCGACTTTCGCGCGCAAGTCATTTGCTTCTTCATCACGAACCTTTTCGCTTGCCTGGCACGAGCCTCAGAAGGGCCAGAACTTCAAGGCCAGCCGCGTGCCCCAGCCGGTACGGCTGGCATCGTCGAGCTCACCCGTGCCTCGATAGGTGAACTGGGCGTTGGCCAGACGGCGCGACTGGACCACGTTGTTCGCCGAGATGTCCTCGGGGCGGATCACGCCGCTGACCTGGATCAGCTCGGTACCTTCGGCCAGCGCGAGTTGCTTCTCGCCGCGGATGACCAGGTTGCCGTTGGCCAACACCTGCACCACGGTGGCGGCTACCGAGCCCGTCAGGCTGGCCCGCTGCCCGGCCGTGCCCTGCCCTTCGCTGGAGATGGCGGCGCCGTTGAGGTTCAGGCCGGCCAGCCGCGCACTCTGGCCCGCCAGCGTCGCAGCGATGCCACTGGGCACCACGTCGTTGCTGGACTCGCGCGAGACATTGCGGCTCTGCTGGCGCGCGGCCTGCGCCGACTCGTTCAAAAGCACGGTGATGACGTCGCCCACCTGGTAACTGCGCCCCCGGCCGAACCAGTTGTCGCTCTGCCGGCCGTTGTAGATGCTGCCAGTTGCATGGCGCACCGGGTCGGCGGGAATGGGGTGGACAGGCTCGAAGCTGGGGGTGTGTGCGAGCTTGGGCGGCTGAGGTGTGGCACACGCGGCGGCCAGCATGGCCATGAGCAAGACCGCGGCAGGACGGCCCGCACGGCACACGCTCGCAAGCACACCCGGGCCCGCGGCGGCTGAAAGGCTGAGGATCGAAGCCCGCATACGAGTTGAATCGACGCCAACGCGCTCAGCTTGAACGTGTCGGGGTTCACGGGACTGCTTCTGGATCGTCATGGCCCGCCTCAGAGGTTGTTGTTCAGGAAGCGCAGCATGCCGTCGACCGCCGACACCGCCTTGGAATTGATCTCGTAGGCCCGCTGGGTCTCGATCATGTTGACCATTTCCTCGACGACGTTGACGTTCGAGGCCTCGAGCGAGCCCTGCAAGGTGCGCCCCGCCCCGCCCTGGCCGGGTGCGAGCAGCTGCGGCGGGCCGCTGGCACCGGTCTCGCGCAGCAGGTTCTGGCCCACGGACTGCAGGCCCGAGGGGTTGACGAAGCGGGCCAGCTGCAACTGCCCCAGCGTCTGCGAGCCCGCTCCTGCGGGCAGCTCCACCGCGACCGAGCCGTCCTGGCCGATCGTCAGCGTCGTGGCATTGGCCGGAATGGTGATGGCGGGCAGCAGCAGGTCACCGCTGGCGGTGACGAGCTGCCCGGTGGACGAGCGCTTGAAGCCGCCGTCGCGGGTGTAGGCGGTCGTGCCGTCGGGCTGCTGGATCGGGAAGAAGCCGTCGCCGGCGATCGCGATGTCCAGCGGCGCCTTGGTGCTGATGATCGAGCCCTGCTGGTAGTTCTTCTCGGTGGCGACGATGCGCACGCCCGTGCCGATCATCAGGCCGGTCGGCGAGGCCGCCGCGCCCTGGGTCTGCGCGCCGGGCAGGCGCACTGCCTGGTACAGCATGTCCTCGAAGGTCGCGCGGTCGCGCTTGTAGGCCGTGGTGTTGACGTTGGCCAGGTTGTTCGAGATGACCGACATGCGCATCTGCTGCGAGTCCAGGCCGGTCTTGGCAATCCACATCGACGCATCCATGGTGCGGTCTCCTCTGGGGTATCAGGGCGGGGGCGGCGGCTGGGCGGGGCCTCAGCCTTGCCTCATCATCGAAGCGCCGCTTGCATCCAGTTCCTTCATCTCCTTGATGACGCGGATCTGGGTCTCGAAGCTGCGTGCGTGGTCGATCATCCGGGTCATCGCGTCGACGGCGCCGACATTGCTGCCCTCGAGGGCGCGCGGCTGGACGACCGTCGTGCCACCGGCGGGCAGCTCGGCGCCTGGCGGCTGGCCGGCGACCTGGAACAGCCCGTCCTCGCGCCGCGACAGCGGCGTCTCGGTGGCGTCGCGCAAGCGCAGGCGGCCCACGGCGGCCGGGGCCGCCACACCCACCTGCCCCGGGTCACGGGCAAAGACCTGGCCGTCGGTGGTGATCGTGATGTCGAAGCCCGCCGGCACCGACAAGGGCCCGGCCTCGCCGAGCACGAGGGCGCCGCTGCCCGTCTCGACCTGGCCGGAAGGGTTGACGCGCAGGTCGCCGCGGCGGGTGTAGGCGGGCTGCCCGTCGGCGGCCTGCACCGTGAGCACCGTGTTGCCGACCATGGCCACGTCCAGCGGCCGGCCGGTGGCCATCAAGGCGCCGGGCTTCAGGTCGATGCGGTCGCTGTACAGGGCCTGCGCCTGGTAGCGCGTGTCGAAGCCCTCGCGCTCGAACTTCAGGCTGCGCAGCGCCGTCTCGAAGCTGCGCTTGAAGCCGACCGTGGCCACGTTGCTGAGTTCGTGCACGATGGCCTGGCGCACCACGGCCTGCTCGCGCAGCGTCGCCAGCGGATTGAAGATCAGCTTGTCCATGGGCTCGCCACCGCGTCAGCCGCCGTCGGGTCGGTGCGCATCAGGAACGCAGGTTGATGATGGCCTGGGTCAGCGTGTTGTTGGTCTCGATCGCCTTCGCGTTGGCCTGGAAGTTGCGCTGCGAGGTGATGAGTTCGATCAGTTCCTGCGTCAGGTCCACGTTGGCACGCTCGCGCGCGCCGGCCCGCACCGTGCCGAAGCCGGCCGTGCCGGCCTCGCCCAGGGTCGCGGCGCCGGACTGGGACGTGGACAGGTAGCTGCTGTCGCCCAACTGCCGCAGACCCGTGGGCGCGGTGAAGTTCGCCAGGATGATCTTGGCCAGGTTCTTCTGCGTGCCGTTGGAGTAGTTGGCCGACACCAGGCCGTCGTCGCCGATGTTCAGGCCGATCAGATCGCCCTCGGGGCGGCCGTTCTGGCTCTGCGCCAGCACCGCGAAGCCCGAGGCGTACTGGGTCGAGCCCTCGTAGTCGATCGAGAACTCCAGCGTCGCGCCGGTCTCGCCGATGGTGTTGGGCTTGAAGGCGATGGGCACCGAGGGCGAGACGAGGTTGCCGCCGGTGTCGAAGGTCAGTTCGCCCTTGTCCAGGTAGATGGCCGACCACAGGTCGCGCGACTCGGTCTCCGAGAAGTCACCGGCCTCGGTGGTTTCGTTGCCGTCGCGGTCGACATACAAGGCCACGCCTGCGTCGTTGACCGCCTGCGGCGGCGCGATCCAGCGCTCGGTCTTGCCGCGCCCGCTCTCCAGGTCGTTCAGCCCCCAGTAGCTGGGGCCGCTGATCTTCAGGAAGGAGTCGTCGCCCTGGGTGCCGGAGGTGAACTTCAGCACCGTCTGCGTGCCCTGGGTCACGAACTCCACGCGCACGCCACTGACGGTGCGGCCCAGCGTGTCCTGCAGCGAATTGATGCGCTGCTCCAGCAGGACCCGGAAGCTCTCCTTCGTGAAGTCCTGCCCGACCGGCAGCGCCACCAGCCCGGTGACGTTGTCGACCGTGACCGTGAACTTGTTCGTCTCGCTGTTGAGCCGGAACTTGTTGTCCAGGTTCACACCGATGGCCGTGCCGGTGACCACGGCCGCGGTGGACTGCACGCCGCGCGTGGGCACCTGCTCGGCGTCCTCGACGCCCGGGTTGAAGTTGAAGATCTTCTGGAAGTTGGCGAACTTCGCAGCGGCCGCGGCGTCGCCGCTCGGGGGGGCCACCACGGCCACGGACGACGAGTCCCCGGTGGTGCCCGACAGGATGCTGAACACGCCTACGGTGTCGTCGAAGCGCACCCGCACGCCGTAGCGCTGGTCGCTGAGCGTGTAGTTGGAGTTGAAGTCGCGCAGCGCCTGACCGTTGGGAATCACCTGCCCGCCGTAGTTGCCGGTCTCGCCGTTGACCGTCGAATAGTTCTGCGTCAGGCTGAAGATCTCGTTCGCGCTGGTCGTGCCGTAGGCCTTGACGCCGATCTCCGAGGCCATGGTGGACTTGAACAGGAAGGTCTGCTGCGGCGCGGAGTACTCGGCCGTGATCTGGATCGGCAGGTCACCGTCGGTGAACTTCTGCGCCAGAGCGGCGTTGATCAGCTCCTCCAGGCGCGCAGGGCTGAGGGACTTGATGTCGTCGCCTGCGCCCAGCGTGACGGCAATGTCCTCTTCGCCATTGCCCTCGGTGGCCGTGGCCACCCGCATGCGGAACAGATTGATCTTGTTGGCGGTCGCGCCGTCCTCCAGCGAGGACAGGTTGAAGTTGCGCCGGTCGCCATAGACCTGATTGATGCGCGCTTCGAGCACGCGCGCCATCTCGACGCCGCTCATCGGGTCGGCGTCGACGTCGTAGAGGTCGGACAGGTCGACCACCGCGTCGGTGGGCGAATCGTCGATGTTGACCCGGAAGGCGATGCCCTTGGGCCCGTCGGTGGTGCCCAGCTTGTCGGCGATGCTGAAGGTGCCGCTCTTGAGCATGGTCAGGTCGGCGGCCTCGAAGGCATCGCCGTCGTACTCGGCGGGCACCGAGGCCTGCAGGTTCTTCAGGTCGTCGAGGTTGAACAGCTTGCTCACGCCGCGGGCGATCAGCTGCGGCTCGATCTCGCTCTCGGGCCGGACCTGGCCGTACTTGTTGACGAAGAGCTTCTCGCCCGTGTCACCGGTGGCCTGGGACAGGAATTCGTCGAGCTTGGTGTCGCCGATGTAGACGTGGGTCTGCCACTTGTTGGTCTGGTCGTCGGGGCTGGCGCGCTGGGTCTTGACGTAGTAGACGTTCGCCAGGTACTCGTTGCCCCCCTGGTCGAACACGGTGATCGCGGTCGTCAGGTTGTAGGTCGACGGGTCGGTGCGGTCGAAGGACTCGTTGCTGATGACCTGGGCATTGGCCGGCAGGTTCAGGCCAAGCTCGATGGCGGTGGTCTTGCGCGCGTCACCGGTGGTCGAGCGCGGCACGATCAGCTTGCGCAGGTTGCCCAGGTCGGCCTTGCCGCTGGAGTCCACCGCCGCGGCCATCAGGGACTGCCCGGCGGAGTTGACGACCGCAAACGAGTCGTTCAGCAGGAAGGTGCCGTTGCGGGTGTAGATGTCCTGCAGGCTGTCGGCCGACTTCAGCGGGAAGAAGCCGTCGCCGGTGATCGCGATGTCCAGCGAGTTGGCCGAGAACTGGATGTTGCCCTGGCTGAACTCCTGGCTCACCGACTTCAGCGACACGCCCTGGCCGACCACGGCCGAGGCACGCTGCAGCGGGGAGGTGGCGAAGATGTCGCCGAAGTCGGCGCGCGAACGCTTGAAGCCCGTGGTGCCGACGTTGGCGATGTTGTTGCTCGTGACGCTGAGCTGCGTCGTCGCGGCGTTCAGGCCGGTCAGCGAGGTGTAGAAGGACATGGTCGGTGCTCCTGCGGTCGGTGATCTGTTCTGTTCAGGCGGATGCCGCTCGTGCGTATTCGGTGGCGCGGCGCTCAGGGGGTGTTCGTCGTCTCGGCGTCTCAGCCTCTCGGCCTGTCAGCCGTCCACGCGCTTGACCTGCGACAGCGGCACGGTCGAGCCGTCGTCGAGCTCGAGCACCAGACCGTTGGCCGCGCTGCTGTAGGTGACGCTGCGCACGGTGGTGGGCGTCGTGATCGGCACCTGGGTCACCTTGCCGAAGGTGTCGATGCTCGCGTTGACCGTGTAGCGCCCGGCGGGCATGCGCTGGCCGGTCTGGTCGCTGCCGTTCCAGCGCACGACGACCTCACCGGGCTTCTGGCGGCCGAGCTGCTCGGTGTAGACGCTGCGCCCCAGCTCGTCGTAGACGTTCAGGCGCACCGAGCTGGCTCCCTCGGGGATGCTGATGACGCCGCTGATCGTGGCTCCGTCGACGAGCTGTGCCTTGCCGTCGGGAGCCGCCACCTTGCGCCCGATCAGGGCGGCACCCGAGAGGATGCGCTCGCTCTGCATCGAGCTCGTCATCGCGTCCAGCGAGTCCGCCATGCGCGTGGACGTCTCGAGCTGCGAGAACTGCGCGAGCTGGGCCACGAAGGCC
>Ga0164292_10001308_pt1 | contig 20020 bp, 14 predicted proteins | sample GEODES117metaG_FD_111486 | JGI IMG/M metagenome (GOLD analysis project Ga0164292, IMG submission 111486) | Eutrophic lake water microbial communities from Lake Mendota, Wisconsin, USA - GEODES117 metaG | ecosystem: Environmental > Aquatic > Freshwater > Lake | place: USA: Lake Mendota...
AGGTCCTGGAGGCCGCGATCGAGCTAGAGCCGCAGAACTCCTTTGCCCTGCGCAGTTTGGGGAGCCTGCTGGTGATCGCCGGGGCCCTGGCCGCCGGCATCGAACGCTTTCGCCAGGCGCTGGCGGTGGCACCGGATGACCTGGTCACCACCTTCAACCTGGCCCAGGCGTTGCTGGAGCTGGATCCAGGCGAGCACCGCGACAAGGCCGATCGGCTGCTGCTGCGCGTGATTGAGGCCCAGCCCTACGGCGAGCTGGCCAACAAGGCCAAGGACCTGCGGGGCAGCATCGCCAGTCGGGATCTGCGGGCCGAGCAGCCCGAGGGATTGCGGCAGGACGCCGTGAGCTACTGCCTCCAGGCCTTGCAGCTGTTCGAGGGGATGGATCAGCAGCGCTTCATGGCGGTGCTCAGCGAGGTGGCAGCCATGGGGCAGGGCGGGCTGCAGATCAACGAGCCGGGCACCTCCCGCAGACTCAAGACCCTGCCCGGAAGCTGGAGCGACCTGGCCCTGGCCTGCCTGATCCATGTGGGCATGAAACGGCTGATGCCTTATGAGGACTCAGGGCTAGGGATAGGGGTGGAGTACGAGGAGGCGGTGCGGTTACTAGGACAGTAAAAAAGTAACTATAGGCATCATGCCTAAAGAGCATCACTATGACCAGGGATAAAGTAATAGACCCCGCGTCACTCCCAATCGTTGAGACATTCCATTCTCTGCAGGGGGAGGGGGCTCACGCGGGGCGGAGTGCATTTTTCATCCGACTTGCTGGTTGCACCGTTGGTTGTGCTTGGTGCGACACGAAGCACTCTTGGCCAGAGGCAGCGCATCCCCAGCGGCCTCTACAAAAAGTGGTGTCAGAAGCCTGCCAATCGGCTAATCACGGAGCTGCCTTCGTAGTTCTCACCGGCGGAGAACCTTTGCATCATGATCTGGCTCCACTCACCATGGCGCTTCGAGAAGCGTTACCGCTTCCAATCCACCTGGTGACGAGCGGTATCGACTCCCTAACTGGGGACTTTGGTTGGATTACACTCTCTCCAAAGCGCCATGCTCCTCCACGGCAAGAAGTGCTAAATGTGAAGCTAGGCAGTAGCTATCTGAGGCGTCGTCGTACATAGGCACGGATTTGTTTGGCGTAGCGGCGTTGAACTCCCAGGCCCACCATCGCTTCGACATCAAGAGCAGCGACATCAGCGAAGGTATGCAGACCAGCCTCTTCGAGCCTCTTGATGGTGCCAGGCCCCACTGATTGGGTACTGCTTGAGCTGAGCATGCCTCGCACTCCACGCATTAGGGGGCCAAGTGCAGAGCAATACTTAATCCGTTCCATCAGATCGAAGGTTTGATGGCGGATGATTCGCAGCTGTTTCTTCACTCGCTGAACACGCTCACGATCGGCTTCGCAATGCTCGACGAGGTGGTGGTAAAAGGTTCGGAGCTCAAAAATCTGGGCCTGACCCGCAAGAAGCCACAACGCCGTGTCTCTCCAAGACTCCTGCATGCCCTCAAGCCCTGTGATTCCCCATCGTCGCTCTAAATCAACGACTGGGACACCGCGAGACCTCTCGTCCAAAAGGATCGCACCAAGCATCGCTAGGTATGAGTTCTTATGGTGTGAAGAAGCCATTTTGTCTCGGTGATTCGAACAGAGCCCGAGAGAGCCAAAGAGCTCATCAGATCTTGATGAGCCTTCAGCCCCATGAATCCACTCACGGAACAGGAGTGACTTGTCAAGGTGGATCCGACTCTCATGCCATCCGTCAATCTGCTCGGCCAGCTTTGAACTGAAACGCCTCAGCCCAGGTGACCTGTCACTCAGCAAAGTCATCACCAGCAGATGATCGAGGGCTGACCACTGAGACAGCATTCGATCCGTTGGATCCAACCACATCAAGTCGCGCACAAGCTGGCCAAGCCCTGAAACGTATCCCAGGGGTAACACTGAGCGAACCCCTCGGAGACCGAGCACGGTCAGGTGGTGATTCTGGTCCTCAGCGCAGTATGCCAGCACACGGGCAGGATCTTCTAACCAGCGAAGAGCAGGTTCTATTCGACGGGTGAGGGCAGGCCCTGCCAAGGAGTTGGCGAGGATCAAGTTCAAATCAGCCAAACTGAGACCCTTGTCTCCACAACGGCTCAAGCAAGAGGCAATGGCTTGTGCTGCTACACCAGAGTCGTCTTCTTGACCTGGAAAAGTTCGCTTCGTAAAAGCAGGGTCAAAGGCAGACCGTAAGGGCGGAAGATCTTGTGTTCGCAGAGCGTTAGCAAGCTCCAGTCCCGTCCAGGTATCACTGGCGCGAAGCATCACTACCGCATGCCCATCACGATCACCGCGGCCAGCACGCCCAACCATCTGGAGGATTTCGTCCGTGCCAAGGGCACCATGACCAAAGAATGTTGTGTCTCGCACGAAGACGTGGGTTGCGGGGAGGTTCACGCCCATCGCTAATGCAGACGTTGTCACAACGCAGCGAAGTCGACCATCTGAGAATCGATGACGAATTTCACCCCGTTGCTCTGCCGTCAACCCAGAGTGGTAGGCATCGGCAGGAATGCTGAGGGATTTCCGCACAAACGCAGCCAAGGCATTTGCTGATGCCCGCTTGTAGACGAAGATGAGAACAGAAGCACAGGGATCGCTGAGCGTTTCAGAAATCGACTGTGATAGGACCGTGTCTATATCCTCAGCCTCTTCCAGGCTCCACACATCAGTGCAGAGCGGAGGTGTTCGACAATTCTCTTGAACAAGATCACATGGCTTGAGCCACTCACTTAAGCGTTCTGGTTGACCAGCCGTAGCCGTCAACAGAATGAGTCGAGGTGGTAACTTCGAGCTTAGAAGTGTCGCTATCAATAGCTCAAGCGTTGGGCCTCGGCGAGGTGAACCGATCAAGTGCGCTTCGTCGACAACGACACAGCCAATGGAATCCACCCAGGCCTGGTTGGCTGGATTACGAAGAATGGCCTCAAACCGCTCAGGTGTGGCGATGACCATTTCGCCACGATCAGGGGCAGGATCATGGAAAGTGGAGTTTTCAAGTCGGTAATCACCCGTTGTCAGGCATAGGTTGACTTTCCTTAGCGAAGCACTCAGAGTTAAAAGCAGTTCAGTGAGTTCGTCGGCTTTCTCCTGGGCGAGAGAGCGTAGCGGCTCGAGTAGTACGGCACGCTTGCCCGCCAGGAGTGCCTCAAACAAGGCAAGATGTCCGATCAGGGATTTCCCACTGTTCGTTGGAGCACAGACGACCATGTGACGCCTGCTATCCAGCATTCGGAACTGAAGAAGGGCTTTGCCTTGAACAGGGCGAAGCGGTCTCCCCTTCGTGCAGGCATCAACGATCGGTTTCCATTCTCGTGGAATGCGCACCACCTTTTGTTTTGACAAAACCGATGATGTAGCCGCACCGGTGGTTCCTGCACTGAACCGCTTCATCGGTCTTCCAGAAGTCTGCGGAACGCGGGATAGAGCAGGCGAAACTCATCTGCTGAGAGATCCTTAAGATGGGTGGCGACCCATTGGCGCTGCTCTGCTTCGGCGATTGGATCGGCTGAAAGGAAGATGGGATCTCTGGTGAGATCTGTGCCCAAGGGGAGTCCGAAGTAATTGCTTAGCGAGATAAGCGTGGGCTTGTTCGGAGCAAATGACCCGTTCAGCCAACGGGAGACAGTGGTGGGATCGATACTGAGAGCTTCAGCCAGAAGCTTCTTGCCACCACGCTCCAGGCTGTCGATCAGATACGTCAGATTTTCACGAAGGATGTCGCAGCGTTCCGTGACCAAGTCTCGGTAGCGGAGGTCCTGTTCGTCAGCGTTCATCCCGAACAGGCCTGAGAGTTCGCTGACTTCCTCATACCCAAGGCGGCTGTCGTCAAGGTGACCCCGCACAAGCTGCTTGATTCGAGTGGCCGACCAACTGAGCCGAGCCTCCAGCCAGGAGCCCCACTGATCTCGTGGAATCTGCTGCTTCCACAGCAGGAAGCGGGTGTTCCGGGCGAGCAAACCGCTCTCGGCGCGATCCACGCCATGTTCTCGGGCACTTTCTTGGCGTTGGAGTGGTTCACGCATACTAGGCTAGTGGACAGTCGGCGTGAGAGGCATTCGATGCGAAGGACTGCGATGATCTCGGAACCAGCGGCCCACCTGAATCCGGCCCAGCAGGAGGTCGTAGACCGGGATCTGCTCGGCAGCGGATTCAGCTGCGTGCTTCAGCTTCCTACTGGAGCCGGCAAAACCTGGCTGGCCGAGAGGGCAATCGCCGAAACCATCGAGCGGGGTGGGCGTGCCATCTACCTCACCCCCCTTCGTGCCTTGGCCAATGAGCTTCTCGAACGATGGAGGCGGAGCTTCTCCGGGCATGAGATCGGTGTGTTTACAGGGGAGTACGGAGGGAGGCAGCGGTACCCGGTCCCCTTTGAGCGCGCCAGCGTGCTGATCATGACGCCGGAACGGCTGGACGCTTGCACGCGCCACTGGAGGAGTCATTGGGCCTGGATCCCCGCAGTTGACCTGATCGTGGCCGATGAGTTCCACCTGCTCGGGGATCCAAGCCGTGGTGCACGGCTCGAGGGCGCGCTGTCTCGTATCCGTCGATTGAACCCCCATGCGCGCATCGTGGGTCTGTCTGCCACCTTGGGCAATGCTGATGAGCTGGCTGACTGGCTTGGGGGTGTCAGCTATCGGAATGACTGGCGACCATTGCCCCTGGAATGGAAGGTTGTCAGCTTTCAGAAAGCCACCGACAAGCCGGGGCTCCTCGAGGAGCAGGTGCGTCAATGCGTAGCCGCTGGTGGACAGAGCCTTGTGTTCGTGCAGAGTCGCCGGCGAGCTGAACACCTTTCGGAACACCTGCGTCAAGGGGGGCTGAACGCAAGACACCACCATGCTGGCTTGCAAACCGAAGTGCGGCATGAGGTCGAGGGACGTTTCCGAGCAAAATGCCTCCAGGTGCTCGTAGCTACAAGCACCCTGGAAATGGGTCTCAACCTTCCAGCGAGGCAGGTCGTGCTGTACGACCTCCAGGGGTTTGACGGACACGACTTTGTCCCGTTGGATGTGAACACGGTTTGGCAGCGTGCCGGTCGTGCGGGTCGTCGAGGATTCGACGAGCAAGGGGAGGTGGTGCTCCTTGCTCCGAGCTGGGACCGGGGCGCAAGCCACTACCTGGGTGGAAAGTTTGAGCGGATCATGTCAGGGCTGCGTCGAGAGGCTGCGGTCTCTGAGCAGATTCTCGCCGAAGTGGCAAGTGGGATGGCACGTACCCGCATCCAGCTTGATCGGGTCTTCACTGGGAGCCTTGCTCACCATCAACGGGCCCTTCCAAAGATCAGCTTTCTGATCGACAAGATGCTGAGTTCGCGGATGCTCAGCGAGATCCCGAACGAGGGGGGGGACAAGCTCACGCTGCGGGCAACACGGCTCGGACGCATTGCCGTTCGCCAGATGCTGAGCCCTGACACCGTACTGCGGCTATCTGAAGCTCTGTTGGGAGAAGACCGGGATCAGTTGACTCTGTTTGATCTCCTGCTGCTCTGTACAGACACACCTGACTGCGAGCCGTTGATCCCGGCCGATTTCGAAGACCTCGAGATGTTGGCAGGCTCACTATCGGCAGAACCTTCAACGCTTGTTTCGAGAGACAAGGGAGGTAGGCCGGCCCATTTTCAATGCAAGGGGCGTCGCTTGCTGTCGTGCGTGAAGACAGCACTCGTGGCCCGGGCATGGACACGAAGCGGAGATGCTGAATCTGTCGCCAAGGAATATGGCTGCTACACCTTCGAGATTCGACGCCTCTCCGAAAGCCTGGAACGCATTTTGACGGCGGGCACTGCGGTCATCACCCCACCGAAGGATGACGATGACGAGGAGAAGCAGAGCATCCCGCTTGAGGAGGAAGCAACGCTGCAGGAGCGTGTGCGCGCCTTGGCAAGCATGGTGGCTCACGGTATCGATGAGGAAGCCGTCACGCTCACTTTTCTGCCCGGGGTTGGTGGCACCCTGGCGCGGAGGCTTCATGAGGTTGGCATCAACAGCATTGACGACCTCTGCATCGCCGAGCCCGACGAAGTTGCCATGGTCCGAGGGGTATCCCTCGATCGAGCCAAGAAATGGATTGATGCGGCAACTGAAATGATCAAGACACGTTCGGCCTTCGCATTCCGGGAAATGAGATCGGAAGAATACGTAGAGTCGTCAGGTGCTAACTGGCCTTCAAGCGTTGATCCCTATCGGTTCCGGAGATCTCTTGAGCTCAAGGTCTCACTTCAGCGTCGGTATCAGTACGAGGTGAGTGGAGGTCTTGAACCACACCGGATCATCGCTCATCCCGAAAGACCAATCCAATGCGACTGTGCCGACTTTGCGAAAGGGAACCACTGCAAGCACCTGCTTGCGGTGCGGCTCCACAGAAAGGAACCTGATCTCTTGGAGCTCCGCGAGCGTATCAAAAACACTCCAGACACCACAAAGGGACTTGATCTTTTCCAACTCTGGTTTGAGGGGCACTGACCATGGGAATCGAATCCAGAGCACCTGCCCAGATCCAAACAGCTCACGGTTGCGTTCCGTTTCCGGCCTACGTACCAGTGACCACATTCGGGAACAAGTACCCGTTAGATGACTTGGTTCGCCCCTATCTTCGCCGTCTGGCGCCAGCCGTAATGGTGAGCCTGCACTACGCGAGACAGATGAAGGAGCGGCCAAATCTGCCCTTGATGATTGATTCAGGTGGGTTTGCGTCTCTTTTCAAAGACGCCAGAGTGCGGATGCGAGGAGGACTGGGCATCCTCGAACGGGTGATGGAAGAAGGCACGGAGACACTTCATCCCAGGGAGGTGCTTGAGTTCCAAGAGGCGCACGCGGACATCGCCTTCACTCTTGACTTTCCGATCCCCCCCTCTATGGCCAATCGGGAAGCCAAGCGAAGGCTTGCCCTGACAATCGCCAATGCACTCTGGGCCCTCGAGAACCGTCGTCGACGTGATCTCGTGCTTTACGCCTGCGTGCAGGGATGGGATGTTGACAGTTACCGGAACTGCGCTGAAGCGCTTGCACCACATGAGTTCGACGGATACGCGATCGGAGGCCTGATTCCTCGCATGCATGATCGGAAGCACCTGTTCGCCATCGTGGATGCAGTCCGGGAGACAGTGGCCGACCGTTCACTACACGTCTTCGGAATCGGACAACCGGAAATTGTCGAGCAGCTTTATAAGCGGGGGGTGCAGTCCGTCGATTCCAGCTCCTACGTCAAGCTTGCTGCTGACGGAAAACTTTGGGGTGCCAAGAACTCTGCCCTCATCGAGCCGTCTCCCGTTGAGAGACTCCATATGGCTCTCTGTAATCTTGCTACGGCAAGCAGAATGAGCATGCCGCTTTCCAGTTCAGGCATGTACTTTCATACTGGACTGGTAGGAGCGTAAAGTGCTATCCATTACGTATCCTTTACGCCTGGTAGTCGAGGTTCAGTGTCACCATGCTTGGAGGAGTATTGGGAATGATAGTTGGGGCAATACGTTCGGGAGTCACATACCACACACGTGCTCTCCTCGTTTGAGTTCCTTGTCCAGGATTGGATCACGCTACCTCCATTGGCTTCTCTCCCTCGGCAAGTCTCGATCTCCTGAACCACTCCGTCAAAGGCTTCAAGTGCTACTTTGATTGATTCTGGTGAAATCGGCACGACGCGAAGTGCCCGTGAGAGACGATATCCGAAGGAAAGTGTAGGTAGGCTTTTATCGCGGGTCTTCCAATTCCTCATGGCAAGCTCATCCGCTGAACCTGGCGGAGGTGGCACGTCAGTAGTACCGCTGGCGATTTCGGCCTTGAGACGCTCCAGGTCGCCTCGTGTAGGAGAAAGTTCATTGATATAGAGCAAGACGCCTCCAGCAACATGCAAGGCATCCGGCTGCACACGCCGGAGCTCACCATAGGTTTGGATCTGCCACTGATACTGCGTCCATAAGGATCCAGAACCTGCTGAACTCACAGGTGGGCGTCGCATACCCTTGTAATCAACAATGATTTCGAACTTTCCAGGAAGCCCTTCCCCAAGAGCTTGATTTAGGTAGCTGACGATCGGATTCCTGGCAAATGCGGGATCATCAATCTCGACATGAGTGACCACATCGACAACACCGACAACCTCGTAGCGGTCAGCAGTTCGGAATTGAATTTGAGGGTCTATCTCGGGTAGGAGTCTGGCGCCAGTCAGGCGCACCTCAGCTCTATGAATGAGAGGAAACAAGAGGGGCCCGAGCTCTTGAATTGCTGTCTCGCCGCGACGGGAGCCAAGTCGTTCAACCTCACCATTCCAGGCATACAGACCTCTTGCTTCTAGTCGCTTCTTGATCAGTTCCTGAATGTCCTGCAATTCTGCCTGAGGCCACGGAGGTAGGGAGGGGAATCCATTTTCGATAGAGTCCTTGTAACGTCGGAAGGCTTCTTCAAGTAATCCATGGATGTACTCACCAAACCATTGCTGAACTGGGCGGGATGGAGGCAGTTTGCCAAGCCGGCTGTAACGGTACTGAAGGCCGCAGCGAAGGTAACCGAGTAGGTCTCCGGTGAGGCTGTACGACGGCAATGAATAGACCTTCGGCCTGATGGAAAGGGTCATGACAGATCAGATGTCCTGGTATGGAAGATTCCCTGCCCATTGGCAGACTCCGTCTCTATCCCAGCCTGTCGCCACATTCGGAACACGCCCCCCCGGCCGAGTTGGGGTCACGCCCACAAGGAGGAGAACATCCTGAGGGCGGGAGAAGGCGACGAAAAACTGGCGATAGAGGTCATCAAATGCTCGATTGACCACTGAACGTGTTGGTACGCCAAGTGCGGAGTTCTGACGGAGCAAATTCTCCATCCTGTGGGCCGGTGATCCGGCGTCTGGATGCCGCTTGAACTTTGGAGACCTTAAGTCTTTAAAATCTGAGCCGACGTCAACGATGGTCAGTGGAAATTCAAGACCTTTAGACTGATGAATTGAGAGAACAGAAAGTCGATTTCTAGGGAACGACTCCATCAAGTCTTCATTAACGCCAGCTATCCCTTCTGCAATAGGTCCCAGGAAGTCTCGTAGGAGTTCCTTGACAGAGGCATCTGAGAGGCCTGCATTCGAGGGGTCTGTAACAACTCGGCCGTCAAACTTGCCAACCTGAGCGCAAGCACCAAGTTGACGGGTGAAGACCTCGAGGTAGACCTGCCCCTCCGGGTCATCATGAAGTTCCGGGAAGTAATGAACGAGGCCGTAAACCAGCTCAATTACTGAAGCACTACCAGGCCATCGATATCCAACCCTTGCAGGGTCTCGGTTCGCCCAACCTTGCGCATAGGCCAAAAGACCTGAAGGTGCCGATGGATCCTGGGTATAATCGATGGCTCGTTGTCTCCAAAGAGTGAAAACCTGTTGAGCGTCACGGGAGATCCCGTTGGTCTGCCCTTGGATAACACCCCCAGGGTCAAGAGCTTCCAACAGCAAGCCTCCAAAGCATTCGACGACATCGATTGTTGCAATCTCTTCTCCTCGCGGATTAAAGACTTCGATTGGTGGATTCAGCGTAGAAAGCTCTTGGCGTAGAAGTAAGGGAAGCCGTGGCCTGTCGGATGCGGAGTACTCAGCCGGGCTGCTGCAAAGCAATGCACAGTCCCCAACATTGCCGCCAGTGGGGTCGGATACGACGCGTCCTCCAGGGACTGCTCTGCCAGTGCCACGAAATACGTCATGGATGAAGGCAGCAAGATCCGCAGCAAGCAGGTCAAGAGTTTCACGGAACATTCCCAGTACAGGGATCCCCTCTAGAGCCTGAGGGCCATGGGCCAAGGGTGGCTTACCAGCAACGCGTACGGCCTGATAGCTTGCATCCAGAGTTGCGTAATCATTTACGAAGGAAATAATGCTCTTGCTTGATCTATAGTTATTGGCGAGAAAAACCTGCTCTGGCACTTGGCCAAAACGTTCCTCGTAGCGAGTAGGGAAATCTCGGAAGAGGTCAACTGTTGCGCCACGAAAACGATAGAGGCTTTGGTCATCATCTCCGACAACAGTGAGAGCCCCACTACAGGCGGCTGCAAGCTCAAAGTAAAGCTCCTCCTGGAGGAGGTTGGTATCCTGATACTCGTCGACGAGAACAACCTGTAGCTGATCTGTGAATTCGGAGAGTTGACCACGCTTCAGACGTTGTAGAACTTCGTTCTCCAGCATAGAGAAGTCAACTAAGCCCGCAGATGCCAAGGCTGACTCATAGGCGCTGTGCGCTTCTTCTAGCTTTGCCCTGGCAAGCTGTTCGACTGGTGGGCCTAGGGTTGCGAAGCTGTGCCAATCGACTTGATCCTGAAATCTCCTTTCCCAGATCTGCTTAAGAATTGTCGATTTGGTGCCGGCGTGGAAGTTGTACCTACTGCCCGTATCCGAATGGATGTCAAGGAGGAATGCATCCAGATCGTTATTCTGATATCGGCCATCGCCGAACATGCCTTCTCGGAGCATGAGGGTCTTACTGACAAAATCATCGACAAGCACTGGTGGTTGCGTGCCAGGTGCTCGAAACTCACGAAGGAGTTGCTCACAGAGGCTGTCGACGGTTCCAGTGCGGATCTGATTGATATCGATGGATTCGAGAAACGCAGCTTGAGCTGGTGAGAGAGCTGGATCTTGTCTTAACGCATCAATGATCCGAAATCCCCAACCCAGAATTCGGGAGCGCAACTCTTCGGCTGCTTTCTTCGTAAAAGTAGTTGCAAGAATTCCACGGGGAGTAATCCCGTCGACGAGAACCAACTTCAGAATTCGAAGTGTGATACTGGCTGTTTTACCTGTTCCTGGCCCGGCTACAATGAAGACGCCGGCATTTGCAGAAGCATCGACAGCTTGAGATTGTTGGGCATCCGGTGGAGGACGGAAGCTAGAGACTGCCTGGATCAGACCTGCAACAGTGAGCATCTTAGACAATCCCCATAACAGGCTGAGCCATCTGCTTTTGGAATCTTTTACTTGACATACACGGATTGGTCATCTCTCCAATCCATCATGTGTATCACGGCGTAGCTCTTCCAATACTTCGTCAACAGTCCAGATCTCCTTGTGGGCAATGCCAGTTTGTAATTCTTCCAATGCCTCTCTCCCAAGATCGCCGTCAAAAAGAAGTATTGAAAGAACCTCACGTTCTTCGATGTGAGCTGCCCTATTAAGTTCTCCAATCCGATCGTAGATCTCCTTTGACTTGTCTCCCCAGTGGTTCGCTGTTACTGTTTTTACTTCACCACAAACGAGACACTCCCCATCAAGACTAGCCATCGCCCACTGGCGGCGTCCACCTGCATCGCCTAGCACCACCGATGCCGAAACACTACGCCTAGTTGGCCACCCGAACCAACGAACACCTGGAAAACGTTTGGTTAGATATTGTGACAGAACCTCATTAAGTGGATTGTGACTCGGATTTGTTGTAAGTGTATTATAATAATCAGCAAGCCAAGAGCATGGCTCTGAGATTGAGAATAATCTGGGCCTTTCGCGCTTCGCAAGATTCTCCAAGTCTCCAGTTGAAATGGATTGCAGATAGCCAAGAGTTTCAGTTAGTAGTTCTTCTACCTCTATGATGAACGGACTGATCGCACGAAAGAGAGCAATGGCATCAGGGATTGAGGGGACATCAACTCGTCGCGATGTAAAGTCTGATCTTATCTTGCGTAGATTTGCCGCTGTTGCGAGAGCGCACACAGCAAGTGACCAGAGAGGACACATACGCGCACTGTCTGCTGCCGGATGCCAAGTCTCGGGCTGCGTTAGTATCGCTGTAAGCATAGCTTCTGAGAAGCACTCCAGTTTCCTATCATGGAGCGATTCAATCAGCCTGGGAAGGCCCTCAACTAAAGCAGCAGAGATCTGGCGGTAGTTCCCGGCGCACTGATCGAATGTTCCACCTCTAAAGACACTACTTGGTGAACGTGTGCGTTCTCTATGCGCTCCTAAAATCCAGCTTAGATCTTCTGATGTCAAGTGTTCCCATTTATCGAAGTCTGGAAGATGGGGAGCATATCTGCCATCCTGCTCTATCGCTTGGCGTGGATGGAAGCGAACTATTACGTCTCTGCGGATAGAAGTGGTTACACTCAAACTCCCCATATCAAGAAAATATGCCCGTAAAGCAAAGTCTTGCACGAGCGTACCAGAAGCTAAATTTCGACTTGCTCTCCATGCATTGATTTCCTCTGGTCTAAAAAGAGAAAGAATGCTAAGGGGCTGTCGGTATCTTGTCGATACCTGTGCTATCGGGATCCTTGACGCCGAAATTCTCACAAGCTGTTGCTGATTAGCATTGCGGGGAGCTTTAAGTGCAGCTTCTATCTCTGAAAGAAGAAGCATGGAGTTGCTGTCAAGCACTTCCAACTTCACCTCCCGCTCTACATGCTCACGTGCATCAGTATGGCCACCTTCCCATCTATTCAGATATCTCTGATAAGCAGACTCAATCAAGGCCTGCCAATCGCACCCTGGTATCCTGGGCAAGAAGATCATTGGAGAGCACTGAGTATTCATATCACTCAGCAACTTTTCTTTCCATCCATTGGCCGCTCCATACAAAACTGTAATCACTCTAAAATCTTTCTCAAAGCTTGAAGGGTATAGCTCGGCCGCTCTAAGTACTTCAAGATATTCAGTGCGCGTACGGTAATACTTGGAGTCTGAGTTCCTGGCATTCTCCCAGTAGGCAACAATAACGATGGCTCGCACTTTATTCTGAGGCGAGATCAAAACGGCATCAGGCTCCACCGGAGATGCGAAAGGAAGCTTGCGTGCTATTTGATCCGGTGATACTGCATCTAAATGAGTGAGCAGCCCTCTGAGATGTCCTTCACAGGCATGGCCAACATGCTTTCCACGCGCTCGTTCATTGATTTTGCGCTTTTGAGGCATCAGCTGTCTTGGACCTTACTGTCATAGCTTCTAACTTGTACTGGGAGTGCAGTATCCCGCAGACTTGATGACATAACGACTTGCCCACGGCCTAGAACTTGTAGTTCCTGGGCAAAGCCACCGATATCTGTAGAGGCGACCCGCACAGCTTCTCGACGTTCGTCTGCGTTACCTAGTGCCATCGTCAGCTGCGTGTTCACCTGTGTCAAAATCCCTCGATCGATCTCCGAAACCTGTTGGCTTACCAATCCCAACCCAATGCCAAATTTTCGACCTTGACGGCTGATATCACGGAAGACACTTCCAAACTTCATTCTCGCAGGATTCAGAACACTCGGCGCTTCTTCAACAAGAACATGCACGATTGGCAATTCATCGGGTGATCGTACTCTTGTATCGTCAAGATACGGAATATCATTGGCTTCAATCCGCTCCCATAGAGATTCAGCGAGGAACCGCTGCCCGACGCGTCCGTTCTCGTCATCTACTCCGAGAACTCCAAGCAGCTCATGCCGCAGGCGTTCTGGGGTATCGGCAAGGCGGAGTGCTCTGCGCATAGCAAACAGTGTACGGGCCACAATCGTGTTCAGCAGAAACTGCTCGAGTTCGCCCAGGAGGGTCGTGTCGACAATCAGCAGCCGCCCACGCTCGAGCGAGGCCAGGATGTCAGGCAATGTGGACTGGTACGGCAGACCAGCGTCTGGATCAAAGCGGCTCACCAGGCGAGTGGCCCCATGAGCGAGGAAACCCATCCGCCGTTCCACCGCTGCAATGGTTCCCGGTAGGAACTGTGCTCCCCCCTCTCCTCCGTTGGGGTCATCCACGTCCCCCGTAAGTAGCCGCCCGATCCACCGTTCCCCATGCTCACCAAATAGCTGCCTTGCGAATGCCACCTGCTGTTCGGAGAAGTCCATGATGCTCACAACATCATCGGGGGTGATATCAGCTCTCGACAGTGTTACCCGGGCCTCGAGCGGACCCTCAAGGACATCGCGAGAGGTCAGGTAGTAGAAAGGGGCTGCTAGCTCTTCTATTTCGCCCTCAGACAGAGCAGTGACTAGCCCTCTGATGCCATCAGCCCCTCCCGTATTGGAGTGCCATGTACGAAATTCATCGTGTGGGTCAATCGCAAAGATGGATGCTCGTCTTTCGTTCAGTTGACCCCGGTTCACCTCCAAGTTGTGGCGAAGCACTTCGTGGAGCAGGGTCATGATCAGGTTGCTCTTCCCACAGCCTGTCCTGCCAAACACAGCCAGGTGATGTGCCAACGCAGCAATGGGTAGATAGACCGGTACTGATGTCAGAGCGTCCTCTCCAGCAAGTAGATTCCCGATATGGAGGCCAGCTGAACCCAGTTGAGACCTGAGGAGTTCGCCAACGACGTGGCCACATGCATCACGACTTGGATCAACTCGGAACACATCCGTTAGGTGTTGTGGCAAGCGTCTAGGCCGGTAGAAAAGCCAGACGTCTTGATCCTGAACGTGCTGTGCATAGCCCAGAATCAAACCTCGTAGCTCCACCAGCTGCTCTTCAGCCAGGTTTTCCGAAAAGTAGGAGTCGGGCATCGTCAACTTGTTGCGCGCGACGTCGCCGATGTCGATCGTGCGATTCAGGACATTGGCATACTCGGTTGCCCGGAATACATAGAAACGGTCTGGTCCTCGCCGACATGGCAATAAGAATAGATCCCCAATCGCCACATCAGAGTTTTGAGCGATTACGGTGAGCTGCGTTGTGCTGCTTTCAGCTAAGACGCCAAACCGTTGGCCAAGAGTCCCTACAAGTTGCTCGAGTGATGCCATACTTCCTCCTATCGATGCCCGGTCATTTGAGACGGGTCACGAAAGGCATTTCGCGAAATGCCTGCTTGGACGGCTGATTCAACAAGTTGTTGTCGCAAAACTGCGCGCTCGTGCTCGGTAAGAGACGCACGATCGTGCGCGGCCTTGATGGGATAGGGATACCCATAGGCACGCTGATCGTGGCTCACGTAGTCGAGAGAAGCAAACAGCTCTTGCTCGTTCTTCTCGATGTCGTCTGTGGCGATTGCGGATTGCCAGTACTGCTGATCAAGGTCGAGCCGCATGACCGGTGTCTTGCGGTGGAAGCGAACCAAGTAGCTCACCGCTCCCGTGGGCGGAACCTGCGGTCCATCATCTGGGAACAGACTCCAGTCGTCGAGCTGTTTCGTGGGTACTCTTACGAACCAGTGTTCTGGTTCATTGATTCCCAGAGCGGCCTTTGCTGCATCCTCAATCCTGATCCCAGTGGGTAAGCCACTCGACTTTGAGAGCGAAGCGAAGACTACCCCCCGATCCCGTGCTCGAACGCAGCAATAGCGGCGGAGGTGCTCAAAGAACAGGCTCTGCTTCGAGCGGCCCGCAAGCGGGAGCGACATCGTGCCATCGGTAAGCACAAGCGTCCCTTTGGGTGCCGATTCGATCAACCTCAGCGCAGCTGCAAGCTCTGCCGTGGTTCGCAATTGAATGCCCAGATTTCCAGCGTCATGGGCTGGAGGGATGATTAGTGAGTTAATCCTGCGCTTCTCCACACCTGAAGAGCCCAGATCGGCATAGTCAGAATGTTGAAGTACATCCTCCACCGATGTCCCAACCAGTTGCTCGAACGAAGCCAACAACGCACTCTGACGCTGCTGGTGGCTAGATGTCAACCAGGTGAATTCCACCAACGGACCTGTATCGTGGTCGAGTTCCTTAAGGCCACTCACAGGGTCCGACTGGTAAAGAGCTCCTGCCGCCACGCTCACGTACACGAAGGAGTCGGCATAGGAAATCGCAGGAAAGTCGCCCGTACCATCAACACCACCGCAGTGTCCCGTCCAACGTGTTGTGTGACTGAAGCGACGAATCGCTGAGGCAAGGCGTTCTTGAATATCGATATTGCTCTGGTGCGAATCCCAATCAGCCATGGATTGGGCAACGGAAGCAAGTTGAAGCTGTACCGTCTTACGGAGGTGCACATCAAACCGCATGCGACAGCTCCCTTGGTTCGCCAAATAGGTTGAGCTGGTCCTGTTTGCGTTTGAAGCTCACAGCCTCACCAGCCAATACTTTCTGAAGCAAGCGATAAAACACATAGGTATTGTGAAAGCCTCTGCGCCGGTTACGGTTGTTGCCTCTAAAGATCACTACCTCAATTCCATCGCGTCTGCAGATATCGCAGGGGCATGTCTTCCAAGGAGCCGCCTCAAGTGTTTCTCGAATTAGGTCCCTGGTTGGATCTCGGTCTGGTGTAATCAGTCGGTCATACTCTTCTACTGCGTCAAGGACTTCTTCGATCTTTTTCCTGCCAGCGTCGAACTCATGCAGCGCATGAAGGGATATCCGTTCCAGCTTCTCAACTTCTGAGGAGCTTGCTCGTCGCTCTGTGACCATTCGTTTGGCACGAAAACTCTTGTTGGCCTCTGGAATGCGTATAGCAGTGAAGAATTTGCCCTCAATGCTGAGATAGTTCTGACCTGTGCCCATCCATGCCCTTCTGAGCAGCGATGCGCTATCAACTGAGCTGACTCCAAGATCAGAAAATGTTTTCATTGCGTCTATTCTTGCAAGACCAAAGAGATGGATCTTGACATTGGATGGCACCACCTCGTGCACCGCCGTCAGCAGTTCCAGGACATCCTTTGTTGATGACCGTACAAGGCCACCAATGCCTATGTACTGATAGCCCATTGCCACATAATCTTTCGCTGCCGCTGCATAGCTTTTGGGGTCCCAACCTTGAACGGCGCCAATCGGAGTCCAGGGAAGCTTTGCTTTCTTGTGTTCTTTCAGAAACTCATCAGCATTGGCAATGGTCAGTCCATATCGCTCCTGTTTGACTGATTCTGTTGCAGAAACGATGAGATGGTCAATGGAAACACCCATGTCAAAGTCAAGGCGGGTGTAGTAATCAAGAATTTCATCCGTGCTGTAAGGGGGGACTGTCTCTTGTATGTAGCCAAAGGCGCCACAGTCTCCCATGATGGGGAACTCGCGAGGTACCCGTAGATAGCGATGCACGCCAAGTCGATTGATACGCTCTCTTTTCTTCTTGCTTTTCTCCGCTACCACTTTTGAGATCAGGATTCCGTCATAGTTGGGTTCTGGATAAAGCTGATGTGCATAGACCTCGTTTGACCAGTCACCACCTCCCCCTGAGTGGATGTCGTTTTCAAAGTCGAAGTCTCCGTCGACTAGATCATCCCATTCTGGGATGAAGTAGTTGAGCTTTTCTCTGTGAGGCTTGTGGTGCCACGTACTTGGTAGTGAAATAACTCGATCAACGTCAGGGTTTGCAGTAGCGGCTATTCGTCCAGTACTTCTAGGTGTCACTTTGTTGTTGCGTGAGATCTCGTCTAGAGGCTCATCGGCATTCACCAGTTGCATAGGGGTGAATGTTGAGGCTGCGAGGCCACACAGGATCTGAGCAGCCATTTCACCTTTTAATGCAACCAAACCGCATGAAAAACGTTTGGCTTCAGCATTTGTGAGAACAACTACTTTCAGATTCGCAATTCTTGGGATTCTGCCAGCAGCATTCTTCCCACACAACAGAAGAGTCGGGCCTCCTACTCTTTCGATCTCATTAAGTCGGCAGGCCTTGAGGTAAGAGTCACCCAGGAGGACAAGCCCCATGTCATAGGGTTGATCAAGACTTCTCCGCAAAGACGCAGCCACTTGCAGTTGGGATGCCCATGACTCCAGCTCCTTAGATTTCATTCCTTGAAAGGTGGCCTCATACGGGGCAATCTCCTTGTCTGCCGACACCAGTCCGTATCCTGCCGAGAGGATCTGAAGATTTAGACTCGAGCCTGCTCCATTCGACGGGTATTTAGATCTAAATGCTTCTACCCCTCGCATGAGCCGAAGATGCTGCTGGCCGCTATAGAGCTTCTCGGCACCAACGAGATTCTCTCCGAGCTCTGCTTCCCGCATCCGCACATGTTCCGGACCAGCTTGGAAGTCAGCCAGGGTTAGCTGACTGCTGTGGGAGACTGTCTTTTCACCAGTGCATGATGTGATAACAACTACTTTCATCGCTCGACTCCTTCCTGTTCGGGCCCGTAGTAGATGCATCCACTAGTGCATGTCTCAAATGTTTCTACGCGGCTCAAAAGAGGCAGGTCTGGTTTTACTTTATCCCAGATCCAAGCCGCTAGATTTTCACAAGTAGGATTTTCTAGCCCCTCTAGTTCATTGAGGTAGTGGTGGTCAAGTTGTTCGTGGTATGGCCTGAATGCTCTTTTTATGTCAGCAAAGTCCTGAACCCAGCCGGAATCATGACCTATTGGCCCCTTCACATAAAGACGCACTTTGAAAGAGTGGCCATGCAGTCGCCTGCATTTGTGCCCTTCCGGGGCATTTGGGATTAGGTGCGCTGCTTCAAAGGTGAAGTCTTTAAATATTTCCATGCTATCGGAAGCGAGGATTAAGAATATTGTCAGTACGCCAAATGTTCAAAATCTTGAAAGTTCCTGTACTGGGATATGCACGTGATTGCACCTGGCTATCGAGGTCGCTACCTCCGTGCTCTGTGCTCTCGCGAAGATCTGTCACTAGGCAATTGATAATGACAGCACGTTAGCCGTTGAGGCTCTGGTCTGCATCCTGGCCCAGCCCCTCTAAGGGGCCACGCTCCATAAGACAGTGAGTGTTTGTGTGGCTCCTGCCCGGTTGTTGAGCAGGTTCCGCCAGCCCAGCTATGCCACGGCTGCGGCTCACTGGCCTCGATGGCCTCCTTCTACGAGCCACCGCGGCGCAGCTGCAGATCAGCCCGATTGCAGTGCAGCGGGCCCGGAAAAAGGCCCTTGCCGCCCTGCGCCAGCAGCTGGTGGGGGCGGGCTGAGGCCCCCCCCCACCCACGTGGCTCCTGCCAGGTCCGTGGCAAAAGCCAGAGGAACCGCCGCCCTCTGGCTTCATGAACCCCCTGCTGCGGCTGCTCGGAGCGGCCGCGTCAAACGGTTTGCTCACCGGCCAGATCGTTTTCTCGACCGCGTTTGTCGGCGCCTGTGAGCTGCCCAACTGGATACAGGCCCCCCGCGAGGTAAATGCCTGCCTGGAGCGCTGGATGACGGTCAGCGCACTGTTCTTCCCCTCCGGCATGCAGACCGCCATCTCCAAGACCCAGCCAGCGCTGCCCCCGGGCCGGCGGGGGGTGTTCCGATGAGCCGTCCCATCCGTGCAGCCGACTACGTCGAGCACTTCGATCCCGATCTGTCGCACCACCGAGGCTCGCTCCCCCAAGCACTGCTCGCAGCCCTTGGGTGGGGGTAGCGCCGGGTTTCCGCAGTCTGCGCGGCCGCACAAGGGCTGACGCAAGCTGGCCCCCCTTAAGGCGTAAGACCCCGGGCATTGGTGGTAGTAGCAACCCTCTGGCCAGCCCTTGCTGCTGGCCGCCCTGCGACGCGGGTCCTGCGCTATGCCCCCGTGCCTGCAACTCGAACTCGTAAGGCTCCAACCACCACCTCAACAGTCCGCCTTGTTGAATCCTTGATCTCCCTGATGGAGGCCGGGACGACACCTTGGCGGCGGGAATGGGACGCCAGCACCGGTGGGCACCACTTAAACCTCCTCACCGGGCACCGCTACCGGGGCTCTAACCCGGTCCTGCTCACGCTGGGGATGCAGCTGCGGGGTTCGGATTCTCTGGCCCCAGGTCCCCAAAGGGTCGGACATGCCGGACTCAGAACCTTCACAAGAACCCGAAAACGGTGACTCGCTGCGGGTCAGCTACCGGCCGCACCCCCTCCAGCAATGCGCGATGCCGGTTTCGAACCAGCGACATCCTGCTTGTAAGGCAGGCGCTCTACCGCTGAGCTAATCGCGCGTGTCACCATTCTGCCTTCCAGGGGGGCGCCATGGCCAGCGGCCGCAGCCACGACCAAGCCACCCGGCGTCTGGCCCTGCCCTTTGGCCTGTTGTGGGCGCCCTGGCTGGGGCTGGTGGGGGTGGCGGTGGCAGCGGGGGCATTTTTGATCGGGGGCCTGTGGCTTTCCCCCGACCTGGACACCCGCTCCCGCGCCACCAATCGCTGGGGGCCCCTGGGCTGGCTGTGGTGGCCCTATCGCCGCGGCCTCAGCCACCGCTCCCTGTTTTCCCAT
>Ga0164292_10001309_pt1 | contig 20014 bp, 15 predicted proteins | sample GEODES117metaG_FD_111486 | JGI IMG/M metagenome (GOLD analysis project Ga0164292, IMG submission 111486) | Eutrophic lake water microbial communities from Lake Mendota, Wisconsin, USA - GEODES117 metaG | ecosystem: Environmental > Aquatic > Freshwater > Lake | place: USA: Lake Mendota...
ATTATATTCTGAAATCCAATTCAATTTCTAAATCCCTTTCTACACACACAAAGATTGTGTGTGTAGTTTTTGTTTTGGAATTTCGAAATCTGATTTGAAAAATCGTTACTTTTTAAGACCCCTACTTTCATCGGTTGAATTTAACCTTCTAAAATCGGTCTAGAATTGGACCACCGCCGTCAAATGCCTGAATTTGCAAAATCTGACCATTTTGCAAAAATTTGCAAATCCGTGAAAATTTTTGCAAAGTATAAATAGTGTTATAGGCTTGATGAATGGTTATTTGCAAAAATTTGCAGAATTTGCAAATTCTGTGCAAATTTGTGAAAAGTTAGTTTTATCGGATCATTTATACTACTCTTTTTTTAGACGATTTGCTCTTTTTTTACTCCTAAATTGCTCATTACAAAATGACGAAAAGTTAGTTTTATCGGTTAAATAAAGGGTTGTTTGTAAAATATGCTCCTAAATTACTCTTAAATTGCTCAATTAATTTTATCGAATGAGAATAAGGTTTAAAGAAACGAAATTTAAAATAAAAAGAGTAGTACTTTTTAACCATTTTAATTTTAATTTAATCAATTATATAAGAATGCCTAATTGTAATTATTGTAATAAAACTTTTACACGTACTTATAACTTACAACGTCACCTTAAACTATGCAGTAAAACAAATACAGAAGTTGTTGTTCCTCAAAAGATCGAAAAGATGGAATCTATTATCGAAGAACAACAAGATACAATTTTTTTCTTAAAAGAAGAAAACTATAAAAAAGAAGCTGAACATCTTAATAAGCTTTGTATTGAATATAAACAAAACATATCTGATTGTAAACAGACTATTGCTGAATATAAGAAGGAAAATGAACATCTAAGAAATATCAACAATCAAAAAGATAACCTTGTCAATAAGATTTCCTCCCAACTTCTAACCATCCAGTCTAAACCCACTAAGATTATCAACAACACTCAAATCAACAATAACAACTATAACCTCTTACCCCTCACTGACAACTTCATTCAAATGATGGTTGATAAGTCAATGGGTGAGAAATCTAACATTAACCAACTCAAGTCCAATCGTATATCTTCTGAAGACGCCTTCGCTCAATACGCTCTTAAGAACGGCCTTGACAAATGCGTTGTAATCACTGACGCTGCTAGAAACACTATAAGTTGGAAAGATGAGAAAGATGTTACTGTAAAAGACCCTAATGCCAAAACCCTTTCTACGAAGATCTATAACGCTGCTCGTCCTGCCTTCCAAAAGCTACTTGAGAACCTCCAGGACTTATACAATCTCCATCTTAACAAAAATCCTCCAGAAATTGAAGAGGCACAAAACTATCTTGAATGGATCAAGTTTTGTAAAGCCATTATCAAGATGGACAATAAGAGCGTTCGTCGCTTTGGACAACAATTAGGTAAATATGCACCCACTAAAGATACTATAAATCAGACTGGTGAAAACAAATATAATAACCTAAACCTCTTACTTAACAAAGTCAGTGCTCGTATTATCTCAGAGTCTGAAGTCTTGACCGAGTCGGTAGATTCGTTTAGTCAATGGTTCAAAGACACTATTGCTCAGTTTATAGTCAAGAATAAAACAACAGCTAATACTATAACATTGTTCAACGATAAAAAAGAAGAGATACAGTTGAATATAAACGACATCTTCAACATTATAAATCTCTGTATAGAATTGAATGGGTCAGATGCTGTAAAGAATAGAGTCGTAATGGATATGTTACCCTCGTCGAAGAGAAAAGAGGCAAAGAAGACTTTAGAAGAGTTTGATAATCGTATGAAGTGGTTTATAAACAACAAGACAGAGAGTGATGAAATGGTGATTACGGGAGATACGAATGTAGTATTGTTAAAGGAGAAATTAGGAATGATAAACGAGATTAAAGATAACTAAGCAAGTAATAAATGTCTGTTAATCAACCTGTTTGGATTTCCCTTGATAGAAGGTATTTGGGGAACAGAGCAGTTGATCTTGTGTGGATAACCCCTGATGCTCAGAATGTCATCTCTTATTGTGCAAGAGTGTCAAACCCATCAAATCAAAGCAATTTCGAGAGTGCGCCAAAACTAATCAAGTATTTGGCTAAGAACAAGCACTGGTCTCCATTTGAGATGGCAAGTATGTGTGTAGAGATTAACACCACTAGAGCAATAGCGGCTCAGATATTAAGACACCGTAGTTTCTCTTTCCAAGAGTTCTCACAACGTTATGCCTCTGTAGATGATACCTCGATTGACATTCCTCATCTCAGAAGACAAGATATAAAGAACCGTCAAAACAGCATTGATGATATTGAAGAAGTCAATGTCAAGTATAGAGAGAAGATCGAGGCGCATTATAAGCAAAGTATAGAATTGTATAAGGATATGTTGACCGATGGTGTAGCCAAAGAGTGTGCGCGCTTTGTACTTCCATTGTCGACTCAGACTAGAATTTATATGTCTGGAAGTATAAGGTCTTGGATCCACTACTGTCAAGTAAGGTGTGATCCTTCGACACAAAAAGAACATAGAGAAATCGCGATGCAGGTGAAAGCAAAGTTGATAGAGAGTATACCTATGTTAGAAGAGATTTTACAAGAGTAAACACTGTTTAAAATAGTGATGTAATATCAAATGAGTACGTTTGATATTTTATTATGGAAAGAGAACACGTATCCTAAGTATCTGAAGAAGGTTCTTTTCCTGTTAAAAAAGTGGAGATCGCTTACGACCGATTTGCAGGAAGAATTACTTGATGATTGTAAATATATACTTACAATTCCTAACAATATACGAGATGACGATGACCTGAATTTGTTAGATTTAGATAGCAAGTTAGATAAATATCTGACTGAAGAAGAGTTGACAGAGTTAGAGAGTAGTCCAACGCCAAGTTATCAATACTATGTTGAAGATGCGTTTTTGAGTAAGATTCGAGTGACTACGATGGATATGTATAAAGCGTCTTATGACAAGATACAAGAGCTGCACCACCGTTAATCGATATCGTAAGTCATTTCATAGTCGGATGGAAGGTCGTATATCTTACTCATTTTCTCTAGAAAGTTAGCATCATAGACGTGTTTGAAGAGACGGAGAATACTATGTGAATAGTAGTTTTCAGCCCAAGAGAGTAGAGTGGAGTACGAGTAGATCATAGTTTCTTAAGTATACTTAAGAAAAAGTTCGGTTAATACTATTCTAAACAAATAGACTTAAAGCTTTCTTAGTCTTTCTTACTCTTTCTTAATCTTTCTTAGGCTAAGCCCAAGCTTGCCTCAAGCTTGTTATAAAATTGAGAATGTTCGAACAGATAACAATTTCCTGATACCTTATAAGGCTGTTTATTAAAAGGAGCTTTGTCAATGTCTATTTGACGATAGAATGCTCCTGAATTTAGGTTAGTATGATCAGTATTAAATACCAATAGATATTTCCACTTGTTTTCAAGCTTTTTGAACAGAGTGTCAATTTCTTGATTCATAAGCATTCCAAGAAAGTCAGCCATTATGATAACGTCGCAAAATGGGATCTCCACGTCAAAGATATTGCCCCATAATAATGTAATGTTGTCGCGTTGTTCTAATGATTTGATGGCGTTGCGATTATAGTCGTAGAAGTAGTCGATGATGTCTATACCAATATATTTGATATTGTTGAGACGTGTTTGCCAACTAAACTTTCCACACCCAATATCAAATACAGTTAAAACCTCGTCTTTAGAAATTTCATTGTTAAAGAATGTGATTAGATCGTTAAACTTAGTCGGAGATTCATTGTCGATATATCTATGGTAACAAGAGCTTTTTATAGACAAAGAGTTGACTTCTAGAATAAGAGGATCAAAAATCAACGATATTTCAGGGTCTCTAGACAGAGCGATGTTTAAAAAACGTCTATAAAGACATAATGAGTTTTGAGTGATATAACTCATATTGAAATATTTTACTCCAGGTCCAAACATCGTATTCCATAGATGTAAAGAAGTAGCTTTAACATTATGAGGTAATAGTTTGTTTTCAAAGAATTCTAAACAAGAATCACACGCAGGAGTAAAAAAGTAGTCTTGTTGAACAAGAGTAATTAAGTGAGGAACGAGTTGACTTAATTTAGTTGGTAAAACTAAACTAGCTTCAACCCAACCGTCAGGTATAAATGCTTGTTCATAATATCTTAACCATATATCAATAAACTCTGCGTTCTTTTCAGATAACATTACAGCATTACAAAGATGATATGGATTTTGTAACCCCATTACAAACTTATGGTTGTACATTTCACCAAATGGACTTACACTTATAGTATCGATGTCTAAATAAACACCACCAAATTCTTTAAGTGCTTGTAACCTTACAATGTCTGCTTTGTGTTGGAATTGTTTGATAGGTTTGTCTCCAATAAATTCAGGTAGTGTGACTTTGTTCATTTTAACAAATTGTTTTGCAATGTCCCAATATCTCCCAAAAGGTTCATAATGATAATGAAGTAATATAAGCTTTGGTTTATGTACCGCCTTAGCTGTAAGAATAGCACACATTTCAATGAACAATAAAGGTTCAGTTTGGGGTTTTAACCCATACACAAAGTGAATAATATTGGGAATCATTATAATATGATAATTTAATGATTAGACTTCTTTAAATTATAAAATAAAACAATGGGTGTTCTTCGTCTCTTTAGATATTATCTAAACAAGTACAAAGACTTTTACATTCCTCTAAAACAATCATCAGATGTTAAGAGAGGAAATGATGTATTTCTTATCGATCTGAACGCGATCTTTCACCCTTGCTGTCGAGAAGTGTTTACACCTGAACGACGTTTACTCCGGCCTTCTGCCCCTAAGCCTCTAGATGAGTTGAAACTGAAAGCATTTAATAACATTACGTCTCGTATCGAGACCCTTGTCAAAGTCGCTAACGTTCGACGCGTCATATATCTTGCTATAGATGGTGTTGCTGGATGTTGTAAACAATCCCAACAGAGAAAACGTAGATTTATGGGTGCAAGAGAACGCAGTAAAGTGAATACCGCGTTTGACTTCGCCAATATTACGTGTGGTACAGCGTTTATGAAAGAGCTTAACGATTTCATTCTTGAATGGGCTAAAGAGAAGCGTAAAACTGATTGGAAATACCTTCGTATTATATTTAATGGTGTTGATGTCCCTGGCGAGGGAGAACATAAGCTTGTTAGATGGATTAGTAACAATAAAAAACGATTCAAGTCGTGGTGTATATATAGTCCTGATGCTGATTTATTGATGTTGGGTCTTCTTCTTGATGTAACTAGTTTGTCGATTCTGAAAGACAATATCTATTCGGATATTAAAGCGGAGTTCTTGCTTGTATTGATTGATAGATTGAAGGCGTGTGTTCTTAGTGAGATGAGTTATGTTGAGTTTGCTCAATTAGAGCATAATGTCCCAGATAGTTGGGACAATGATCGAGTTATTAAGGACTATGTGATGTTTCTTTTTATGCTTGGTAATGATTTTCTTCCAACGGTGTCAAGCTTAGATATTGCGTCATCAGGTATTGATGTTCTTGTTAAGGCTTATTGTGAAACGATAACAACTAAGGGATATCTTCTGTCAACTGTCAATACGTTAAACAAAGATAGTTTCTTAGAACTGATCAAAAAGATGGCGTTACTAGAGCCATATTTGATTGTACAAAAGTATATTTCAGTCAAGACATTAACACCTGATCTCTTGGTTCGTAAATATCTTGACTTTTCGGAAAATACTCCAACTCTTGATTTTGATAATTATAGAGTAGAGTACTATCAACAAAAGCTCAACTTTCAATCTCAAGAAGCTCAAGAAGGAGAAAAGATTAACAGGCTATGCGAAGAATATTTAGAAGGTATTCATTTTGTGATTCAATATTATTCGGTTGGTATACCTACATACAAGTGGTTTTTCAATTATCACTATGCTCCTTTGTTTTCTGACTTGGCTAAGTATATTGATGGGTCTAAACAAGATCTTGAGTTTAAATGGGTCTTTCACAAGCCACTTCATCAGCTTGAGAATTTGATCAGTGTGCTTGCTCCAAGTAGTTTTGACATTCTTCCATTAGAAATTAGAGAACATATGAAAACTCGTGCCCAGATGGATTCAGATTTCTCAGAGGACTTCAAAGTGGATTATGAAGGCAAGAAAGAGGATTATGAAGGCATTCCTTTGATCAACAGTTTAGAGTACGATAAGGCCAAGATGATATTGAAGAAGTTTAAATTGAAAGAAGTAAAGGGGTATGAAGTAGAAGTATAAGTTTTTACACAAAAGTATAAAAACATTGATTTAGCATTCTCTTTCCTCAATACTTACTTTTTTAAGCTTTTCGAGGAACTTGTTGATTTCATTTTGTTTCTTAATTGCAAATACTTTCAAGAACAGATCCACACTTGGCGCTTCTGTCGCCTCTTCTGCGTTTGGGATTGCTTCTTCGGGGCTGCCAAAGCTTTCGATCAACTCATACTCGTTTGGTTTGACGCTATATAATCTAATCACATCAACCTTTCTTTCAGCCTGAGGCAAGAGGTCGTGAGACTTATATCGAATGGCTCTTCCGATGACTTGTTCAGCGCCACTTTCGTGCCAACCTGGATCTACCAAGAAGATACCTCTTGTGCGCTTAAGGTCTAAGCCCTCTCCACCAGCTTTAGAAATGATTAACACACGTGTTGAAGGATTGTCTACGACAGTTTTTATTACGCCTTTTGTGACTACTTGTTTAATATCAGAGTTATATTTCTTGACGGCTTGGTCTCTTTTCTTTTTAGTCATAGTTCCATCAATTACAACGTATTTAATGCGTTCTTTTTCTAACATTTTCTTAATGATTTCACTTCCGCCTTCTAACCAATGAGAGAAGATAACAAATTTGTGTTTTGGATTCTTTTTAATATGGTCGATGATGTAGTTGAATTTTGGTCCTTTATCATTATCAAGATTATTAGAGCCGATTCTTAATCCAGTGTAAAAAGCAGTTGGATCATAATCAAATACAGACTGTAGACCTCCAGGAAGCTCTGCTAAGTTACTATCTTCGAGAGCTCTATATTTTCTCAAATAGTCACTACTCATAGGGAAATATTCGTCCTTTTCGATCTTTAGAGGATAATCTTGTTCTCTATCACTAATGTCTGGAGAAAAGAAGCTGACCTTGCATCCAAACTTCTTTATAAAAGCACTATTGACTTGTTCTGGTTCTTGATACTTTGCTTCAAATGCATCGCGATTCAGAGTCTTAGTGGTTCCATCGACCATCGCTACCAATGCCTCAATGTCGTGTGATCTGTTGATAAGAGGAGTAGCAGTGAGTAACAATACTTTCTTAGCACTAGCGGTACACTCGAGGATTTCTTCTACTCTTACACTGTCTTCAGAGTTTCTAAGATTATGAGCTTCATCGATGATGATCATACTCTTTGGGCCACACTTTATCTTTTTGTCTTTTTTGGCGTTAACAAAGCCTTGAAATGTGAAGAATTTCAATCTTGGATCATTGACGTTAAATCCTGCGGATGTTACTTCGTCTTTGAAGTTTTCTTGTAAACTAGTTGGAGTGATGACATATACTTCACAGTCAGGGTTTTCGTCTAAGAAGCATTGTGCTGCAGTGACCGCAGTGAGTGTTTTACCCGAACCAACAGAGTGAATTACGATGAGACCTCTGTTCTTCTTCATATACTTGTTGACGATCTTTTGATGGTCTTTTAATGGTTTCTTACTACGAGAGATACAGTCAAGTCTTGGTTTGATTATTGGTTGTTTGTCGTCTTTTCTTAATACTTGGCTGGATGGTTGTTTATTTTTTACAGCTTTAATTGGTTGTTGATTTTCGATGTTAAGATTGAGTTCTTTACATAGCTCTTCATACTTCATTTTCTTGACTTCGGATCTGGCCAAAATACCCATTGATAGGACGTATTTTTCCAATTCATCTCTAGAGAAGCGGTTGACGCCCTTAATACGTTTAGAGCTGCATTTCTTGGTCTCGTCAATCTTCTGGACCCTTTGAGGTACGGGGCTAGATCTGCGAACAGGAGGTGGACTTTGGTCTCTATTGATACGTTCACCAGGACGAAGACTTTGCATAATGAGACGTTTAGATTTACGTGGGCTAGCTCTAGGTGGGCTAGCTCTAGGTGGGCTAGCTCTAGGGGATCTTGCTCTAGGACTTTCTCTTCCACCTAGGCGTTTACAGAGTTCTAACATAGTGAGTTTATTGGCGATAGACTCTTTGATTCCAAGGTCAGAGATGGCAAGTTTAACTAGTTCAGGTTTAGAGAAAGCGTCAGGGTGAGATTTAGAGACTCTTACCCCGCACGAACGATTCTTGAGACGAACGTAAGACATTTTAAGAATGAGAAATAAAATAATAAAACTTTGGTTTGATTATACTTATTAATTAGTTGTAAAGTCTAGATTATCTTCTAGAGAGTAGTACCATATACTTATCTTTTCAATCCATTTTTCAATACTTATAAGGTTTTTGGTTTGTTCATCGTTAGTCGTTATACATTTATCAGACTCTCGTTGATATAGGATGATAGATCGGCAACATTCTAAAGATGATAATATTTTTTCAAGATCGACCAATGACATACTTTTATAGTCTCGAATATTTTTGAGGTTTATCTCGATCTCTTTCTTGATCGTTTTAAGAGCAGATGAAATACCTTCGTGTTTCGATTTATAAATAAATTGTTTAAGTGTTCGTGGACTATTAAAGATCTGTTGGAACTTTAGTACGAGAAATAAATAGTTTGTATTGTCAAAGACTTTTTCTCTTATTGTACCGCATTTGTAAGGGACGAAATATTTCATAATTGTTACAGGTTGAGAGAAAGATTTATACTTTTTTATAAATCATTTTAATCTTTAGTCTTATAAATGGCATTTGGTCAAGTCGCTTTATTATCTATCCCCTCAGCATTTATTTACGGGATCGTCCTCGCTCTTATTGGCTTGGTGGTTGCTCGTTTCACATTCTCTGGTCCAAGAAAAGGTTTATTTACAACCTTGTTAGTGACCGGTTTAATCTTATTTTACATAGGGTTATATGCTACATTCAAAGTCTTCAATATGAAACTAGTTTAACGTCGTAAAGTTCCAAAAAGAGATGACATTGAACGAGCCAAACTCATTACACTTTGTGGCGCTACAAATGTTGGTGCTGGGTCAGTATAAGGCCTCGAATATTCCTCTACAGATACTAATTTCCAAAAGTCTTGAAACTCTTCGGCAACCTTATCCATACAAATATGCTCAATTATAACTTCGAAACAATAAGAGATCTTATACCAAAAATCAATCGTAATAAGGCTTGTACTGACATCATAGTTTACGCGTTCAAAGAAAGGTTTAAAGTCGTCATATAATTTGTCATAATAAACTTGATTTTCGACAAGAATCCAAAAGTCTTGATACCCAAACACCCATTCCTTTTCAATCAATGATTCACAATAAGTTTGAAAGTCTCTAAAGGATAGTTGTAGTTCTTCTTCTATTCTTTCGAGATCTACATCTTTCCAAAAACAAGCCCAATTGTCGAGAATAAAATCAGTGTTAGAATCTACTTCTGACCAGAAATCTCTAAAGTTATAATGAGTTTGTTCTTCTTTGATAAAATAGAATACAGTCGTGTAAAATATACTTATAGTTGAAATAGCCTCTTCAATTGCACATTCATATTCGCTCATCTTGATGAACTTTGTTAAGTTCATCTCTGCATCAAAGCTCATACAGTCATTCTCCATCTTTATGAAGAAACGATAACAACCATCGTATAGTACGTCGTAAGTACACCTTTCAATGCAATGATTTATAAAATGGTTTAGTCCTATATACAACGCGTCATACATACAACTGTCGATAGTAATGGTTAAAAAGTCAAATACATCTATATATTGTTTATAGAACAGTGCGTCTTCTTCTGCGGTAGTCATCATATGTCTAAAGTCTGAGAATACTTGGTCCTCTTCAAACTCAAGTTGAACTCTGGCCCAGTAACAACGCCACTCTTCTAATAGGGTTGTTTGTGCTTCTTCAAGTGCTATAAGAGTAAAGAAAGTTTGAAAGTTTGAATAGTATGTTTCTTCTTCAAGCCATTCAGACGTAATCAACCAAAAAGAAACAAATGATCCTAATAGTTCTTCTATCTTAGACTCTTCTAATATAAGTAAAGTGAAAGATTCCATATCAAAATAGAGTGTTTCTTGGTGAGTTTGTACTTCGACAAGTTTCCAAAAGTCTGTAAAGTTATAATTATCTTCATAGAGGAAAACTACTTTCCAAAACAAGTAAAAATCATAGTGTTGTGCGTCTTCTAGTGCTTCTAAATGACACCTATGTTCAAAAGAGCATAAATCTTCATATATATTTACAAAGTAGACATATGTAGCTGTTTGTATCCAGAATAGATTAAAAGATTCTAACAATTTGTCACTTGTGTATTGTTCTTCTACAAGCTGAAAGAAAGAGTCAATATCATTATACTTATAAGTAAACGTAAAATCCTCTTCAGCCTGTATGCATATAGATCGAAATAAGGTTAACAAGTCGATTTCTGCTACTTCTTTATCAAGGACGCTAAAGAAGATGTATAGTTCGTCGTAATAATTAGCATTTTTATTTAGATTTTCTTCTATACCCACGAAGAAAAGGTTAAAGTCCCACAGCAATCCGTCATCGATACTTTCTTCTATTGTGTCAGACAAGAATGGGTGTATATCGTAGTATAAAAGTTCAAAATTAGTAAGATTTAAAGCAAGTTTCCAAAACGAAGAAAAGTAGTCTCGACTAAGAAGATCATAATCTAAATCACACACGTACTGAAAGAACTGGCATAAGTTGTCTTCAAGATGCTGAGTGTAAAGATAGTCATCTGTGTATTGCCAAAACAAGTTAAATTCATTGTACATCGCGAATTCTTGTGAGTATATATCTGCTTGGGAAAAGAAAAGGTCCAAACCGTCAACTCCATCGTCTTGATGGGCAATATTAAAGAGAAGAATTGCATCTTGATATAAAAACGTAAACTCGTAACTATCGATAAATGGTTGTAAGAAAGGGTAACAATCTAGATATAGCCAGTCGAAGTATTCATATTGATGTGCTCTTGTATAGAATGCCCGAAAATGATTGAAAAAAGAGTCAATATTTTCTAGTTCGATCCAGTGTTCTAAATATTGTAAGTCGTGGTATAAATTATATTGATATGTTTCTTCATCTGTGAGTTTCCAGAAGAGATTAAAGGCGTGAAGATGGTCGTCAATCGTTTGTTGACAGTGAATGGATTCGAAGAAGATTATCAGGTCTGAATAAAGACTGTCAAATAGGCTTGAAGAGTCTGCGAGTAAAAAGAAATAGTTAAAGTCGAATAATAAGAGATCATAATCACGATCTATATTGACAAAAGTAAAGAAGTCGTATAGATCAGTATATAAGGCGTCGAAATAAATCTGAGTATTCACAAGGTTCCAAAAATCGTCGAGACCAAAGTAGTCGAGAGATTCAAAGATGGCGAACAAGTTACAATCAATGTGATCGATCGCGGACGCTCCGAGATGCTTAGCATCGATGCTAGTCAACTCAGGCTCGATGGAGCAGACGCGATCAATTTCTGGAGAAGTGAGCAGATCAAACACGTCGAATGGATTAAAGTAGGGATTGACCGAAACTAAGAGTGTTTCATCGAATTCTATATCATTGTCTGAAAGTTGTATACCCCATAAGGGATCTGTCAAGCTCAGGAAATCCCCAACAGACTCTCTCGCACCAGAGGCTACTAACATTTTCTATTTCTAATAATAGAAAAAATAAACTTAATATCATACTGAAATATAACCATACTTAAACACTTTATTTGTATTAACCCTCTCTCCATTTATGTCTACATATCTTATTAGTACAGAAAATGAATATGGTGGGAGGTTCATCGGCTCGTCTAATTTGCATACTATAGTGAAAGGTTTTCGCTAACCCACACTTTGGACAGGTAAACACACCTTCTATCACTTCTAATGGAATTTGTAGTTTCTTGATTTCTTGTCGTTCATCTTCTTCAAAGGTGTCATATAAATCACACTTATAGAAGTGATTTGATGATTCGACTGCTGCTTTGACCGCGTCTTTGAGAATGTTAGTTTGCAAGTAATAAGAGGATAATATTTTTAATCGTCGAATGTAGTCTTTGTTAGAGGAGTGTGATGTTGTAAAAAGACATTTCTCAATATCTGAAGCTAATGTAGAGTTGTTTTTCTTGCTTTTTGTTTTGTTACTTCCAATAAGATCTAAGATCCAAGCAGTCACGTTCTTTCTCAAGTCATCATCCTCGTTATATTTGAAGCTCGAGAGACGTTCGACGAGAATGGGTTTAAATTCCTTCGAGATAGAATATATACCGCCTTGGTCTTCGTCTTCCACAAATAAGAAGTCGATGTCTGCAGTCTCTTCAGTCATATTCGTAATATAAAAGAACTTAAACACAACTTAAATAATCATTTTAAAGCTTAAACCTTGTCTAATCATTAATCAAAGAATGAGTCATAACGACCTATTACTACTTACTCCCAAAGACTTGCTTTTTGCCAAGCTCTTTCGTACATCTTCAGTTGAACAATATCTTGAAATCCTAAACAAGATCTATTCCCAGAAGTGCGACGAACAAACGTTCTTTAAAATTTATTGTCTTCGTAACAGTGTCTATCACTTGTTAACTAAAGCACAAAAACAACCTATCTATAAATATGATTTGGATGTGGTTAAGCGACACAGCATTGATACGTTTACAAAGAATCTCCACAACCCTAATAAGGTCATCTTGACAATGACCAGTTGTAAACGTTTTGACCTTCTCGAGCGTACTATCAACAGTATGCTGGTTAACATTACAGATATCAATGACTATATTGTGGATTGGTTAATTGTCGATGATAATTCAAGTGAAGGAGACCGAGAGAAGATGCAAAGGATGTTTCCATTTGTTCGCTATATCTTTAAAACTCCAGATCAGAAAGGGCATCCATATAGTATGAATCTCATTATGGAAGAGGTCTTGAAAAGTGGCTGTAAATACCATTTTCACGTAGAAGATGACTGGGAATTTTTTATTAAAGATGCGTACATTTCAAAGTGTATGAAATTGATCAATGAGAAATCAGAGTATGGTCAAGCGTTGTTGAACATTAATTATACAGAAGATCCTTATACTGCAAATGGAATTTGGGGAGATCAAATGATGTATACAAGTAATGATGAGAGGTATTTTCTCCACTTGTTTTATTGGGGAGAACAATTGAAACAAGAAATGGACCGGATTAAAATGCCTAACAGTTTATATTGGCCGCATTATTCGTTCAGAGTGGGATTGACAAAGACTGAGGTGTATAAGAGGATAGGAAAGTATAATCCTCAAGCTCCTCATTTTGAGATGGAGTATGCTTATCGATATGTAAGAGAGTATAGGACAGTCACATTAGATGGTATCTTTACAACTCACACTGGAAGAAGAACTTATGAACGACAAAGTGAGAAGATGAACAGTTATGATTTGAATGAAGAACAACAGTTTGGAGAGCTTCCAAAAACTCAAGCTACTCAAGCTACTCAAGCTACTCAAGCTACTCAAGCTACTCAAGCTACTAAGGTTAGAGATTCTGTTTGTATTGAACAAACAAATGATATCATCGCTCCTAAAGAACAACCTCAAAACCAGTTAGGAGTTGATATAGTTGTTATAAATATGGAAAGAAGAAAAGATAGATTATTGACCTTTTTCAAAAACAACAATAAGATCATTCAAACTTTTCGTGTCTTTCGAGCTGTAGACGGGAAAGTTCTTCCTCCCAGTCAGAAAATTCAACGACTATTTGGCCCTGGCGATTACAAGTACAGAAGAGGTATTGTCGGCTGTGCATACAGTCATATTAAGCTTTGGAAAGAGCTGTGCACTAACTTCCAGAAGGACTATATGATCGTATTAGAAGATGATGTCAAACTAACCGTAGAGTTTTTGCCAAAGGCTTTAACATTGATTCATAAGTATAAATTTGATATTATGTTCTTACACTGGAATCCACATCACATCCCTGTCGAGGCCGTACAACACGAATATCGAACTGCTATTCCTGTAGCATATGAATGGAGCCTTGAAAAGGCGTTTAGTGTGAATATGGGCAGTACTGCTGCTTACATCATTACTAAACAGGGAGCATATAATCTGTTACAACGTCTTAATGAAAAAGGATCTATAAATGCGATCGACTGGGAAATGATGAAGAGCGCTCCTTCTGAAAGCCAGTTTAATACAAGTCGGTTTGTAAATACTGTTATGGTGAGTTCACCAATGCTTGCGTTTGTTGATAAACCTGCTGATTCGGATATACAATCTGAGTTCGTAGGATGTGGTATGACCCCTACAGAAAGCATATTATATGAAATAGAATGGTGGAAACAACATAAGCAAGATGTTAAAGAAGTTAGTCTGCTTCCTATTCGAATAAATGAAGTCTTGATGTGTAGTCAATCTCTTAAAACAGAAGTAGAGGCGAGATCACAACGAGAGGCTTTCTTGTGGTATCTTACTGGAGTAAAAGAAGAGGACAAGATCGTGATTGTGCCTTGGAAATTAGCGCCCGACGACTTTATAAAGATGAAAACTTTAGGGAACGATCTAGTAAATATGATTGAAGTTTAATATAGTTTTATAAAGTCAAAATATATGTATTAAACAAAACTTGATATTTAACAAATGCAAAGTAGTATTAACCCCACCAACTTTTCTTTTCGACCAGTCAAAGACTCGTTTTCAGTTAATAATAATGGAGTTGTTAACTCACAACGAGTTAACAACATTGTTGACGTCCAACAGAAAATAGCAAGTCTATCTTCAACCCTTGAAGAACAAGCTAAAGACATCAAAAATATTAAAGAATGCTTTACTGACATTGATACTTATATCAATAAACTTATCAAAAAGAATAAAGCTAAGAATGACGGTTTGGACTCTAACGTAGAAGAAGAAATCTTCTCTAAGATAAATAATCATATTCAAGCGAAAGAGACCGAGTTTAATGTCTTAAAAGAAACGATAGAAGCATCATTACAAAGTCTTCAACAAACTTTAAAAAATGAACAAGAACGCACACTGCCTTCTTCTAACACTAATAGCAACAGTAAAGAGAGTAAAGAATCGTCTAAAAACATCAAAGACCTCGATAACATCGTTAAACAACTCAATAATAAAGTCAACAAGATCTCTCAAGACGTTAATAAGCGTCTTGATGAATTTAACGTCCGTATGGACGAGCACAACACCCGTTTAGAGGATCTCTACACCCGTGTAGGAGATCTTAACGTCCGTGTAGATGAAGCGACCAAACAAAATGAAAATCTTAATTCTAAGATAGAAGATGTAAACACTAGTCTTTCTGAACTCAACGCCAAGGTTGAAATCAACCTGTCCTCTACAGAATCACAAACTCAACAAGAGGAATAAACAATCATTATACTTTGTGTAATGATACTTTAATCAGATGAGATCTGAGTCAAAAACTTGTCTAATGTAGACGATACTGGCTTCTTCGCCTTGACTTCCGTTCTAAATCTCTCAGAACGAGTTCCTGCTCCTGGCTGAGAGTCCAAGCTATGTCCAGACGAATAATAGAGTCTAGCCTGTTTTGCTCTCTCTCTTACTTGAGAAGAGAAGACCGTGTCTTTCTGAGCAGAGGTGAGGGCTTGACGTGTGTCACATAATTCACGATCGAGTTGAATACGTTCTTCTTCTGAATTAGCAGTCTTCTTCTTCTCTAATAAATCCTGTTGATGATGTAACAATATTTGATAATCTTCAGCTCCGTCTGCCGCCTTCATACAGATCCCAACCATAAAGTCTGGGAAGCTGCCCAATTCATCCATTGTGATGTAGAGACCGTTTGTCATATTACTTATGGTCTTATAGAAATAATCACAACTTCTATTACGACTTGCCAAAGCGTGACAGCCAAAGATACTAACCTTCTGTTCTTTTAACAGATTCAACATCTGTCTCCAATCAACATTAAGTGTATCGCTAAATCCAGGAATGCCGGTGTTAAGTTTGTAACCAACCTCGTGTGGAACTTGATCACCTATTATGACTAAAACACGTACATCACTTGTCCACTTCATCTCTGAAGCGAGTTTCAACGCTAACTCATAACATTCTTCTGGATCACCTCCTCCTGTTCGATGCGCTGTCTGTACAAACTTCTTGACAGCCTCAACATCGTCTGAAGGATTCAGAGTCCACGCAAAACTACCTCGTCTGTAGTCGCAGTAATCTCCGTGAGCGATCATTCCAATATGAATACCTTCAATTTCTTTAAAGAGTCTGACTATAGTCTCACTTAAGTTTTGTCTCACAGACTCAATAATAGGACTCATTGATCCGGTAGTGTCGAACGAGAACACGATGTTGACCAAGCTTTTAGGGTTGGTGACCTTACATTCGAGGTTCACAATAGGTTCAGGTTTGTGTACACCTTCTTCTTGGTGTTCTTCAGAAGTGAAGATTGAAGAAGAAAAACGAGCTAGATGCTTTGCATCCGCGGAGCTGATATGCTCTATATCTTTTTTTGCTGACATTTTAGTATGATATAAATTATGAAAGGAATTTATAAATCAGTTTTATCAAACGATAAAACTTTTACCAAGCTTCTTTAGTCCCTCCATCATACTTTTTGGCGTGGCCCTCTTTTATAAGCTCCTCATTTATACACTTTTCTTTAACACCTTGTTGTACAAACAGCTTAATCAACAATCTTCCATACTTGTCCCACTCGCCGCACTCTACTCTGACCACTCGTTTAAAAGTAGACAAATGCACTTGAGCCTCTCTTCTTGTCGAGTTCGACTTGATAGGTTGAAGCGATACCGAATTAATCAAAAAATCTCGTGCTTCTATAGCTCTACACTTATCTCCACCCTTCATTTCAGGAGTGTCAATACCTATCAACCTACATTTAAACAGGTTGATTTTATGTCTATCTATGTGAAGGGCGATAATGCAAGTATCCCCATCGTAACAATCAAGCACTACACATTTCTGATTGACCTTGTCTAATGAGTGAAATGGCGTAGAATCTAAAGATGCAGACAACAAGTCTGAGGTGAAGCAAGAAGTACACAGCCCCATTTGATAGTCTATGTTTTAACAGTAAAAGAACAGTTTATTACTATTTTACTTTTGATAAATAAATGAATATCATACTAATCCTTTCGTTGATTCTTATCTTACTCTTTATTCATACAACTGAATCATTTGTTTTTACTCCTGAAACTCTCGCTCAGATGTGTTATAATGACTCAGACATATCCGATCTCTCGCCCTTTAACGAATGGACTGCAGATGAACTTAAGAATGTTGTGATCGTTCCTACTAAATCACCAAGTTCTCACTGTTTTAAAGCAAACACTATACGTAGATTAACCACTAACCCATATACCAGAGGACCTCTTCCCCAATATATCACCAATCAAACTATAGTTAATCAACCATTCTTTATACCAGAGGATGAGATGAACGAGGCTGATTATGAAGAACCTGTGAATGTAGAGAGTGCAAAAGCCAATGATAATTGGAAGATTTCTTTTGCATCGGTCATTGATGCTATACACGATTCGACCTATGAGTTTCCTGGACTTGGATCTTTTGATAGTTTGGTCTACAAAGTGGGTGAGTTTATAGCAGTTGTGTCTAGAGAAGTATATGAACGAATGAAGAAATTATATACTGAAGCACGAGTAGCACACGCAAAGGCAATCGCTAATCCTAATTATCAAACATTAGATGAATATAACTGCAAAGCACACGCAGCTATGAACTACATAGCTGGGGTTGAAAGCGCATACAATATCTTTGACGATGTAGAATATACAGACTTAACTCTAGAACAACTTCTCAATCAATCAGAAGAATTGAAACCGATTATGTTGCAAAGTCGGTTGAGGATATAATAGTATCATAATCGGACACTCCTTCTGGAGGTCCTGAGAAAGGACAACTAAACGACAAAGGCTGAACTATTGGGTCTACAAAATTAATCAACACTTTTGCCTGACCCTTCAACGCCATTAACAACAATTTATCGAGTTGTGGATCAAGTTGTGGGTCGACAAGAGGTTTAACGATAGGCCAAACGATACTGATGCCTGGTACAATGATATTAATAGTCTGCACACTAAAGCTTTTAAAGGGTTCTCTTAATGCAGGAGACACTAATAGTATCACAGTTTCAGCAGCCTCATCATCTGAAGTTTCTTTCTGTAACAAGTACTCACACAACTTTCCTCCAGAGACAGCTGTAATGACTGCTGCAAGGATCGGTTTGAGGAAGTTCCAGACTTTTTCAGCAGCAGACTTTAAGAAGTCTAACACAGCGTTTACAGCCTTCATTGCAAGAGCAGGGAAGTCCATAACGAAGTTCTTTACAGCCATAGCAGCGTCGACGATCCCGCCTGCGGCAACTTCAGCGGCTTTGACGACGCCGTCTGCGATCTTGTTGGCCACGCCAGCTACCGCTTTGCCGGCAAGTTCGAAGCTGCCTTTGACTTGATTGACGGTTGAGTTTGCGATGTTCGCGATGGTGCGAAATGCAGATCGAGCAACATCAGAAATTTGGTTGCCGATGTTAATGAGTTCTTTGGCTATAAGATTGCCCGCACCTTTCGCCCAGTTGATGGTAGAATCGGCAGCGCCCTTAGCCCAATCACCGACAGTGTTTGTGGCATTGATTGTGAAGTTGGCCACGTCGTTAGCGCGGTCTTTGGTCCAGTTGTAGGCGGTGGTTGCAGTGTCGGCGATCTTGCCTCCGAGGTCTTTAGCGACGTTAGCAATCTTTCCTCCGACGTCAGTTGCGACGTTAGCGACAGTGCTTGCTGTTCTTCTAAAGAATTTTCCAATGCCTAAAAAGTCAAACTCTTCTAAGATTTTAAATTCTTCTTCACTCAGTTCTCTTTGTAAATAATCTCTCAATTCCATTTCAAAACGATAAGGACACATTGGTCTAGCTAGTCTTTGCGTGTAAGCAAAAGACTCACTTGGTCCTGCTACAAGAGTCAACACATCGCCAATAGGAAGTAGAGTTCCATCCTTGACTTTGACTTTTCCGATATCAGCATCATTTACTGTTCCAAGTTCTTCTTGTCCTGTTTTGGTCTTGATGAATAGTTTGAGTCCGTCTAAGACAAGGAGATCACTAAGACGATCTTTCTTTGAACCAACATAAGGAGCGGAAGAGGGAGGACAGATGTTTTCCGTGACCATCGCGTCTTGCATTTCACACCTTGAAACAGAAGTATCACTATCGATGTTTAATTTACAGGCATAAAACCCGGGATAATCTGATGAGGCGTCACATCCATAATCAGCATATGTTTTTGATGATTCTATCTTAATAAATTCGACCACCCAATTAGCACTCCATTGAGGAGGTTTGTCTACGAAGTTAACAAGAGATCTAATGTCTGTATCAATCGAGAAATTGTTCGATGTATCTTTGGTTTTGACGAATCCGAGCGTTTCTGAGATCTGGCCTAGTGGTGAGTAGAGATTATTAGGGGTGAGGACTTCGAGAATGTTGTTTTGGATACGATAATATTGTTTGACAATCTCGTTAGTATCGATCAAAGACTGAATAGCAGATATGTTTTCATTTGGTGAGTCTATTGCGAAGCTTTCATTGTGTGTGGAGAAGTAGAACCAGGTTAAGACGATGGCGATGAAGAGAAGAACTCCATATAATACTTTTTCTTTCATTTGCAAATAGACAGAGAAAAGAAAAAGCTTTATTTTATATTCATATTAGTTATATCGATGTCTTTGCTTCCAATCGAAGGTTCAATATGCTTTTCTGATAGTACACGTTATAAAGCGTGTTACCCTCTTAAAGTCGCTCATACTCCGATTGATATTCAAATCGGAATGATGGGTGCTCTTGAAATGGACTA
>Ga0164292_10001310_pt1 | contig 20001 bp, 35 predicted proteins | sample GEODES117metaG_FD_111486 | JGI IMG/M metagenome (GOLD analysis project Ga0164292, IMG submission 111486) | Eutrophic lake water microbial communities from Lake Mendota, Wisconsin, USA - GEODES117 metaG | ecosystem: Environmental > Aquatic > Freshwater > Lake | place: USA: Lake Mendota...
TCGGGTCTTATATTCCTTGTTATATTTGTTAATCTTTATTAACTCATAAATGAAAATGCCCTATCCTTGGAACGTAGCGTTCTATAGCTATTAAACGACCACTGTGTGCTCGGTTTACAAATGACCATATGTTGTTTAGTTGTTTTCATTTTGTTATAAATATAGTGTTTTTCCTAAAAGTTTTAATTTCTATACAAATATAGGAATTTTATTTTAATTGACAAGTGTTTTTTTAATTTATTTTACTTCAAAAGCGAACTTCATAATTTTTTTGGTCTTAACCGCATCTTCATAGTTACCGATCACAACACCATCTTTAATTGTAAATGCATGTTGTCTAACAAGAACGAAGAATGTACCTTTCGGGTTTTGTTTGATGAAAGTTCCTACCGTCATCTTTCTTTTAACTTTTTGACCTTTAACCTTAACGTCGTATTCTAAGGTTTTTAATCCTCTAGAACCTGTGTTTTCACCAATACTCTTAACTCGTTTATAGTTAACTTGAGTTTTATCCTCAACCATTTTATTTAATGTTAATACGGTACCGAAAGTTCCCTGACGATCCTTTCTTCCAAACTTTTCTTTAACGTATTTGTGAGCCTTATCGTATGATACCTCAAATGCGGATGCAAATGCTCTCACAACGCAATCATTGGTCTCTGATTTTGCAATCGCTGATTCTGAATATCCTTGGATTGCTTTTGATGTAGCTTCGTATGGTAGTTTGTTTTTCATATAACAAAGATACAAAAATTTCTTTAATTCAGACCGTATTGATGTAATTCGTATAAAAGTTTTTGATATTCTTCTGAGTTGATAAACTCTTCGTGGATTTGTTGGTGTATGTCTTCCATAACTTATTTTTTGTGATCCCGAATGGATTCGAACCATTGACCTACTGCTTAGAAGGCAGTTGCTCTATCCAGCTGAGCTACGGGACCATATCGTCAAACTTTTTTGACTTCGTATTTGTGACCTGAGTCGGTATTTGTGTTGAAGATATTTACCATTTCTTGGGCTTTATCTTTGTTATCAAATTCCCACACCTCACCTTGAGTGTCTAACATAATAACAGGTAATCTTCTGTTATCTTGTGTCTTTACGTGTTTTACTATTACATACATAACTCAAATATATTAATTATTATACAACATGTCAATGATCTCTCTGTCAATCGGAGCGAATTCTGTGGTAGAAGTCCAACCTTGGTAGAAGATGCTCTCAGGGTATTTGTAGGAGTCGTTAAACAAACCTAAAGATTGTGTCAATTCTTCACGAAGTAAGTGTTTTTGTGTTGTATGATCACCATTACGGTATGTGTCAACATACATAACACCAGAAGACGCATATACCTCAAAATAACCCCAATTATCATCCACACGTTGTGGATTATTCAAATGGTATTTGTTTCTGAAATTATTACGTGACCCAAAATAAATAGTGTAGTTAGCTTGAGATGGTGATGATACAATTTTGATTTCAATTGGGTTGATAATATCGTTCAATTCAGAGACAATTCTATTTAATTCATCCATTAAATAATCTTGTTTTTCACCATCAACATAGATCTTCATATCAGTTTTCCAAGTGTAAGCCGTTTTACGGGGGCCATTGTATTCAGAATTCATTACAATTTCATTGTAATAACGAATTACTTCGGGTGATCTTTCTTTTACGGATGCACCACCACCACCTTTAGAAACTTCTTGAGGTTTAATTTCTTCCTTTACTTCAACTTCTTCAACAGAAGTATCCTCTTGGGTATAGGTTCTAACCTTTTCCTCAAGTTTGTCAATTTTGTTTTGTGTGGATTTATCTACAACCGCGTTGTAAATTACGAAGAATACTAAAGATGTGAGGATTAATTTTTTCATAGTGTTTTCTTTAATTGTTTAACAATACAAATATAACACTTTTTATTTAAAACCGCCAAAAATATTTTTTTATTTTCCTGAAAATGCCGAAAAATCAAACGTATCAGCAATTTCACTTACAATCGGACATATAAATGAACTAACATAACCTTGTAGTTTTTTAAATGCTTCAGTATTTGATCCCGCTTCGGTCATAAATTCTTTTATACCAACAAATAAAATACTATCCATACCGGCACTTATTCTTAATTTATCAATAAATGTCTCTAAAATAGCTTTCGTTAATTGGCCGCTCACAAAATTACATTCCCCCAATCTTGCGTAATCTTTAATTTCCACATTAGAAAAAAAGTTAATTATTGCCAAACCTAAAAAACTTTTGCTATCAACAATACCTAATTTGTCTAAAACAAATTTAATAATTTGTCCCTTTAATGTTTGGGTTATTGCGGATCCACCAGATTTACCTAAAAAATCAAATAATTGCTCGGCAATGATCTTCTCATCATAACCTTGTTCTACCAACTTTTGAGCCTCTTCTAAAAGTTTTTCGTATGTTTTCTTATTAACTTTCATTTTACTTTAAAAAATTTCTTCTTTTAAATTCTTCATTCAGGAACTTTGAAACTCTTGAATTAATATTTTCTCTGATTGGTGCTTGATCGGTGGCCCCAACTTTAGCTCTTTTAACACCTTCTCTTCTTGCGTAGTTAAGATTAGATAATCCGTAATCACCTGTATCTTGTAGTAAAGATGCGTATTCATCTTTAAGTCCGATAGCCCCACCAACAAATTTCTTATCACCACATAAAAGGGCGGTGATTTTATTGGCAAATAGATTTTGTCTACACCCAATGCCGCTAGTACTTTTTGAACAATCAGATAATTTTTTAATAGCCGCTCTACAACTTTCTTTAGTTGGCTCAACAATTGTACCGGGTGATGGCCAAACTATTGTTGATGTTTTGAGTTCATTGTCAACTTCTAATCCAGGAAGATCGTCGGTAATATCACTTAATAGGAAAGCAAAATTAAATTCATCCGAACTAACATCTTCAGGTCTTACTGTTGTTAGATTATTTGCCGCTAACATTTTATTTAATGACTTGTAAACATCAATATTTTGGTTTGATAACCCTTTTCTTACCCAAAGGTATCCTGGACCTGTATAACCTTTAAGAACAAGTTGTCCTGTTTGCGGATCAACCAAATCTTTATACATTACTTTTTCAAACTCCGCGCTGTTAGGGTTGAACTCGGAATAATATTTAGGATTTCTACCAATAAACGATTTTAATAGTGCCTCATATTCTGCCGGTAACTCATCAGTACCTAACGCGGTTACCTTCTGTAAAGCATCACATTCTTGACCCCAACCATCATCAAATTTTCTTGGTGACTTACCAATTCTAACTTCATAACCTAATAACGCCTTTTTACCTGCGGATGATACAGCGTTTGTGTCCTCAACTCCAAAGAACAAATACTTAGTTTTAGTTGCGGGATTCTCATAAGTGATTTTAGCCACTTTATCAACTGTTGCCAATTCAGGAAATATTCCTTTTAATTGGCTATCCAATGTTGTAACCTCACCCCCAAGATATTTAGAATAACCCTTACAATATTCTTTAGCAGTTTTAAGGATCTCAATTTGATTTTCCCAATTAAGACCTTTTACGTTTTTATCATTCTGTTCTGATAAAACTTTTTTTACGATTTTAGAAATATTCATTTTAATTAGTTTCTTTTAGTTTATATAAATATCTTATATATAGATTTATAACAAAGTGTTACTTTTACCTCTAGTAATTTTATAAAGATCTTTCCACTTAGCCTTATAATCAATTTGATTTGCAACACTCCTAGTTAAACCCGTTTCCCACTTTGTGACCGAAGGGTAAGCTCCACCTGCGGACGCTCCCGTATCAGTTGATACATCACCCCCACCTTCTTGTTCACCAAGCTCGGCATTATTATCGTCACTAGTAGTGTAACGCTTCAAAATATATATGATTTCGTTTATATCCATACTTTTTTTATAAATAGTAGTGGCAATTAGAAAAAATTTGTATCTTTGTAAAAAATAAGTCAAATGAAAACTATTCTCTTTATTCTCGTTTCAGTATTATCTCTAACATCTTGTATCCAGTACGTTGAACCAAAACTTCTCAGCTTGAGTGGTGAATACGTAATTGATAAGATTGTCTACGAAGACAGAGATAACGATAGTTCTACTGTTGTGTTTTACCCTGGTGATTTATATGTTAACCCAAGTGAGACAAAACCTATGGATTCAATTAAAGTCGGCATTACCAAAATGGCTCTTGATTATAGTATGGTCTATTTTGATCCTACCGACAATCCTAATGGATCTACGGCTTGGGGTAAGAAATTCACTTACACCGTTCACGGTAATCGCTCTGTGTATGATCTTGGGTATATTTCGTTTGATTATGACGGAACTCGTCGTGTGTGGAAAATTATTGATGATGGTGTTGAAAGTTTGGTTATCAGAACTTCAGGTAGTTATGACTACGGTTCTAATAGTAGTGGTGAACAAACTGTAATGTACTTAACCCGTGTTGGTCCTTAGATCAACTCGGGTTTTGGTAATTTTTCAGGATGTATAACGTAAAACTCATTTAAGTAAGAAATTAGATTATCCTCATCTACCGATGGTGATTCTAACCAATAAAACTCTTCTTCCTCTTCATCTTGTTGGAGATCGTAATCTTCCATTAATAATTCATATCCAAAATCGCTCGCCTCATTTACATCAATAAAATCGGTTCTTATTTCTTCATCAGAATCAATACTTAATCTAAACTGAACTTCTAGAGTGTCCGTAGTTTCGTGAAGATAGAAAAATATCAATTCCTGTAGTTCCATTTTAGTTATATTTTTTAAATCTTTTAAACATATCTAATGACTCATTTATTTGAGACATAAAGTCAGGTAAAATTTCCTCATCAATTTCAGTAAATAAGTCCTCACTTATATCTTCTGCGGAATAATCTTCTAACTCATCAATATCATATTCATACTCATCGTTATTCACCTCCATTTCGTCTTCATACTCATCAAACGAATCTTCTTCATCAACAGGTGAAGGATATCTGTCGTGCATCAAAATTGAGTCTACTTCAGATTTATCATCATAAGACCCATCTAAATCAACAGTTCCGTTTTCAAGATCTGTAGGGCCATCCGCAATTTTATCTAAAGGAGATTCGTTAATACCGAGATTTTTATATTGAGTAACCTCACCTTTATTATTGATGGTAATACCACCTTTATCGTTGGCAAGATCCTGTACATATAGAGGGGTCATATTGCTTTCTTGATTATATTTGGTAACATATCCATCGTAAAGTTTTTTATGTTGGTCAAGGATGTTTTCCCTTTCCTCTGGTGTTGTATTAAAAAAGTAAGCGTTCATATGATTTGTTTTATTATAAATATCAATTTTATGTACAATTTTATAATTGTAATATAAATTAAATATGTGATAAATAAATTATTATCTTATTTTAAGATATTTACAGATGATATGGAAATTATTTTAACCGAAAGTCAGTTACAAAAATTACTTCTTGAACAAGGTAACGATCAAATTAAAAATGAATTTGATGAGTCAAAAAAATTCATCAAGAGCATTATATCCTACGTTAAAAAACAACACAAATTAGATTTCTCTTTCGCAGCAACTTGGGGAGCGGCTTTGGGTGGGTTTGCAAGACCCGTGGCGGATTATTTACACGGTATTGATCCTACCTTATCGGAAGGTAATATAAAACTTATTGTGTTTGGAATAATACTTACCTTCTTCTCAACAAACACAGAAAAATTAAGTAAAGTTTTAGAGATTATAAAACAGAATGGTCTAATTACTTATTTTGATATGGCTTTAAGAAAATCATATGATTTAAGGGACGCATTTATTGATTTCTTGAACAGTTTAAATTTAACTTTTTCTAAAGTATCTAATATGTTGGCTTATTCGTTTTTAATACCTGTAGTTCCTCTACTTGAGAATGTGTTTGGTTCTGGTTTATCGGATAGTCAAGAACAATTATTTATGGATGGTATTCTTCACTACAGTGGGGTAATGACTGGATCGGCAATATTATACGAAGTAATTAAAAGAATGATAAAAAGATTTAAGTCGTCAAGATCATCTTAATTACTTCTTCTTTTTGATCGTCACCCAACTTGTGGATATCTTTATTTTTCTCAAACCAATTTCTCACAACCTCTTCAAAAGGTTTTTTAGTTATTTGTGACATTCTTTTGAATCCAGCAATTTGAGCATCTATCTCGTGGGGTTGAGTATAATATTCAAAAGGATCTTCAGGCTCTTCAACATCAATATCAAAAGTATTGTATTTTTGTTGGTAAATGTGTCTTAATTCGTGAGCAACCAACTCATTTAATTCCCCAACTAAATCATAAAGTATTCTATTTTTGTTTTCAGGGTTATAAACTATTAAGATAGCAATAATACTTTCCTCTCTGTATAGTTCCGCATTTAGTAAAAAGTCATCAACATCATCCGATGGTTGTATGATTAATTCAACACCTAAATTAAATCGTTTAAAGTCATAATAAGATTCTTCATCTCTTACTTCTTCAGGTAAATAAAACTCACCCTCTTCTTCGTTCTTAAAGATTTGAATAATGTCCCTAACCACCTCCCTGATCTCTTGTCTCATTTCGGCACCTTCTAAAATAAAACTCTTTTTTATGATATTCATATTGATAAATATAAGTCTAAGTTCTATTATTTACATACTATGGAACTTTTGAACACACACCCTATTAAAAAATCTGACTTAGGATTTCACGGAAACCTTTTTGGTGGAAAACTATTATCTTGGATTGACGCATCTGCTGCTGGATATTCAATGCAACTTTGTGATACACCAAGAATGGTTACGGTAAGTATTGATCAATGTAATTTTGAGAGACCGGCAAAAGAATCACAATTATTAAAGTTATATGGTTACCCAACTAAAATAGGTAATTCATCAATGACTTTATATATGGAGGCAAGAGCACATAACGTATATTCAGGGAAACAAGACCTTGTATTAAAGACCCATATAACATTCGTTAGAATTGATGAAGAGGGTAACCCAATCCCTTTAGGTGAAAGAGCAAAAAGAAGGTTACTTTCTATGATTGAGGATCAATCCTCTGAATCTTGATTTACATCATCTTTAACCTGTTTAGGTGGGAGTGGTGGGTCAAGTAAGAATTTCTCATTAACCCAATGTCTTAATTCGTTCTCAACAAAGTATTCAGGAACTTCTTGATCATCTGGCATTTCAGACGCTAATTCTGCAACGTATCTGGCAAATTTAACTTTAAATTTATCATCCATCAAAGTTAATAGACCATCCGATATAAAGAAAATTTTTGTTAAAGGATCACTAATCCCCAATTCACCTTCGGCCAAATCAAATGATTTCATAATTGCCTTACCCCACCAAGTTTTGTAGTTTGTTGTTTCTTCTAAAGTAGGTCTTAATATTTTATTTGCCGCTCTGATTATTGATCCTGTAAATCCGGCTAAAGATAATTGGGGTAAGAACCAAGGCAAGAGCCTTAAGGTTGCTTTGTAACCACCCTCCCCAATATGTTTATATAATCTTTTAGTGCTTGCATTCTCAACTAAAGCCCTTAATTGTCCAAATGTGATTTTACCTTGAGCACTACAAAATTTTTCGGCATCACAAATATTTTTAACTGCCGATTCAGAAGGAGTGATTTCAGTTTCGTTAATATACTCTATAAGGGTTCTCCTTACAACATTTTCAATTAAATACGACATATTACTACCAAGTTCTACAAGCCCAATATCTTGGTTTCCATCTTGGGCCAGGATTATCACAATTATGTCTTGCTCTGAAAGATTTTCTTCTTTGTGGGTTATTTTTTTTGATTGTCATTCGTTTACCTTTAGCGGACTTACCACCAAAACCAAAATTAACTTTTACAACCTTACCTTTATCGTTTTTAACGTAAACCTTGAACTTTTTAATGTCTCCTTGCATGATCTTACCAAGTTTTACTTTTCTACCCTGATATTCCGCCTCATTTATTAATTCATCGTCAATCATAGGGACATCCAAATAAACTCTTTGACCATTCTCCAACATAATTGATTTTCCGAGATCCGTTTCAATGATTTTGATATCATTTTCATTCAGATCAATTAATCCCTCAATAAATAATTCTCTTACTTCATTGATAAGTTCAAAATAAGATTCTGAGTAAACTTTAAAATTATTTTCACTCAATGTGAGTTTATTATCCAGATGATATTTAAGTTTATCAGATACTTTTACATTCTCCAACAATCTCATTGGGTGTTCTATTTGTTCTTGGAGAACTCTCCTCACTATATTTTCTAAAATTACCATAATACGAGATATTTATTAATAAATATTCTAAAAAAGATTAAATAATATACGATATATGAAAACAGTTAAATTAACCGAATCACAATTAGAAAAAATTGTTAAACAAATGTTGTTAGAACAACCTGAAGTAGAATCTAAAGGTAAAAAGAAAGATAAAAAGGCTCGTTGTATTCCAGAAAACGTTATTTCTTTAGATGAGATTGCTGGTAAGTCGGATGAATTCTCAAGATATACTTCAGGGATCACTAAAAGATCATCAGGGGTTAATTCTATGGTTGATAGTTTAGGGATATTAAATAATTTAAGATTGTTTAAAGACATTAAAGATGGTGGGTCACATTTAGCGTATGAAATGATGAATCACCTTAACAAATTCCGTAATAAAAACTATTATGACGAAACTTCAGGTGAATGTCATAAAGCAATGGATAAAATTATTGAGTTATATAAAGAAAGTGAACACGGTACAGAATTAGTTAAAGATATTGAGAAGGTATTGAATCTCCAAACAAAAGATGACGAATACACTCCATCCCCGAGAGCAAAAGAGTATTTGAAACAATCTCTTAATCTCATAAAAGGTTTATAACTACAATAAAATGGCTAAAAAACTCTCATCATCGGAACCAAATAAAGTAACGTTTGGTAAAAAAACAAAAGGTAAATTAAAAAAAAAATATGGGCCAAAAGAAGAAAGGCCAAAAAATTATAAAGGACAAGGTAGGTAATATGAAAAAAATTAACAATTTTATCGGTGGTTACTGGAAACCTACACCAAAAAAGTGGAGAAGGGTCGGTGACAGTCTATTAGCGGCGGCTTCAGTGTTAGCAATTGGTGGGTTATGGCAATTTGACAACTTAAAAGACATATTTACACCAACAGAAATAAAAGGCATGATTGTTGCATCAATCATATTAGGTGTTTTAGGTAAGTTTTTAACTAATTTCTTTAAAGAAGACGGGTCTGAAAATGACTAATAATAACGTATTTTAACGTAAAAACCCCTCATATAAGGGGTTTTTTTGTGTCTAAATGGGTCAAATTTGACTATTTTTTAGTCATTTTTTTAGCAATTTCATTCATTCTTTGGTTAAAATTACCCATTTTAACTTCAAAATTACCCATTTGACCTCCAAAATTACCCATATTTTTGTAAAAATCCTCTAAATTACCTAAATTCCCCATATTTTCCATAAAATTTGTTGGGTTTTGGGTGTTATTTAGGTCTTTTAAGATGGAAAATAGTGGTTTTCCGTATTTTTTCCACCAAATAATCATTAAAATAGTGAAAAACAGTATAGAAATACCAAAAATTAGTAAAGAAATTGATAATAATGTCATAATTTGTGTTATTTTAGTTAAAAATCGGTGTTTTTTTTAATAAATCAACGTTTTCCTACCATAAATTCTTTAACTAACTCAGTTGCTAATCTATTTACCCTATTTGTTGCTGATCTACCGGTAATTTCTTTATTTTTTCGTTCTAAATCAGCAATTGCAGCTGAAATCATAATATTTCTTACCATTTCAGACCTTTTTATGATTTCATCAATCAATTCTTCGTCATTTTCGTCTAATTCACGTTGCATTCGGTATAAATCAAAGTATTTTGTTAAATAATCCTTAGTTTGACCTAAAAATTGACCTGATTGGAACATATTTACCACTCCAAGTTGTCTAATTAACTCTAAAAACTCCATAACATACTTTAAATCCGCCTTTTTGAACAATTTTGCCCATTCGTGGTGACTAATTAACTTATCTAAGTCGTCAAAACGTCTTTCTTGTAGGTTTTTTTGTTTAAATTCGGGATCTAAGATCCAAGTATCCGCATCAGGTAGTAATGATAGGGTAGAAATAACATTTTCATCCTCATTATACCACTCAACTCTGTATTGAATTGAATTTGTGCTACCAAAACTTGGTGATTGTTCAATTTTTAACACTTTTCCTTTAGTTCCAGTGTCTAATGACTCACCTGGCATATAAATTAAGACAATTCTATCGCCTTCTTGTAATTGTGGATTTTTTTTACTCATATTAATAAATATCTCTATCTAATAATAGTTAAATTACCGTGATATTCTTTTTTCTCGTCAGTATCTATAACTTTAAACTCTAAAACCCACGTATATGACCCATCAGGACATAAAATATTGTTATATGTTCCATCCCAACCCACTTTTGGGTCTAAACTTTCCCATATTACCTCACCCCAACGGTTATAAATGGTCATTTTGTAGTTAAATAGATCAACTCCTGACGTAATTACGGGTAAAAAGTACTGATTATGTTCATTTCCATCGGGAGTAAACGTATTTGGTATGTAAATTATCTCTTGAGGACATAAACTAAGGGCTACTGTGATCGTTTCAGGGAACGAAACGCACCCATTAGACCATCTTACTACGTCAAATGAGAATAATCCCTCCTGATCCCAAGTTAAATTGATTGTAGACCCTTGTATCGTGTCCCCAAACACGTACCATTCGTTATATCCGGCGAATGGTGACTGTCCTTCGTATATATCTTGTATACTATCACCATCACATAACTCGTGATACTCATAATTCACACCAGATCTACCATCAATCACGGGAATTATTGTTGGTCTTGGGAAAACGTCAACATTTATTGTGGTATCAAACCAACATCCTGACTGCGTAACCTGATAATTTACATTATCAACACCAATAAACCCATTATTTGGACAATATTCGTTCAACCAAACATTATTTCCACTAAAAGTACCGTTTGGTGGTGTTGCGGTTAGTGTAATACACCCATCGTATTCACAAAATGGGCCAATTTGAGTTACCAATGGTAGTAAATTAAAGTTAACAACGTCAAATGTTTGAATGTCACTAACACATCCTGTTTGATCTACACCATATACTGATAACGCATTGTTATAAAACCCACTATTAACACCTGTAACATCTAAATTAATTTGAGACGACCCTTGCCCTGTTGTGATTGATCCAATTGTTGATACCCAATTGTAAGATAAGTTAGGAAATACACTTGAAACACTGAATATATTGGATGTTGAGTTATAACAAACAGTATCAGATCCATTTATTGGTGTAATTACGACTTGTGGAGGATCAATTAAAGTAACATTTGACGAAACTGTACATCCTTGAGAGTCAGTTATTGTAAAAGAATAGTTACCAGCACATAAACCTAAGTTTATAAAGTTGTTTGGTAACGAACCATTCCAAGAAATCGTTTGAATGCCGTTACCACCAACAGGTGTTACACTAATTAAGCCATCACAATCTCCATTACAGGTTGGATTTGCAAAATTAATTACAGGTGGGGGTAAATTTGGCGGTCCAGGTTGTACAAATACTGTATCCGGACCTAATCCACCTTGTTGTTGGTTACAAGTACTCCAACCCGCATTACATATTGGGTAAACAAATTGACAAGTATAACTTGCACCTGCTGCCGGTGGGGTAACATTTATAGTTGGGCCAGTCCCAATTGGGACGGGGTTACCAACTTGATACCAAGTTAATACAGGATTTACTGCCGGCCCTGTGGGTGACCATCTATATGCGTCGTTAGTTGCTGTCCAAACACTTGAGTTTCTTCCTGGAACTGTGATCGCCATAGTTCCCGCCACATTATGAACACCTTGAGTTGACGTTCCTCCCTGCCATTGTAAACAAGCAGGTTTATTTTGAATGTAATTATCAACATAATTAGTTGATTCGTGAATAACGATGTGAAAAGTCCCTTGATTACTCGTACAAGAGTACATAGGTACGTTAGTCCAACTAACAATAAGTTTACGACAAGGTGCAACCCCTAAGGTTTGATACCTTATTTGACCCCCAAGCCCTGGATGCCAATCTTGCCAAGGCCCCATAATACAATTTTTAGGAACTAAAGCATTACCTGTTGGTATTGTTTGTGTGGTAAAAGTTATTGGTTGACCAGGACTAAAAGAAATCCACCCATTTGACCCAACCCAAAATTGGGTATACGTCTGACCAAAGAAACAAAATGTAAACCCAATGTTAAATGGGCCTTGTTGAGAGTCATCGGCCATAAATAACTGATTACCTGTATTGGTTTGAGCAACATAAGGGATTGACCCTACGCTATAATTTGTTGTTTGGTTTGGTGTTGGCCCTCCGACACCACACTGACTAAGATCTGCAGTTAAAGTTGTACTTCCTACCCCACACGGAAGAATTTGATCAGGGCCTAAAGCTGGACAAAATTGTGAATATACAAAAAGGGGAAATAAAAATATAAGTAATAAATGTTTCATACTATAAATACGGTAAATAATGCATTGAGTTGTCTACAAATGAAAAGCCATATAAGGTTAATGCTAATCCTTAACCTTTGAATCCTTCCATTCAATGTAAATTGTATGTAAAACCATTATATTAATCAACACACATAGAAATACTTCCAAAACCCAATGCCAATCAGTCTGAGTCATACCTGCATGAACCCCAAACCACATAAATGAACCATATTTGTTCATTAGTGTTACGTAAAGATATTTTATAAAATCTAACATTTATTATAAATATCGTTTTACATAATACTTTTTTTCATCTACATTTCCTTAACAAATTATAATTTATGAAAACAGTTGATGTAAACAGCACCGTGTCTGTCAACTACACGGGAAAATTAGAAGATGGGACTGTGTTTGATTCATCATTAAACCCTGGTAGAGAACCATTGTCCGCAACGTTAGGTCAAGGATCTTTAATTCCTGGTTTTGAGAACGGTCTTATAGGTATGGCCGAAGGTGAAACTAAAACCATTAATATTCCTTGTGTTGAGGCATATGGTGAAGTTAACGAACAATTAATTGCTCAAGTCCCTAAGGATCGTGTACCTGAAGGTATTGAAGTTGGTCAAATGTTACAGACAACGACTCAACAAGGGCCAATGAATGTTGTTGTTAAAGAAATTAATGAAGATCACGTTGTATTGGATGCGAATCATCCATTGGCGGGTAAAGATTTGATTTTTGAATTAGAAGTACTTTCTGTAAATTAATTCTTCCATACCTAAATAAAAAAACCGTAATCTAATGACTACGGTTTTTTTTGTTTTTATTTTTGACTAATCAATTGATCTAATTGACTTATATTATTTAGATAACTATCGGAGGTTGCTTTATCCATTTTATCACTGAGTCTATTATATGTGTTGTATAGTTTTTCTCTTTCTTTTTGTAGTTTTCTTAAATCTCTTTTCCCTTGACGGAACTCTTGTCTGATTTGAGCAGCAGATTTAAGGTCTTGAGCAATTTCAGGATTTGTTTGAGCGGTAACTTGTTGAGTTGTTGTTTGACTTCCTCCACCTGTTGCCAATGGTTTTACAGGTGCCGCGGTTTGATCAGTTGCCGTTGTTGACAATGTTTCAGGTGTTGTTGAGTCAATCTTCACATCTTTAACGGACAACGGATTTAATGTTTCGGGTTTAAAATCTAATTTTTTAATAGCATCTAAACCTTTTCCTTTAGCTTCCGTCCAGTTAAGAAATTTTCCTTGTTTTTTATAGTTTTGAGCCGATGGACTTGCGGGATTTGATTGTAATTTAAAAAAATATTTTTCACCTTCTTTTTTATAAGCATAATCTCTATCGTTAAATGTTAATATTTTTGCTTGTTCCGTATTCGCGGCAGGTGCCGGAGTGGGGGTAGCAGGTGCCGGAGTTGCTGGTACCTCTTGTTCAGATAGGTATTGTGATGAGGTAGCCTTTACGTGCATACTCAAAATTCTATTTTTTTCTTCCTCTGTGATTAGAAATAAATTTTTTTTCATAATGTTTTTTATTATAAATATATTGAAAATGTCTATTTTATTTTGGCAGTGTGAAACGAATGTATTATTTTTGTTTAAAACAATATATTATGACTGAAGTAGGAGTGTTCGTAATTACACAACCACCACCAAAACGTAAATCCCAAATTGGATCATACTTAAGAATGTATCTTTCATATGTTGGTGAGGATAATTTTGCTTACATTGAAAGTGATTGCGGTAATGAAACTTTATTTATTTTCTCTGACATTGAAAATCATAGGGATTTTTACAATCTCTTTACCAAATATGAGATGCTTGTGTCTTACCAAGTTTTGACCAAAGATTTTCTATTCCAAAAAAATCTACACAACATCTTTAATAAAGGTAAATTCAAAAAAGTTTTATTACAATTCTTGGGATCTAATTTAACTCAGGACGATGTTTTAGATAAAATTCTTGAGTTGGGTATTGGGAGTCTAAACGAAATTGATTATAAAGTTCTACAGCAATAAAAAACCCCACTTTTAGGGTGGGGTCTCAAAACAATAGTAGTTTTTTATTTTTTTGATTTTCTTTCATAAATTGTAGAACCTTGAGACTTACCGTAACCTGATGCCATTTTCTCTAATCCTTTTCTACCTTTTCTGTATCTAACATACTTATCGGCTTTACCAATTTGCTCAATATCACCCAAGAAATCATTCTCTTCGGCTTGTCTAATTAAAGATTCTTTTTTTGAATCCCAATCTGAGAAAAAGAAATTTTCAGGACTCTCTTCAAATTCAGATTCAATTCTATCCAACTCATCGTAGAATTTGTTCATTCTTTCTTCTTTCTCTTCTTTAGATCCGTAACCTGTTGCAAATCTTTTAACGCCTTTAACCATATCACCTAAACCTTCTTCCATTTCTTCGGAGTGGTTCATTTCTTTTTGAGCCTCTACGACCATTCTTTTAATCAAAGAATGAAACTCAGATTCTGTTAGTCTAATTTTTTTCATTTTCTATGTTTTTTATATAAATATTCGGTTATTAGTATAAATACTTAGTTTTTTTGTTCTTTATACTCATTTATTAATTTTTCATTATTTCGTATCATTTTAAGAGTTTTCAAAATACTCTTTCTACTTTTTTTACCCTTTTTTCTTGATTTACCCATAGTAATAATTTATTATAAATATCACTTCTTTACAAAACAGAAAGGTTTACCATCTTTCATCACCGTAATTCCTAAATCTGATGAATGAGCGTTAGGATCAAAAATGATATCAACATTACTCATTCTCTTCTGAACCTCATCCTTTAATGAATTTTCATCAAATGAAACCATATTATCTTTTAGTTTCATAAGGGCGGTAAAACAATCAGGAAGTATAACTGGGTTAGGTATAGGTTTTCTATAATCCATTTTATCTGGTTGTACGCCAGGTAAATTAGAAAATACAGATTGTTCCGAAACAACCTGACCTCGTTCATAATTCAATAGATATTTAATTTCGGATATTTGTTTTTTAAGATCCATACTAATAAATATCACACAAGTAGTTCTTCTAAAAAATCAATATAATTAATACCTTTAAATAAAATATCTTTCTCAAATTTTTGGGACATCCAATGACTCATTTGTTCTGTGAAGTCATCTGTGTGTAATGGAATAAAAGATGAAAAGTCGTTTTCTCTTTCTCTTAAAGTTTTAATTTCTTTTGTGCTTGGGTAATAAACAATTTGTGGTTTAGGATCTAATTCATTGTCATCATAAAATATGAAACAGATTTTTCCAAATATCCTACTCTCTAATGGGATTAGTTCACCATACACTAAATCAAATAGGTTAGAGGACGCCTTTTTCATCACCTAATTATAGTGATTATTTTTTCATTTTTGTAGTGACGGATTCAATTTTTTCTTCATACTCCTCACTAAATTCTATACTTGAAATCATAACTCTAACCCCTTCACCACCAAAGAAATAGTCCAACTCTTCAGTTATTTCTCTATCTAATGAGTTTCTTAATCTATATTCTTTCATTATATCAACATTTAATGATTGGAATACTGCGAATATTACGGTAGACTTTTCATCACCATCAATAACCTCAACCGATATTTGTAAATAATCATATAGTTCACCAACAGAAATCATTTCTCTTTGACCTATAATCTTAAACTGATATTTAAAATTGGCATATACTTCGGACATATGTATTTCACCATTATAGTCAAATACCATATCTTTGATGACATTATTAATTTTTTCTATGTGTTTTTCTGAAATCATTGTTCCCTTGAATTTATAATGTTTCTGTAGTAGTCAATACCCGCATCAATCTGAGGTAATAGTAGATCAATATAATCGTTGTTCATAAAGTCAACTATTTGTCTAATTGTTCTAAATTTATATTTAGATCCGTCTAACTTGGAGTGTAGTTTAGGGCTATCACTTTCATTATCATATTCACCAGATTCAATATCCTCAAAATAAGTTATAACGACAGGCATAATACAACCATCCAAAAATGGTGTTGCCGATCCCTCAACAACATAATCAGGGTCATTATAATAAAAATCTAAAATTAAAATATCATAATCTCTCACCTCAAGTGTTATCGTAGATCTATAATAATTTAATCTAGTATTAATTAAGTCGGTATTCTCAATTATATTAATAATGAGTGAACCCACCACGTCACATCTTATGTCTTCACCAAAATCATAATCCATAATTAGATCATAAATTTGTTGATACTCAATACCCGTTAAGTCGTGTATCTCATCTATAGTCATACCCTTATCAATCATATTGGTAATAAACTTACGATTCTTTTCTGATGACTCAAAAATGTTTCTATATTGTGATTCGGATATAATGACTTTCATATAAGATAAATACTTGTATAAATAAAAAACCCTCCGTTAGGGGAGGGTTAATTTTTTACCAGCTAGTACCTCTATATGAGGTTTTTGGGCCTTTATATTTTGTTTTGGTTCTACAACCTTTTTTCTTAACCTTATATTTTCCACCGTGATTTAAACCAACTTTTTTTGCTTCTTCAGCACTGATAGAATCAAAACACTGCATGTCCTCACTATCAATTTTAGTTTCATCAACCACAGTTCCGGCATCATCCTCTTCTTCATTAACCAATGGCTTTGCGTCACCCAACTTGGTTTCCAATAAAGATTTAAATTTTGTGGTGTCAATCTGAATACCACCAGCATGTTGTTCACGGATACTATTCTTCTCCTCTGAACTCATATCATTTAATAAATGTTTCATATTACCTTTTTAATTATAAATACTCTTAAATTGAGTTATTTACCTTTTACGTAATTCATATACCTATCAAAATCAAACTTTAATACGAAATCCGAAATTTTAAAAGACGTATTTTCAATATAATCACTAAATGAACCATACCACTCAACTTTTGGTACAATCTGTTCTGGTAGATAATTAACTATTTCTTCAATAACATCCTCAATTTCTTTATTGTATCTCCATCCGAATTCCTCAGTAACTTCGTCATCGCTTTGTAGTATTATATGTAAATAAGAATATTTTTGGTCATTTATGTACTTATCGGCATTTTCTGGATATTCCATTAAAACATCTTCAATATCCGATCTTAATATTAGATTATTACTTTCTAAAAATTCGTTATAATCAACAACTACATTGATGATGACAAATAACTCACCAACTTTATTAAGTTCCAATTTTTTAATGAAGGGGAATTTTCTTTTTATCGTTTTTGATAAAATTTTTAGAACTTGACCGATATGTTCGGTATTAAATACTTCTGAATGTTCCATTATTTATAAATACTATGATAGAAAAAACCCCCGATTAAAAATAGGGGGATTTACGTTTTAAATTATATTTTTAATGATGACCTCCACCACCACCCGTAACACCAGCTATTCCCGCATGAACTGTGTCATGTTGTACTTTGTGTTGTGCCGCGTGTTTACTAGTGTGTGCGGTTTTTTTAACTACATTTTTTACCGATGATACTCCTTTTTGACTAATCGCATTTTCTAACCAACCTAATACTTTACTCAAACCTGACGTTATTGTACTTTTCATGTTTAATAAACTCTTATAAATTGATGTCCCCTTAAAATGTTTTGCCGCCCAAGTAATAAACTTATTAAATGCGGAAGATACTTTTGAAATAACAGATCCGAATGATTTTACCAACCCTGATATGTAACTATATGCTTGCGGTACCTTTTTTGACATAAGAGCAATAAAATCAGATAATTTTCCTGTTCCTTTACTTGCAATAGAACCTAATATTTTTTTAACGTAGGTTGCTCCGGGTCCTGAAAGAATAATACCGGCAATATCAACAAGAATATTAAACCAATTCCATGCGCCTTTTGTTAATCCTTTCATAATATCATACAATCCTAATAAAGACCATGCGGACATGTTAATTAGTTTACCCGCACCGGGTATTACATCTAAAATGGTTTGAATAATAACTCCTTCGGTACCACCCATAAACTCTCTAATGCCTTCCACGAAATCGTCAAAACTATTTTTAGCAAGTTTTTTACCAAGATCAACATATGCCGTACCGTCTGTTGTCATAAAACCACCCATACTCCCTTGTTCTTGGACAATAAGTGATAATTGGTTTTCTGTGATTATAATCTTCATAATATATAAATATCAATGTTAGTCAGTTTTAATTCTATCAAAGAAATACCCTCTCATTTTTTGTCTATACTCATTTGTGATGAATCTCACTAGTTGGTTTCTTAACGTAACGTATTCGTCTCCATTTAATGAAGTTTCATTAGCAAGTTGATTAGAAATCTTCATCGCCACGGTACTTTCAAAAGACGGATAATATTTTTTTTCAATCGGACGAGATTTATCCCCACCTTGTAGGTAATCATAAACCGAATCCATTATAGGATCAATCAAATCTTCAATTATACCAACACGACGAAGTAGTCCAAGATGGGATTCGTTAATAATAATTTTCATATTAATAAATATCAGAGAGAATTACAATCTGGACGCTCTCTCCATAATCATTGTAAGTTTTCTCTCAAGATTACGGATCTCATTGATCTGATTTTGATTTAAATTTATTGACTCACCTTGAATGGAGGCAATTTGGTTCTGTACTCTCGTATATTCAAACATAAGTTGATTATACGTTGCTGCTTTTTGTTCGTTGTTCATAATTAATGTATACACAATAAATAGTCAAAGAAAAGAAAACCCCACTTGATGAGGTGGGGAATTAAATTTACCAGTTTATAACCCTATGTTCACCATGCATGGCATTTCTCCAATACCTATCCCAACATTCAAAAGGTCGTAAATCAAAAAATTGTTCAGGTATCATTTGATCAGGACTATGGTAAGGTACGAAAGTGATCATTAGGTGTTTATTGATCTCAGGGATAAACGAATCAATTTCATCATAAATCATATCCATAGAAAGATAACCATCATAGGTTGTAGTTCTATGAACAGGTTCGAAATTCGTAGGATTATAAATTGGTGTTCCTATAACATCAAATATAACTAACTCCATAAAGGTATGTCCATACCATTGAGGTTTTTGTTCTTTTGGATTTCTATTTCTAATAAAAATATCAAACCTCAAGTTAGTGTATGTGTCCTCAATAAATTTACCAAGAAGTTTTAGATATTTGTCTTTAATTAAGAATAATACCTTAGTATCCTCTTCTCTTTGTTTAAACTCAGAGTAAGAATTAAAAGGTCGGCTAAGCATTTCATTTACGAAATCTTCATTTTGTCGTAATCTAAAAAGTGGATCATTACACATAAAAAAAATATAGACAAAAAAAATCCCCCAGTCAAAAGAGAGGGGGTGTATTTATTACTATCTTAAGTTTTGTCTTATTCTTCTCCCGATTCCAATTTATCAA